>ERZ1292629.127-Hain-H43-01um-R1-127-length-76403-cov-190_pt1 | contig 76403 bp, 115 predicted proteins | sample MGYA00564399_ERZ1292629 | MGnify/ENA primary metagenome ERZ1292629 (study PRJEB36523, sample SAMEA6512636) | groundwater metagenome | collected 2019-01-08 | study: AquaDiva: Metagenomics assemblies of 32 groundwater samples
TCTTCCCTCGGGTAGGGAACGCCGTCGGGCAGGGCGATAGCAGTAACGCGTTGCCCGACGCGGAACGTTGGGCGGGGGCACGTCGCCTTAGGCATCTCACTCTCCCTTCGCGGGGGCGCCGGGCAGGCCCTCGCCCGTCTCGACGTACCGGATCAGGTTCGCGCGACTGATGCGCCACTGGCGCCCCACCTTCACGCCCGGCAGTTCGCCGGCGCGCAGCAGCCGCAGGACTGTCTCGTAGTCACACCGCAGGATGGCCGCGGCATCCTCGGCGGTCAGGATCTCCGGGGTATCGCTCATGTCTTGTGCTCCTTCTCTGGCTCTGCCGTCTCTCCGGGCGGCTGAACAGGTTGCCGCAGGTTGCCCGCTGCGGCGCCGGGGTGGGTGGTCACGCGGCGGCTAGTTAACATCGCCGTCGGAGAAGGGGCCCATCGTCGTCTGGCCGGCTTGTGCCTCGGCATAAGCCGCGCGGTCGGCGTCTTCCTCGTCCACGTGCTCGCGGTGCGTGCGGCGCGCCTCGCGGCGCTGCTGCCACTCCTGGACCCATGCTTTGCGGTCTTCTTTGGCTGCCTCTACGGCAGCGCCAGCCAGGTCGGAGAATTCATCGAGCGTCGGCTGCTGGCCGGCTTGGCGGAGGCTATCGAGAGCCTCCATAAGCAGACCGTAGGCTCGGCGGCCGGCAGCGCTCTTAACTACGCGGTCAAGCGCCGACACGACCTGCGGGTGGTTCTTGCTCGCCTTGGACCGGGCCTCGAATTGGACCCCGGTGTGCTGGCAGGTAACTGTAATCATCGTTCTGTTCTCCTTCCTGCCGGTATGCGCTCCGTCCGGCCCTTCCTACAATCATAGTATATCATATTTTAGACGTGTTGTCAAGGGTTTAGACGGCAGGACCCGAAAATAATTCCGACTTTTTTTCGAGAGGAGATAGGACAGTGGACATCAACTGGGGGCAGGTGTGGCCGTGGCTGGCCGGGGCCGGCCTGTGGCTGTGGAAGCACGGCAGGGCCGTCGTGGCTGAGACCACGAGCTACGTACAGAAGTACTACGGCGACGGCCACCTGAGCGACCGGGAGCTTGAGGAGATCGCCGTCGACCTGGCGAAGCGGCGCCTTCCGGGCGTGCCGGCGTGGCTGATCCGGCAAGCCGTGCGCCGCGTGTGCGCGTGGCGCAAGAAGTCGCGGCTGAAGGTGATGGGGGAAGGATCGCTCAGGCAATGACCGTCTCACTCTCGAGGCTCCGCCTCCTCTACAGCAAGTGCGAGGGCCGGGTCAAGTATCGCCTCGGGGCCAAGGCGCCCAGCCTGACGGCTGATAGCAACGTCATCACCCACATCGACTGCAGCGGCTTTTTGCGCTGGCTCCTGGCGCGGGCGAGCGACCAGACGCTGAGGCTGCCGGACGGCTCGGTCCGGCAGGCAGCTTGGTGCGAGCAGCATCTGCGACGACTGGAGCATCCCTCCGACGTGGCGTATGCCAGGGACGATCCCGGCCGGCTATTCATCGTCTTCCTCCGGCCGTCGGCGATCCGTCCGCGGTCGGCAGGCCACGTCTGGCTGGTGTGCGAGGGGCGCACGATCGAGAGCCGTGGCGGGGTCGGCGTCAGCAGCCGGGCGTGGGACACCTCTGTGCTACGAGACCACGCGAGCGCGGCGTATGAGGTGCCGGCGGGGCCATGACACCTTCAACCATCCTCGCCAAGGCCCTTGCCCTCCCAGCCCTCCTGCAGGCGCCGCAGGCAATACCGGGCGGCAGCCTGTGTGAGCTCCAGAACTGCGGCAGGCCAATCAGTGCCGGTTATCCGCGGGGCGCGCTCACCACCGACGCCACGAATGAGCAGCTCGACACGTTCCGCGGCGCCACAGGATGGATCTGCGAGGACTGCGCGCGGGTGTTCAAGGCGTCCAGCCCGCACGCGAACTACATGATGGGTCGTGCCTGGCTGGCGTTCGCGGACGGCAGCCGGTGGGATCCACTCATCGCCCGGGAGGCCGCCGCGAAGTCCGGCCGGGCGTGCTGGTCCGACCTGCTACGCGAGGTGTGGCCGGCACGGCAGGGGCAGGAGTGCGTGATCCTGCTCACTACGGACGGCAAGAAGCGCACCTGGCCGCAGGCGCGCAGCGGGTGCCTGGGAGAGAAGACGCCCCTGTGCCTGCACAATACTGACAGCAAGTTCGGCGAGTGCTCAATCCACTCGGGTAACCTCTACGTGGCCTGGGAGCAGCTTCTGCGCTACCTCCAGGCCATTGAAACTATGTACGGGGCAGGGTTCGCCAAGCGGCACATCGCCCAGTCGCTCCTCGAGGCGGCGGCATGCCGCGAGGTGGGCCTGCAGCAGAGCTACCGCTGGGAACAGGAGATCCGCGCCTGGCGGGGGCGCCCGGAGTTCGCCGTCGCTCTCATCGTCGCACAGAAGCCGACCGTGCAAGAGCAGCCGGCGCCGCAACCGTCCATCGAGCTGCCGCCAGAGGGCCAGCTCGCATTCGCGCTCTGAGGAGGGCACAGTGGACTTTGAAACGATCCGAGTCACTTCGCAGGTGCAGGTCTACGACCTGCTGCTGACTGCCACTTCGCCGGTGTCGCACCACGACCCGGCGGTGCAGGACGATAGCAACGAGACCCTCTACAACCGGCGCAAACAGTTGCTGCGCCGGGAGGAGTACTGGGCCCAGGAGGTGCCGCAGGCGGCCATCGACCGCTTCTGCCAAGCCAACCCCGTGCCACCGGACGTGGTAGACGTACTCCGCGACACGCCGTTCCCGTTCTACGCCGCCTGTGCGCTGACAGTGCTCTTCCTCGACGCCTACAACGTCGGCGAGGGCTACGGTGTGTTCAGCGGCGCGGAGCGCTATGGGCGCCTGAACGACCGCATGGCGCACGCCGCACAGCGCGCCGCCGGCCTGTTCCGCTACTGGAATCTGCTCTGCGACAGCCTGCAGGTGCCGGTGTTCGCGGGACGCGAGAACGAGCGCCTGATGGGGTTCCTCGCGGTTCCGCGGGGCCTGCAGGAACAGATCCTGCGGGCCATCCACCAAGACCACCGCGCGGTCGGCGCCGTGGCCCGCCAGTGGCACACGCTGGTGAAGTGCCGAGACCCGAAGTACGCCGCGGAGCACGGTAGCCCGGTGACCGGAGAGCCAGTGGTGCCGCCCTATTGTGCCGACGAGATCGCGCCGGGCTCGCCGAAGGTTGTGGTCGCCGAGGTGCCGTGTGCGGTGACAGCGAACTCGCTGCGTCACCAGGTGGTGCGCGAGCCAGGCATGCTTCACCTGTTCACGCGCCTGGGCCTGACGCCAGGCATTCCCGGCCAGGGGCCGGTGCCGCCGGGCGTCGAGGCGCTCTTCGACAACGGCGGCAACATCGCCTCCGGTGCGAAGGAGCCGACCGGCGCATTCCTCCTGGGCATCCGCGTTCGGCAAATGTACCCGCTACTCGACCTGCTGTCCGGCTGTTGTGACGGCTTCAACCTGGGCGAAGGTCGTCTGCAGTGCCACAGCGTGCTCATCTGCCGTGAGAACCGGGAGGCGCTCATTGGCACGCCGGCCGAGGATGACCCGGCGACCGAGGTGAGCGCGTACGACCTCCTGGACTCCGAGACGATCACCCGCCAGGCCGGGCGCACGGGCCTGGGGCAGATGATCGTCAACTCCGAGGTGCTGGCTGCCGGCAGCCGCATACTCTTCCGATGCATTCTGCCGCCGCACACGCCACGCCTTACCCACGGCGCGTTTCTGGCAGCCGTGGATACCTACCTCGCAAACGTGCCATCCATCGCCGGCGGCGCAGCCCGCGGCTACGGGTTCGTGCGCGCGGAGATGGCAGCGGCGCCCGAGCTGGACGGCGACCCGGTGGCGGAGTACGAGGCGCACATTGACGGCAACCGGGAGCAGCTTCGCGCCGGCCTGTGCGACGGTACGCTCTGCACCGGCTCGGTGCTGGTGTCGTGAGACCGGAGGAGCGCGCCGGCTACCTGATGCATGCGCGGACGCCGGCATTCCGCAGGCGGCTGGCGGAGGCGCGAAAGTGTATCCGGGAGGCGCTGGCGCAGAGCGAGCGGCCGTATATCGCCTACAGCACGGGTAAGGACAGCACTTGCACGGCTCACCTGGTGTGGGAGCAGACGCCGGACACGCCCGGCGTCTACTTCGACGCGGAGTGTGCCTACCCGGAGTCGTATGCGCTGCTCGGCAGGATGGATGTGGCAGGCTATCCGCTCACGCGCTGGCCCTGCCGCAACTTCCTGGAGATCCTGCAGGCGTACGGCGGCCCGCACGCGGACGACGCGAAGCTCGGCGCGGCCACGATGGAGTGGACTGTCTATGAGCCGATCCGCCGGCTGCTGGCAGACCGTCGATACGACTGCGTGTTCGTCGGCCTGCGCGCCGACGAGAGCGCGGCCAGGCGGGTGCTGCTCCGCAGCCGCGGCCTGCTCTTTCCCAACGCCCGCGATGGCATCCTGGAGTGCTGCCCTGTCGGATACTGGTCTGACCAGGACGTGTGGGCGTACATCCACAGTCAGGAGCTGGACTACTGCCGTGCGTATGACCGCATGGAGGAGATGCCGCTACGCGAGCGGCGGATCTCCTATTGGGCTGGTGAAACCAACCGGCAGCGGGGGCGTTGGGCTTGGCTGCGCCTGCACTACCCGGACCTGTTCAATGAGCTTGTTCGGCGGTTCCCGGAGGCGCCGTGGTACACGTAGCGTTCGCCGGGACCGCCGTCGTCCTCAAGACCGTGCAGGGCACGCGGGAGCAGGAGCGGGGCGCGCTGTTGCGTCAATGCGCCGCACAGGGGATCTGGGCCGGCGTGGCTTGGGGGGAGCCGGGCGAGGCGCCGCGCGCCAACCTTCGTCGCCTTCTGCACATGGGCATTGAGAGTGGCAAGCCATGGCTGATGCACCTGGAAGACGACGCCTACCTGGCGCCCGACTTCACAGAGCGGGTCGGCGTTTGCCTGTGCTCCATCAGTGAGTGCATGTGGACGTTCTACAGCGCCCGCAAGGAGGACGAGGCGGCACTGGCTGCTGGGCGGCTCTTCCGCCGCGTGTCACCGGGCGCCTTCGCCAACAGTCAGTGTGTGGTCCTGCCGGCGTCGCACCTGCCGGAGGTTCTGCACTACTTGCCGCAGTGGGAGGCAGAGCACCTGGAGCATCGCTCTGCCGTAGACTACTTCCTCGGTGCCTACTGCGGCCGGGTCGGCCTGCCAATCTATGCGGCGGTGCCTCCCGCAGTGCAGCACAGGGAGGTTCCGAGTCTGTTGGGCCACCGGGCGCGATACGGGCGGGTATCACGAGCATTCGCTGCCTGCTACGGTCCGACGCCGACGCCGGAGGAGACATGCACTTCGCCCGGCCCTACTTCGTGACGCCGCACGCCGTCAACCGATACCGCGAGCGGCTGGACGTCAAGGCCACGCCGGCGCAGGCGATCGAGCGCATCCAGGCGGCGCTGCAGGAGCCGGTGTTCGAGCGCCCGGGCCGCGACGGGAGCCGCATCGTCGGCTGCCGGCTGACGCATGACGGGCGCAACACGCGCTTCTGCGCCGTGGTGATACAGGAGCCGGGCCGCGAGTGGTCGGCGGTGGCCTCGGTGGGCGAGTGGTGGCGCTGGCATGAGCATCGGGACCTGTGGGGCGACGCGCCGAAGCCGCCCGCGAGCGTGCAGGCGGCGCTCCGCCGGGGCCGGACACCGCAGGCGCCGGCGAGGCATGGCAAGCGCTGGACCTACGACGAGGAGGACTTCGCCTGCCAACGGCTCCACATCTGGACGCCAGAGGCCATCGCGCGCCGGCTCGGGCGCACGCCCGCGGCGGTAGCTCGCTGGCTCTACACCTGGCGGCAGGGGCCCACGCGACAGACGTGGCTCACCTCGGGACAGGCGGCGAAGCTGGCGGGCTGCACGCAGCAGTGGCTGACGCGCCTGGCGAAGGCCGGCAGGGCCCGGGCGCGACGCGTGCCCGGCGGGCGCTGGTGGCTGTTCGACCCGGCATGGATCCGGGAGCACAAGGAGGAGCTGTGCAGGTCATAGACTATCCGGCGCTGGCGCCCTACGCGGAGCGCTACGCCGGTCTTGAAACGGTCCCGCTGAAGGTGACGGTGCGGCTTCGGCCAGGGGCGGGCTTGTGCTACTACGACCCGCTGAACCTCGACAACCTACTGGCGCGGCTGGTGGTAGACGAGGCCACGCACGGCCAGGGGCTACCGCACGAGCCGACCGGTTGCTACCGCCTACCGGTGCCGCTGCAGGTGCTGTGGTGCTCGCCCGAAGGCCTCCCCCTCTACGCCTGCACGCCGCTGCTGCCTGTAGGGTTCCAGGCTCAGGACACGCAGTACTTCCACAAGCCGGCGCAGTCCTGCCGATGGACATGCGGGCCCAAAGGCGTGTTCCGGCTGGCGACCAACAAGGGCCGCTACATGGAGCGGCGCATCCCGATCCGCGTACAGGTATGCGAGGAATGGGCGGCGCTCGCCATCGGGAACCCGCAGGGGATCGCCCGGCTGCTGGCCGGCGTTACGGCCATCGGGAAGCACCGCAACCGGGGTCAGGGCGAGGTGAACCTGGCGGCGCCGGCAGAGGTGTCGCCTGCCGAGGGGTTCGACCTGGTAAGCCAAGGGATGCTGACGCGGCGGGTGCCGGTGGGCGCGATCCACCTGCTGCCGGGGGTGCCGGAGGAGGCGCCGGGGCTGGTTGGATGGACGCCGCCGCAGTGGAAGCAGGCGTTGTGGTCGCCCGGATGGCGCGAAGGTGTGCCGGCGGGGCCATAGGTCGGATACGACAGACGGGCGCCCCGGGGAGAGATCCCCGGGGCGCCTTTGCTCTGTACTACTCCACGCGCTTTGCGGTGAAGATGCCGTTGGTCCCGCCGCTCTTGCTTGGGCGGTTCTCGCCTACACCGCCCCTCCCGGCACGGATCAACCCGGCGTCCAAGTCGCCGGGTTGAAGTGGGCTGTCCCGGAAGACATAGAGCGTGACCTTGCATGCCCACTCGTCCAACCGGGGCCGGGCGCGGACTACGCGGACGCGCTCGGTGCCACTTTTGAGGCAGACGGTGCGTCGATCGATCTCGTAATCCTTCATCGGCACGCGCGTCTCTGGGTGATAGAGAGCGCACACGTCGTCTCCAGGCAGGAGTGCCGAGGCGAACACGCCCCCCAGGCTCATGCGCGGGCTCTTGGTGTAGAGGCCCTTGCACGCGCCGATAAGCGCTTCCCGGAACCATGGGAAGGGCGCGTACAGGATCCCACTCGGCAGGCGGTAGGACCGGCCTTCGGCTTCATCCTCAGGCTTGGGTACCTGTTTGCGCGAAGGCCCCTGGTCGGCTGTGAGCATGCCCAGCGGGCTGCTCATCAGCAGTGGGGTGAGACCGACTACCTCGTAGGTAGCGGACCAGAACTCGATGTTGTGTTGCGCGAGCTTCTCGTTCAGTGTCATTCGGAACCTCTCCTCTCCTTTATGCTCCGTTCCCGTCCGGTGCCCTCCGGTGTGCTCCGGTGCGCTCCCAGCCCCTCCTTTCCACCAGAAGAGGGATGGCCTCTCCTCTCCTCTCCTGTCCCGTCCATCCCACTCCCGACCCTTCGTTTGCCGTCCATTCCGCTCCACTGAAAACTTGAACGGCTATGCCCTCTCGGGCCATTGGCCCAAGGCGCGCTCGATGGCCGCCTGCAGCTCGCGCAAGGCATCGCGCAGACGGTAGTCCTCTACCACATAGAGATCGCCGGCAAGGATCTGTGTGAGGCTTCGGGCGTGGAAGGACGCCTTCCAGCCGCCCGAGTGCTCCATGGCCTGGACCTGCTCCTGCGTCAGATGCTTGCCCCGGAACTCGGGGTCCATCGTGCGCCGCAGAGCGATCTTGTCGCCAGCCGGCGTGTAGGCGAACCGTGCCGCGAGGGACTCGAAACGGCCCTCGGGCTGTGCCAACGCCCGGCGAATGGCGTCTTCTGGAATGTGCAGCCTGTCCACCGCCATGCGGATGGAGTGCGCCATATCTACCGGGTTCAGCGGCAGCCCGTGGTCAGCGTTCAGCCGGCAGGCCTCCAGGAACGCCTCGGCACGTGTGCCGCACTGGAAGTGCTCACAGGCGATCTCGCCGGTCGGGCCCTTGAGGCGCTCGACAGCCTTTGTGCGATGAAACCCGTCGAGTACCTGGTTCCCATCATTCCATACCACGACGGGCGGGAAGGTCACACCCGCCCGCAGGTGCTGTACGAGCTCACCGATCCACAGCAGGTTCACCGACCGGCGTGGATACAGCGACTCGTCCAGGACGAGGTCGACCACGCGCATAGTGACGGAGCTCTCATGTGCCATAGGTCTCCAGTCAGTTCAGGGGGGGGCGGCAGTGTTGCCGCCCCCCCGACATTGGGGCAGGCTACTCCTCGCCTGTCTCCTCATCGCCGGTGGGGGTGTCACCCCACCCGTCCGATGGCGCCATGCCGTAGAGGCGCCGCAAGCGGTGGGGGCCGGCCTGCACCCGCACGGCGATGGCCGTGCGGATCACCGTGTGCTCGCAGGACTGGCTCTCGCCGGTGTGAGTGCGCAGCTCCACCTGCGCGCCATCGAGGTAGTGATCGCCCTCGCAGGCCACCTTCATGGCCCGCAGGCGCTCCCACTCCTCGGCGGTAGCCTCGGTGGCCTTGAGGGAGCTGAACTCCACGTTGCAGGGCCCATCGCCGTAATCCGGGTTGCACTCGCACACGTCGCCAGGGCGCATGGGGACGTAGAGCGGGAATTCCTCCAGGGCGCGGAACACAACCTCCCGCACCAGGTCGACCGTCTCGTCATCCGGCAGCAAGCCAGCGGCGAAGCGCTCCCGTTGGCTGTCGTCGCCATGCCCGGCCAGGAACGGCTCGTTCCAGGCACGCGCTCCAGCCAGCTTGGCCTCGCGCTCCGCGGCCTCGGCAGCCGCCTTGGCCTCACGTTCTGCCCACTCGCGCTGCTGTTCTGCCTTGCGGGCAGCTTCGCGGGCATCCCGGTCAATCTTCTCCCGGCGGTTCGCCTCGGCGAAGACCGGGCCGGCGTTGTCGTGGTCCAGGCGATCCTTAAAGCCCTCCGCCTGGAACCCTACGGTGGCGTGGTACCCCAAGCCCACATAGTCTGCGCGTGCCTCGGGATCCGCCATGAAGGCCGCGGCCGCGGCATCCCAGGCAGCGCGCTTCGCAGCCTGCTCCCGGCGCTGGGCGCGGATTGCCTCGGCCACCTGCTCGACCGTCGGGCTGGTGTTGAACGTGTCCCGACGGTGCGTCTCCTCTGTGCCGATAGCGGCGGTGCCGTTCGCCGCTACATCCAGAACGTCGGCGAGCGGGGCCAGGTCCTCGACTTCGACCGCTCGCTCTACCTCAGTTGTTGCTGGCTCACCGGCCAGCAGGGCCGCCTTGCGACCATCCTCTGACAGTTTGTACCGTAGTGTGACTTGCATCGCAAGTCTCCTTTCCGCCGGGGCTCCTGCCCTCGGCATGGAGCCTATGCGCTCCGTCCGGCCCCCAGGTGGCGAGGGGCCGGCGCAACGCACTAGGCGAACAGGACGTCACCGTCTACGGGTTCGGTCTCGGAGTCGTCCTCGCGCGCTGACGCGAGGGAAAGCTCAAAGCCAGACCAATCGACGGGCCGCTTAGGCGTATCCCAGGCAGGGGCCTCGCCGGGGGTGGCGAGGAAGTAGCCGGGCCACTCGGCGATCTTGCCGTCACGGATGGTGGCATTGTAGAGGGTCGCAGGTGCCTGCCGGAGGATGTCACCCAGATCCCCGAACCGTTCGTCGCTGTCGTGGACTACCAGGGCTGTCCAGTGTGTCTGCTCATTCATCGTTCCCTTCTCCTTCTGCCGGCCTCGCCGGCTGTTGGGCCATGATTGGCCAGTGGTTGCCTCAGATTGCCCGCTGAGGCGCCGGGGGGGGGTCAGGCGCGCTCGGCTGCGACTCGGATACTCTGGCGGTAAGGCCGCACCTGCGAGAGATCTTTCGCGGCCACGAACAGTTCGACCGCCCGCCCTGGCCCTGCCTCGCCGTCCTCGAAGGACTGCACGAAGCGAACTGCAGTAGCGGGAGCATACCAAGTGCTCCGCTCCCTCTCGCTCCATACCACCTCAGCGCCAACGGGGTAGAAGAAACACCCAGCGCCGAAGCCTGGCACAGTCTCACGAGAGGACGGGCAGAAACCAAAGTCATTGGAGTAGTGCGCCAGAATGACATCTCCATCGGCGTCAACGAACTCCTCGACTTCCGGATCGATCTGAGGCCGCTCGTCCATTGTCTTGCTTCTCCTTCTGCCGGCATCCCGCCGGCTGAACAGGTGCCCCAGGGAACTCGCTAAACGTTGCAGGCACGGGCGACCTTGGCGGCACAGATTTCGCATGCGAGCCGCCCATCCCAACTCGCATCGATGCCGGCTGTCGCGAGTGCCGGCCCAACACGGGCACTCGTGATCCAGTATGCGATGTCCAGTCTGACGCGGTTCCGCCGCGTCCGCACATACCGCATTCGCGCGTCACGCGCATCCTGGTTTCGGACATAGTGCGATTCGGGCAGTGCCCCGCATATCTCGCACGCGCTGCTATTCGCCGGGGTGGTCTCCATCGTCGTCGTCTTCTCCTTCTGCCGGCCTTGCCGGCTGGGTGGGATGGTCTCCCGCGTCCCCCTTGCGGGGGATTCGGCCGGCGCTCATCAGGCGGGATGCCGGCAGGACGGGTTAGTCAGTCACGATCCGCGTGGGGGTGACCGCTTCGGCCAGGACGGTGCCGCTCGGGCACTCGCTGATGTGCAGCTCGGTGGTGCCGGTGCTCACCGCGTGGTAGCCGCGACCGTAGGAGTTCCGCACGAACTCCGGGGGGTTCTTCTTCCAGAGGGTGCTCTCGCCGCTCTGGATGTAGCTGACCTCCAGGAGCGCCGCCGAGGGGCACCAGTGCTTTCGGAACTGCCGGGCGTGCTCGATGTTGTCGAAGACGGCTAGGGGACCGCTATCACTCGGAGTGGTGGTCTGGCCGATCCGGTACCGGATCGACCTCAGTGCATTCCGGGTTGCCGGCTGGAAGCTCGAGGCTCGGGGGCCGGTGGGGATGGCTACCTTGTAGCCGGTGCTGCTGAGAGTCTGCTCCTGCATTCTCGATCTCCTTTGGGAGCTCCTGCTCCCGGGTCGTGTGCCGGGTGGCTCCTGCCACTCAGCATCCTACCGTCACCTATAGTATAGCACGTATACGTATAGGTGTCAAGGGGTTTGGGGCACCTATTTCAGCCGTTTTTCTGAGGAAGAGCACGGAGAGCAGCGACGGTTCCCGGGCGGTCCTGCTGGGCAGCTTCGCGGATCCGGCGCAGGATGCCGGACACGCTGCCCAGGCCGGCGTCGGCGGCGACGGCTTCCAGGTCGCGCTTGGCCGCCTCGGCATCCGGCAGGTAGATGGTGATCCGGTTTGGGTTTAGGGTAGCCATGCGCCCTCGATCCCGGTAAAGTGGGCGAAGTACTCCGCGCCGTTGTCACCGGTGATGTAGCCGTAGCCCTTGGGGTTCTCGAACCACTTGGCGGTGCCTCCCATGTGCTCCCTACTCCTTCGCCTTCTCCTCCGGCTGCGCCAGTTCCACTATCTGAGCCAGCAGGGCGGTTGCCTGTTCGGGATCCGCCATGAAGGCATCTGCCACCGATCGAACCAATTGCGATGCCGATCCCATGCCAGGCATCTTCGTGTTAGTGAGATGCACCGCCTTGGCAGCATCTCGCAACGCGGCAGTGTGTCGGCTGGCCAAATAGACGCTGCTATGCCTCACTGCTCAACTCCTCACTAAGCCACAGTCGGATAGTAGCGCGTACGTCGTCTGGTCTGCGAAGATACGCTGCCGCGATCCGTCTCTCCAGGACCGCTACGCTGGGTTGCGGGTCGTCCTGGCAATGGCGAGCGCTTTCTAGTCGGAGGTCGCCAGCGAGTTGCGACAGGGCCTTCCGAACCTCGGTGCCAGTCATCCTGCACGGATCTGGCATGCCGTCGCAGAGCGCGTGCGGATGACGCCGATTGTGGCAGGTACGGCAGAGCAACGCCAGATTATCTGGGTGATGCACATCCTTCCGCCTCATGTCGATGTGGTGAAGGCCGTAGTGAACACCAGATCGGTGCTTGTGTATAGACGTGCCGCAGTCTCGACAAGTCCAACCATCCCGTTCAAGAACGGCTCGGCGCACCGGCAGTGGGATCTCTGTGTTGAAGCTCACGGTTCATAGCCTCCCGATACTAGTTTACTACATATCAACGTATCCGTCAACCCTTATTTCGCCCAGCAGGACTCCCCTGCCTCGCCGGCAAACTTGCCTCCTCCGGGAGGGGTGCATGGCAAGAGCGAGACCGCGGGGGAGCATCCGGCAGATCGGCCCCATCTCGTGGGAGGTGCGCATCCCCGGGCCCCAGGGGCGGGAGTACCACTACGCGCACGGCACGCGCCGGGATGCCCTACGCCTGCAGACCGAGCTGCTACGCGCCATCGATACAGGCACGCACGCACCGCCAGCCAGGTGGACCGTGGCGACCTACCTCCGCCACTGGCTCGAGCAGGTGGAGCCGAACCTCTCGCCGCAGACCGCCCGCGGGTATCGGCGGAACGTCGAGGTCCACCTGGTGCCGGCCCTGGGCGAGACCCCGCTGACCAAGCTGTCCCCTATCGAGATCCAACGGGCGTACACGCGCTGGCTCCGGGAGCCGCGCCCGCGCGCGGGCCGGGAAGCGGCGCCGCTCTCCGCACGCACGGTGCTGCAGCTCCACGCCATCTTGCGAGGATACCCAAGAGCCATTTGGGTATGGGTCAAAGACGTGGTTGTAGACCGCCGCCCCACAGCCACATACGGAGTACCATCCAGGCTCTCCGTTCACTCGCCGATAGCGCAGCTTCCAGGAGCGCAACACCCTCCACATCAAGAGCGATCTGATCCAGAACAGCATCGTATTCACTTTGTCTCCTTCCGCGCTGCCAGCACTTCGGCAACGTGGCCGCTTCGCCGCAGAACATCCATGATGGTGCTCACGTCGGGCCAGCCGTAGCTGTCTCGCCCCATTGACGTATGCCAAGCACCGTACTGGTGTAGGAAGACTTGGGAGCCGTCGCCCGGCTCGGCGAAGCAGATCCAGGTGCCCTGTATGCGCCTGATGTAGCACGGCCACCCGTTGGCGAGCGTGAGGTCGATTGGTGTATCAGCCTCTGGGACCAGCGCCGCCAGTACCTCGCGGGCCTGGGCTCCGGTCAGCAACTGTGCTTCAAACGCCTCTTCGGCCAGCCTCTTACGTAGTGTGCCGGTCACAGCCAAGCGCCACCGTTCTCGGAGATCCACCGCCTTTGCCAGCGGCGCCGCGTAATGCAGGCACAGGCGTCGGATGGCGTCATGCCGTTGTGCTGCTGGACGCTCTGGTACTTCTCGGATACGTTGCTGTAGCTCATCAATCCTCATGGCTTCATCCCTTCGTCAGCGCCAGTACCTCGCGGGCCTGGGCGAGCGCCGGAACGACCGGGCAGTGCTCCTCGTGCGCTGGCAGCGTGCCGAAGCACTCCGGGCACTCGGTGTAGTGCCGCAGGCCGTCGTAGTCGTATGTGCTCCCGGCCAGCGGATCATTCAACGTCTCCCCCGTCTCCGCCATCGGCCGCGCGTACTCCAGGCAAAGGCGCTCGATAGCGGCTGCCTGCTCGATGCGCGGCAGGTCGCAGGCGATGCCGGTGGCGCGCTCACGCAGAACGTCAATGGTCACGGGTCACCTCCTCCACGGACATGATCGCTTTGCCGATGACGGCAACCACCTGCGGCGGATTCGAGTTGCCGATCGCCTTCAGGGCGCGCCGTCGCTCGGCGCGTCTGAGCCGCACCCGGTTGCGCTGCCACCACGCTTCCGCTTGAGCAGCAGGCCAAAGTGATAGGACCCTCACTGTCCCACGCCTCCACCTCCGAACTCCACGGTGAACCTACCGAGGATCTGGCAGGCTTCGCTCACGACGTGGCCCTCGGCGCCCCCATCCCACTCGATGCGCCACCCGTCCTTGGGCAGGGCGCGCCAAGCGCGCAGGGCCTTCTTGATGGCTCCGGGCGTGCAGTGGAGGATCTTGGTCTCCCATGACTGCAGGCGGCGCCCGATGGGGCCGAAGGTGACCACGGCGGTGCGGTAGGATTCAGGTCTCATCAAAAGCCTCCTCGTCCTCGACGGACTGCTCCGCAGCGCGGATGGCGCCGGCCAGGATAACCACGTTGCGCTCGACGCGCTGCGCCGGCGTGAGCTTGGGCGGCGCCGGGAACATGGCCGCGAACACCAGGCGGGCGCGGTCCTCGGGCATGATGTAGACCGGACTGTTCCAGGCCAGGCGTTCGTCCTCCTCGCCGGCCTCGTGGACCCCAGAAACCAGGGCGTCAACGTCGGTCCTCATTGCCTCCACCTTTCCGGCCCCGTCGTGTCCATATACCAGATCGCCAGGCATACCCAGGCCACGAAGCCCACACACACACCGCAAGCCAGCGCCGCCAGCCGCGGCCAGTCCGCGCTGCCTGCCAGTAGCCACTCGGCACCCCGCGCCCCAAGGCCCACGAACAGCAGGAACATGCCGGCCAGGAAGAGGATCTGCCCGAAGACCCCGTAGAAGGCGAAGCGCACGAGACGCCTGCGTAGGCTGCGCCGAACGCGCCAGGCCGGAGCATGCTCCCGGCGGCACTCCTCATCTCGGATTACCCGGAAGCGGGTTTGTGTCTTCATCACTGCTCCTTCAGCTCCCAGTTGGCGATCACGGCATCCCAGTCGATCTCCTCCGGCCGCATGTCAGCGTTGCCGGACGCCATCATGAGGGCGAACTGCGCCTGGACATGCGGAGACCGGAGGACCTCCGGGCCCCTCTTCTCCAAGATCTCGCTGAGCGGGCTGATGGACCGTAGGAACTCGGTGACCGCGCAGTTCGGACACAGCCCCTCAGCAGCCTTACGGAGCAACCTGGCGCCTTGCCCCGCTGGCCCCTGCGAGCGGCACAGGCGGCCGCATCGCTGGCAGTGTGTCATCAGCCGTCACCCTCCTCCTCGGGGCAGTAGCGTGTGCTCCTGGCTGGAAGCCGGACTTCCACGTAGACGGACTCAAAGTGGGGCTGAGAATCAACGCTCATTGCCCCGCTCGCGCCCCGGACGATCCAGTCCCCGGGCCGCACGGTGACCTCACCGCCCGCTACCCGCATCTTCAGATCGAACTCCCAGTCCCCGTTCTCGTCCCGGTGGCCCCAGGAGGTCACGCGGGCAAAGGGCTTGAAGGCGTCTACGAGTCCCCCCGCGCTGGCGAGCGATCCAGTGAACTGCTCCGCCTCCACCACCTCGGGCTTCGTCTTCCACAGCCTCATCTCAACCTCCCCTTTTCACAAGCCCGGGCCAGGGCGGCGGCCACGCGCTGGCGGGCCACCTCCACGGCGTCGATCTGGGCCTCGCGGTGCCAGTTGCCCTCGTACCGGCACTGCTTGACGCGCAGCTCCCGCAGGTAGTGGTCTATGGCCTCCAGCGGGTCGGTGCCGCGGTAGGGCGGTGGGAACTCAGGCCGGGCCAGGCGTGGCAGCTCGGCCTCGATCTGATCGGCGCTGCGGGCCAGGTCCCGCACGACGTCCCGGGCGCCGGCCAGGGTCTCGGTGGTGCTCATCGGGGCTTGTCTTTCGGTGCGGCCTGCCTGAGATGCTCCGTGAGCCGGCGGGCCAGATCGTGCGCCTCCGGCGCGGGCAACTCGCGCGGGTAATGGGCGGCGAGCCAGAGCCTCATCTGGCTCACGCCGATTGCCCGCGCCAGGTTGACGATACCGCCGGCGTCCCGGGCGGCCGCGGATACTGCATCTGGTAGTAGCGTCATCATCAGGACCTCGCCTTCCATCGCAGGCACGTGCCTTCGCTGAAGACTATGCCGCCAGTGACGCCGCAGCGGCCGCTCGCACGGCGCCAGCCGCAGGTGCCGCAACGCCCCGCAGGTGCCCGCGTTCGCAGGTGCCGCAACGCCGGGCAGGTGCGGGTGCTCGCCGGGAACTCGGGTACGATGAGCTCCTGCCGCTCGGGTGGTAGGCCAGCGGCTACAGCCAATGCCAGGTCATCCTCGCTCAGGGCCTTCACAGAGGCTCCTCTTCGCCCGGAAGCCCACAGGCTTTAGCTGCAGGTTGCTGACTCGTCGTCTCCAGGTTCACAAGCCACGCCCAGGGGTTGCTCTCCCAGGGGTGGCTCTTGCCGTTGATGCTATCCCAAAGCATTCGGTAGGCGCAGCGCGCAGGCGTGAGGTTGAGGCGTTGGCCTTCATAGCAACGACATACGCCATTTGCACCGGCGACATGGTAGGTAGCTCCACCCATGTACCTGCTGACGCAATCCCAGTACCCGGGCCCATCCCATTTGAGCCCGGATCCAGGACCGGTGCCATCACCCATTTGCACCGGCAGCCCTACTGCGGTGGCGTCCTCCTCGGTCACGTCCCTCGCCAGGCAGACCGCGCGCACGCCCGCGTTGCGCCAGTGCCAGCGGCACTTCTCCTGCGGCAGGTGTGTTGCCGGCAGCCACCGAGGGCAGTCTGGGTCGTCCCCGGAGCCTTCTGGCCACTGGCCGGGCAGGCGGCGCGGGTCGCCGTCCGCGCGAAACTCGATGTTACACTCGCTGAGGCGCAGGCCGCGCTCTGTGCCGTCGTCGTCTACCGTCCAGCCGTCCGGGTGCTCTGGGGGCCAGATGGCGGCGAAGCACTCCCGCCCGATCACCCTGTCGCCGGGGGCGCCCAGGGGGCAGCGGAGCCATGGAGTGCGTCCCAGAGCCACACCTGCCGCAGGTGTCGTGTAGAACTTCACGTCGCCAGAGCTATCAACGGCCACAAGGCATTCCGCGCCCTCTGGCGGCTGTGGTTTCATTGGCAGCAGCACCGCCCCCAGGCGACCCGCCTTCGCGGCCAGCACCTGCCATAGATGCAGGTTGAGGTTGTGGTTAGGCATGCTCATCTCCCGGCGCCGGCAGGCCGTCCAACGCCTTGCGTGCGTCCTGTGCTGAGAACGCGAAGCCGGTTGCCATGATGTGCTCCAGCCATGCACTCCTGCTCTACGCCGTCGATGAGGACGGCGAAGCGGTCGAAGTCCATGAACAGGTCGTCAACCGCCCGCGCGATAACCGCCTCGGCGCTATCGCGTGTATGTTCATCGTCCTCCACCAGATAGCCGCCATCGCTGTCCATGCTGCGCTCACGTAGCGCCCTGGCGATGGCGGCGGCCCACTCGTTGCGCCCGTAGCGGATCTCTACATCAGGCATTGAGGTCCTCCGGCGCCGGCTCGCCTGCCAGGGCATCATGTGCGATAGCGCCCGATGTCCGGTAGTTGGCTTCGATATGCCGCAGCCACGCTCGCAGGCGCTCGTTCTCAGCCAGCAGTTCTGCGATACGTGCCTTCAGTTCTGCGTTTGTAATACGCATGGTTGCTCCTCTGGTGCCGGTTCGCCTGCCAGTGCAGGCAGGGCGCGGATGGCAGCGGCGATGCCTTGGCAGGCGTCATTCCACGCCTCGCCGCAACACCAGTCTGGACTGCCTGCCCACGGCCATTCATCACACGCCTTCGCGCACCGCTCGCACTCTTCGGCGCGCACCTGTTCCAGCACGCCGGCAAGCCACTCGGCCTGTGCCTGCCACCAGTAGCGCGCATCGTTGGCGCGATCATTACGCAACTCCCAGTACCGCTGATCGATCGCGCGTGAAGCCGCGTGCTCCTCGGGCGCGCGTAGAACCCCTCCCAGGATCTTCACGATCTGCTCAGGTCTCAGCATGCTTCCCCTCCGGCCCCGCATCCTCCGGCGCCGTCGCCTCGAGCACCGCCTGCAGGCGGTCGCGCTCATCCACCAGGCGCTGCAGCATCTCCTCGTACACGCACTGATAGCTCCAGTGCCTGCGCATGTAGACCGCCCGTACTACCTGCACCGCCGCAAAGCTGGCACAGGCATGCGCCAGCTCGCGTGCCTCATTACGCAGGCCGGCGGCCAGGAGGGCCTCGGCGTACTCGGCGGCGGTCACCACGCGCCGGCCCTGAGTGGTCCACGCCGCGTAGGCGGCGCGCTCCGCATTGGTGGGCGCCTCGACGGTGCATTCGGGATCATCCAGCCAACCAGGAGCGCCGGCGATCCCCTCGTAGAGGCGGACGATGTTGGTGCGCGCCTCAGCGGCGTCATTGGCCCGTTCCCGGCGCAGCGTGCGGGGCCGCGTGCCGTCGTGGTAGACGGTGACGTACTCAGAGTCCATGGTCAGCCCTCCAGCGCCTTCGCTTTCGCTTCCACCCACCGGGCAAAGCGCTCGGTCTGGTTGCCGATCTCGTCCACGATCGCGCAGCCAGCCTCTGTGTCGCACTCCGGGATGGGCAGGGCGCGCACTGTCTCCGCGAACGCACGCAGCTTCTCCGCATCGGGAGCCGCGGCGGCGGCGCGCTCGGCGGCCAGGCGGGCTTCCTCGGCGCGGCGAGCAGCCTCAGCGGCCTGCTGGTCCGCTGCCTCCCTGCGGGCTACCTCACGTTCGGCGGCTTGCTTGGCCCGCCGTTCCTCGGCAGTCTTCGCGTCGGCTTCGGCCTTCTCAGCAGCCAGGCGCCGGTTCTCCTCACGCAGGCGCTCGCGCTCTGCCTCGCGCTCAGCTTCCCGGGCCACGCGCTCCGCTTCGGCGGCGGCGGCTTCAGCGACGGCGTTCTCGTGGGCATCCTTGCAGCGCGCCAGGAGGCCGGCGAACTGCTCCTCGCTGAGGGTGGCAAGGTCGGTCACCTGGCAGTATGCCTGGTAGAGTGCGATCTGCTCCGCGCGAGCCGCCTGCAAGGCGTCGATGCGGGCCTGGCGTTCGCGCGCTTCGCGCTCCTCGATGTCACGCATTCGCTCCTCGAGGGGCGCCAGGCGCGCCAGCAGTAGGCGGTTCACGCCGTCGATCGCCTGGCCGCGGCGCAGGCTGTCCTCCTTCAGGGCCTTGCGCGTGTGCTCGGCGGCGACCCGGATGTTCTTCAGCTTCAGGCGCACGGCGCGCGCCAGGTCGGGGGCGTTCTGCGGCACGGCGTTGGCCGTCTCCTCGACCGCCAGGAAGTCCGCGAAGTGGGGCCCGTAGGCGTTGCGCAGGATGAGCACACTCTCCCGCGCCAGGCCGGTCCTGGCGATCTCCTGGTCAAGCTCTGCCGGCACGGTCTGTAGGTCACTCACGGTGTTCTCCTCACGGTGGGGCCCCGTGGCCCTGGAGCCCCACCATCGCCATTAAGAGCCATGCGGGCCAACCACTCCCGGATGCTCCTCCCGTGGAGGAGGTCCGTCGGCGATTCTTCACGCGGCCTGCGGGACGGGCTTGCGGATGCGCCACTCGTGCCCGCCGTAGCCGCCGAACGTCACCCAGTCCGGCTCGCCGGCCCCGATGCCCCCATATCGGGTATCAAAGCCGCAGTCGAACGCCTCGCCGGAGACCTCAAAGAACGCGCCATCGCCATTCGGACGTAGCACGATGCCGGTGATACAGGTCGTGAGACCGGCAAAGCCAAACGCCTTGTCCACAGAGTCGCCCAGGTCTTCCATGGTGCCGCCAACCCAGTCGGGTGCCTGTGCCACGAACTGCTCCCAAATGGTCTTGCGTGTCTCGCTCACGGCGTTCCTCCTCACGCCGCCTTCGGCAGGCCGGCTTGGTGCGCCAGGTGGGCGCGGGCCAGGTCCGCGTGCTTGCAGGTGTCGGTCGCGCAGCCCCGGCAGTAGACGATAAGCCTGGTGTCCACGTAGACGGTGGATCCCTTGCCGTCACCGCGCACGGGCTGCACGGCGACGCTGCAGCCGGAGCGGGCGTCGCGCGTGATGTAGCGGTAGGCACGGGTGCCCTCGGTCTGGTGCCACAGTGGCAGCTCGACCTCCCAGAGGAGGTGGCCGTCCGCGGCCTCAATGAGCTTGGGGGTGTGCATCCTACCACCCTCCCTCGCCAGCAAGCTCCCGGGCGCGGGCAACGGCCTCAGTGAGGGTGTCGTGGAACTCGTCTGGGAGTCCGTTCGCCATGCTCAGCCAGTACGGACGAGTCGCATGCCGCAAGGGGCAGCGAATGGCTACATACTTGCTCTGCCCACAGAACACAAACTCACGGACGTGGCTCAGCAGGTCGTCCTGCTCCGCCACGCGGGCGCGCAGGGCCAGCACCTCATCAGCTACAGCATCGGGCCAGTCGCAGCCGTGCTGCTCGTAGGGGACGCTGCACTTCGCACCAGCTGCCTTCTCCCGCTCGTCCTGAGCAGCCAACAGGCGCCGCACGCGCCGTGCGATCATGGGCCTACCGAGCATTATGTCAAGCTGCTCATCGGTGAGTGCCATCCTACCGCCCTCCCCTCACCACGGCCCTGGCCTCGTCAAGGAGGGCCTGCATGCTGTCGATGCAAGCGGAGAGGCGGTCGAGGGCGCTCTCGGTGCGCGAAGCGGCCTCGCGCCAGCGTGCGTCCAGGTCGGGCGGCAGGCGCTTGGGGTGGTCGCTCTTCCCGGGCCCGTCCATCGCCCCAAGCATCTCTCGCATGTCGGCATCCCAATGGCGCTGGCACAGGCCGGCCTTGGCCTGCGGCTCGTGGCAGCCAGCGCGCTGGCACGTCTCGGTCTCAGGCGTGGCAGCGACGGACACAGGACTGCCGCTCGGCATGCTGATCTCCCGGTGCCAGAGCAGTTCATCTGTCAGGGACCGCATCGACTGCTGTACCCCTTCCCATTGTTCAGGCGTGAGCCTGCACTGTTGCTCCGTCTCGTACATGTGCTCCCCCTTCTTGGCCGGGGCGGCGCTGCCCTGAGCCTGGCCGGCGCTCACGCCGGCTGGGCCCCGCATACGCCGCCCCGCTCCCGCTCGGGCTACTTGCGACAGCTGCGGTGACACTCACGCCGCGCTGTCCTGGCAGCGCCGGTGCGACGGCAGCGGGCGCGTTCCTACCGGAGCGGGAAGCTGCCTGGCCGGGGCGGCGCGCTCGGCGCAGGTGCTTGTCGTCAAGCATCATGCTCTCCCGGTCGGCTCTGGCGCGTCGCCGATGCTCAGGTCGAGCAGCAGCAGGCGCTGCCAGTCATGCCGGCGGCACAGTCGGCGCTCAGGGTCGTCCGGGTGCCGCCAGGACGCAGGCTCGCGGCAGCCCGGCTCGGCGCAGGTGCCCAGATCCTGACGGATGAGAACGGGCGCGTCGCGGACGGTAACGGTTGCGGTTGCAGTTGCCATGACTACTCTCCCCCGCCCGGGCCGGCAGGCGGCCGGCCCGGGCGGTTCACCCGGCGCCGGGGCGCCGCCCCAGTCCCCCGCGCACGTGCTCACGCGCTGGTTGCCGGGCTGCCGGCGCGGCGGAGGTATCGGTTCAGGCGGCGGCAGGCGCTGCCTGCTGGAACGTCTTGCGCCACTCGGCGTACATGCGGTTGGCTTCCGCCGGGTCCAGGCCCAGGCCGTCCAACGCCTTCAGGACGCTCGGGGGGAGCTGGCCCAGGTAGCCGAGCTCGGCGTGGCTGAGGATGCCGTAGTCACAGCCGGTGCGTTTCGCCAGATCGGCGCGGCTGATGGGATCGCCTTCAGCGCCGAGGCGCTCGCGTACCTCGGTGATAGGGTTCTTGGGTTCCATGTGCACATAGCCCCTTCACATTGACTGTATGCCTGTATTATAGCATGTTTTGTATTGTGTGTCAAACCCCAGTTTCTGTATCGTCGGGCGCATGCATAGGATACGAAGAAACAGGAATGCCTGCCAGCCTGGAAAACTGTATCGGCAGCGCCCGCTCCGCTCTGCTTGGAGCGGAGGGGCCAGAGGGGGGACGCCTACTGGGTGACTGGCGCAGGGGGTTCTGGCGGGGCGGTCCCGGGCGCGGCTTGCTTGTTCTGCCGGACGCAGCGATCGAGCCACTCCTGGACCAAGTCGGTCACAGTCTTGTCCTTGGACGCGGCGGCGACGCGCACATCCCGCCACAGCGAACGGGGGAGCAGCATCGTCACCTTCTTCTTGTCGTGGGACATACTCATCAGGCCACTATCCATGTCGTCACCTCCTTGTTCGCGCTTGCCCGCTAGTATGTTTATCTTCATTATGCATTATACCCGCTAATACAGGAAAGCGCAACGGCGCACATCCGTTTACCGGTGACACATACAAAAAAACAGGAATTACATATTGACAGATTTGCTGGTTTTCTGTATCATATAGGCACGCGCCTGCCAATGTCAAGCAGGCCACCCAACCGCCCGAACCCAAAGCCCATGAGGAGCACCGTAGAGACCCGGCGAGGAGTAGATCCCGGGATAGGACCTGCAAGCGAGCCCGTGCGTGATCGCAACGGCTTGACGGCCGGACACGGCAGGCTGGCAGGGGCAGCACCGAGACCGGGGTCGAAAGCCACCAGGCCGCTTCGGCGCTACGCTCAGGGGCGCAGGGCGAGACGGGCAGTGATCGTGGACGGCTACTACGGGCCGGACGGCCTGGTGGTCGTCTACGAGTCGCCCACCGGGCAGCGCCACGAACGCTGCCTTGGCCGGCTGTAGCGCCCAGAGAGGCACCATGGCCGACACCGGCACAACCTGGCACCCGGACGTCCCCGAGACCTACCGGAACACGGTAGTGACCGGTGACTGCCGGCAACTGGTCGGAGCGCTCCCGGACGCCTCCGTAGACTTGATCCTGTGCGACCCGGTGTACAACGAGGTCTGGCAGTACGCGTGGCTAGTGGTTGTGGGAGAGCGGCTCCTACGCCCCTGCGGCAGCATCATTGCCGAGTGCGGGAGCATCCATCGCTTCGCCGCCGAGTGCGCCATGCACGAGGCCGCGCAGGGCACGCGCCTGATCCACCGGCCCATTCTCAACGAGCTGTTCACGGGTGGGTTCACCTACATCCACATGCACCGGACGCACCGGGCGTGCAACCACATGCTGTGGTTCGAGGCTGACGGGATCCGGCCCGGTAGGGGGTGCCCACGCACAGCGTTCTGGGGCAGCAAGGACAAGAGCCGCCACGTCTGGGGGGACGGCGAGCGTTCCTTCGCACAGCTCGTAGAGTGGTTCACGCAACCTGGCGATACTGTCCTCGACCCATTTGCTGGCGGAGCTACCGTTCCGGCTGTGTGTCGTGCCAGAGGGCGCAACGTGATCGGCTTCGAGATCAACCCAGAGTCGGCCTGTGCGGGGCGCGCCAGGATGAGGGACGTCCACCCGCTGTTCATGCCGCCTACGGCCTCGCAGCCGGCGGCCCTGTTGGAGATGCCATGAGTGACACACCGACGGACGCCGGCGCGCTGGTGCCGGCTGAGCAGCGCCGCCTCGAGCCGCGCAAGCCGACCCGCGCCGAGCGGCGGCGGCAGACACGCCCTGCGCGCCTGAAGGTGCGTGCCAAGGCCGCCCCGCTGAAGGTCGGCCCGAGGGTGAAGGTGATGCCGGCAGCCCTGACTGCGGGTGAGACGACACCATGATCACCTACAGCGTCGAAGAGCACCCGGACGCGATCATCGTCCGTGGGACCGTTCCAATGGCAGACTGGATTGCGCTCGCCGAGCGCGCTCAACCTCTTGGCCTGAAGCAGATGGACGTTGGCCTCTGCCAGGCGCTCGGCGCCGTGATGGTAGCAGTGAACGACGCCGGTGCTGCGCGCCTGCGCTCCGAGCACGAGGCTCGTATCGCAGACCTCGATCCTCTCGAGCGATGGCGTTGCGGCGTCGACACCGGTACCAGCAGCCTGACGATGGCTCACGCTATCTTCGGTCTGCCCTTCCCTGACGGTCGCGGCCCTGACCTGCCGCACGATCCCGGTGACTTCGGACGGTGCCTTCGCTTCCTCGAGGCGGTGCCGGGTGCCAGGGAGGGCCTGGCCGCCGTGTGTGAGAGGTACCCCGAATGGGGGCCGCTGGTGCGCGAGTGGGATAGCCTGGAGGCGCTCTACCGCGAGGAGGAGCCATCCGGGCACGCGCCACGCCTCTACGCACGTCTCCAGGAGTTGCGCGGCGAAGGCGATGACCTGACGCGCTCAAGCCCGTAGCGCAAGCGCCGGAAGCGGAGCCGGCAGGGAGACACTGATGGCATGGCAACGCTACACCGCTGTCAGCAGGAGCCGCGGTGCCTTCGCAACGATCAGCAAGCACGGTCGGCTATGCTTGAGCGTCGGCGCCTGCCGGCAGTTTGACTTGCGTGAGACCACCAGGGCAGACCTGTGGTACGACCTGGAAACGCGCCGGGTGGGTATTGCGCTCGGCTCTTCAGGTCTCCTGAAAGCAGATCATCGGCAAGGCTTGACGGCCCTGCCATTCGCCGGCTTTTGCGCCTGCTTCGGCATATCGCCGAAGCCTGGGCGCTATCCGGTGACGGAAGTTGATGGCATGCTGGTGTTGCGGCTTGATGCCCCGTAGTGCCCCGGCTTGCCCTGCCTGAGTTAAGGAGTGACGCGTGGAAGACACCGCCGACGTCGTAGTGCCGGGGTTCACCCGGCGTGAGACACTAACCATCATGGACGGCTTGGTGGTCCGCTGGCAGGAGGACAGAGGCAAGTCAGCGGCGTTGGAGGTCTCAGCCTCGCGCAACGGCATCATGGTGTCTGGCTACAGCGCCTCCTACACCGACGTGGAGCGCCTCCACGTCCTGCTCGACCTGGCGCAGGCTGAGTACGACCGCCTGCGGACCTGACAACCGCCGGGCATCACCCGCCCGGCTCCCGACCAACGTCCGAGCAGGGGCGCTGCTCGCCCGCAGAGGGCTTGCCCCACAGCCGCGCGAGGTAGGCGCCCGGAGGGCTAGAGGATGACTACACGCATCGTCACCAGCATGGGCGTGCGCTGGCTGATCGGTCTGGACCGCCAGGCCGTCGAAAGCCACGCCGCCGCCCTGCGCTTGCAGGGCCAGCACGCCAGCCGCCGCACCGCCTGCGTCGACTGCGGGGTGCCGTTCAGCTTCGAAGGCCTCCCACTCGGCCTCAACGTTGAGGGCGCCGCCATGTCCCCTGATGGCTGCGAAGCGCGCCTTGCCATCTCGCCCGGCGTCGGTGGCGCCTTCGGGCCCAAGGAGTCAGACGATGGGTGAGGAGACGCAGCGGTGGTTGGAGCCGGCCAAGCTGACGCGGAGGGAGCGGCGCGCCCGGCGCGGGAGGCCGGCGCGGCGGAAGGTGCGGCGGAAGGCAGCCCCGCTGCAGGTAGGACCCGGGCCGAAAGGTGACTGAGATGACCGTTCCGGTGAAGCATTCTGACTGGTTCGCTATGGTCGACCGCGAGCACGCGCGGCACCGGCGGGAGAGCCGCCTGCGGTGGGGCCGGCGCTTGCGAGGCGAGAGGGGAAGCAAGTGAGATTCCGCAAGAAGCCTGTTGAGATCGAGGCCGTTCAGTTCCTTGACTCTGCGACGGCACCCAAGGGTGTGTTCGTGGAGGAGGACGGTCGCTGCTACGTCGTGACTGTTCATCCGCAGAGGTGCTACCTTCAGCCTGGAGACTGGATCATCCCAGAGCCGGACGGTGAGCACTTCTACCCCTGCAGGCCGGACATCTTTGAGGCAACCTACGAGTCCGTATATCCCCCGGAGGCGCCATCGCTAGAAGAGTGGGCGCTTGATACGCTCGCCGAGGCGTACCACGCGTTCTACGATGACAGGGTGTCGGCTCCATTCGATCTGAACATGGGCAAGTTCTGGTCCGACGACAGTCGGTCTGATAGGGACATCCTGCGCGACATCTTTGCCAGAGCAATATCCTAACCCGGCCAAGCCGGAACCAAACAGGGGTTGCACTGGCCCCAGGAATAGCCCGTGAGTCACGCGAACTCCCTCGGCGACAGGGGGCATTCGCTCATGGTACTCCTTACTGAACGATACGCCGCGAAGATCCGCGGCGTCCTTTCCTGCTTTGACCGTGTGATCATCCAGGGCAATCTGTCTGGTGTCTGCCATGGCCAAGGCATGGCTGCCCATATCAGTTCTCTCGGCTTCCGCCTTTTCGACTACACCAAGTTCGCTCAGCCGTTGCGCGATATCGTTCGCGGTAACGCCGAGCGCCTGGCCAAGGAGAACGGCCTGCAGATCCAGTTCGTCCGCTCCAGCAAAGAGCGAAAGGAGAATCGGGTCGCCGCTATCCTCAAGGAGCGCGGCAATCACCCCGGCCTGGTGTGCATCCTGTCGGCGATGGAAGCCTGTCCTTCCTTCATGCCCTGGTTTGACAAGCAGAAGGACAAGGCAATTCTGCGTGGCAAGGAATCCAAGTGCCTGCACTATTACTTCTACTTCGTCGACGAGGAGTTTGGCCTGTGTTACCTGCGCGTACCCACCTGGGCTCCTTTCCGTCTGCAGTTCTACTTCAATGGCCACCACTGGCTCGCACGCAAACTCGACCAGGAAGGCATCGCCTATACCCTCATCGACAACGCCTTCACGGACATCGCCGACTTCGAGAAGGCGCAGGCCTTTGCCGATCAGTTCCCGGTGGACCACCTGCATCAGGCACTGGAGCGACTGGCCGCCCAGTTCTGCCCAGTCGCCACCCGCTTCGGCATCGACTACCACTGGACTTTGATGCAGGCGGAGTATGCCACCGACATCGTCTTCTTCCGCCAGAAGGACCTGGCGCCCCTCTATGCCGCGCTGAACCGCACGGCCATCTACACCGTCAAGCCGGATCGCATCGCCACTTTCCTGGGGCGCAAGCTGAACGGCAACTACCAGGACGAGATGGGCAACGACTTCCACACCCGCATTGAGGGCACCTGCATCAAGCACCACATGGGCCCGGTCAGCATCAAGCTGTACGACAAGTTCGGTCTGGTGCTGCGGATCGAGACCGCGACCAACGATGTCTCCTTCTTCAAACACTACCGTGAGGTAGCACACAAAGACGGTACGCGTGAGACGAAGTTCGCCGCGATGCTCAAGACCATCTACAGCCTGCCCCCGTTACGGGAACTGATGGCCGCCGCGAACCGGCGCTACCTGGAGTTCCTCTCAGCCTTGGATGACTCCAGTGCTGGCGTGCGTAACGTTGAGAAGCTCAGCAGCCCCGTGCGCGCGAACAACCGCACCTACCGGGGCTTCAACCTGTTCTCCCAGGCAGACCTGGAACTCCTGCGCGCTCTCGCTCGCGGCGAGTTCGTCAGTTATGGCTTTACCAACAGGGCGTTGCGGCGCGTCCTTCCAGGATGCAATGGCGCGCAGGTATCCCGGTTCCTCAAGCGCCTGCGACTGCACGGCCTGATCAAGAAGGTCCACGCCTGCTACAAGTACTACCTGACCAAACTCGGACGCACCGTCCTGCTCACCGCGCTGAAGCTGAAGGAGCTGGTCGTCTTCCCAGCCCTCGCCCAGCCCGCGGCGGCATGACCACCAATTCGTGCCAGCTTTGAACGCAATCTCACTGATAAGGTACTAACATGGGCGGCTGAACGCCGCCGAACTGAGGGGGACCCGAGATGAGCCAGGGACAGACGCTTCACGACTGGTGGCTGGCCTGCCGGATCGCGGAGGGCACGCGGAGGCGGAAGCGGCGCCTGCACTGGGGTCGGCGCCTGCGCGGCGCCGGCATGGCGTTGTGCGTGGCCGCTTTGCTGGCGGTCTCCTGCGGGCTCACGGCCTTGCTCGCACGCATGCCCGTGCCGCACCTGGTGGGGTATGTTCTCGCCGGGGGGCTGCTGGGCGGAGGCGTGTGCCTATGCCTGAGCGCGGTGATCGGGCGGAGTTAGCCGCGTGCCAGTGGCAGTATTCAACGCCGACACCCGCACCCTGGTGCAGGTCCTGGAGGATAACAGCAGCCTGGGCGACCTGGTCACACCCATGTTCCACGCCGGCCCCGTGCAGAATGCCATGGACCGCGGGGAAGCCGAGCTGGCCGATGTGCTGCGCCTGGCCGCGACCGACAAGGCCATGGCAGCCGACGCAGCCCTGGTGGCTCTGCGCGACCTCGATGGCGTGGAGGGCCACCAGGCCAGGGAGTTGCGCGAGCGGCTGAGCCGGGCGTATCACGCGCTGAAGCGTGGCCAGGCGCCGGACGGGGGCGCCGGCCAGCTCGGGCCACACGAGCGCTACTGCGTATCCTGCGAGCAACGGCTGCCAATGCGCAATGCTGAGCACCCCGATTTGTGCGGGGATTGCTACCGCGCGCAGGCGTGGAGTGTGAGAAGAGAGGAGAGGATCATGCCGGAAGCGGAGCCCGCGCCGCTGGAGGCGCCGATTACGAAGCCTTGCAAGGCGTGCGGTGCGCCAAAGCCGCTGGACGAGTTCCCGCTCGTGCAGCAGAACCGGGACGGACGCGACGGGACCTGCAAGGCGTGCCGGGAGGATCGCCGGAAGGAGCAGCATGCCGGCAGGGCCGCGCAGCGCGCAGAGGGAGAGGCAGAGGGAGAGATGGTACCCGAGGAGGCCCTGGTATGCGCCCGCTGCGGTGATGCCAAGGCGCCGGGGGAGATGCACACCAGTCCGAGAGGCAAGGTGGGCGACACCTGCCGCAAGTGCGTGGCACAGGTACGCACTGAGACCATGCGCCGCAAGCGCGAGGAGCGGGAGGCGGCCGCGAACGTCTTGCCAGAGGCGCCACCGTCGCTGCCTCACGAGGACACCTGCAACGTGGGAACGCCAGCGCCTGCCGTGGTGGACACGTGCCGGGAGCCCGGGCCGGATGAGCAGACAGCAGCGCAACGTGCGGAGTGTGGCGTGTTCGGCACGCACGAACAGGCAGCCGACTTCCTGCGCTCTCGCGCCTTGGGAGCCGAGTGGCCGGAGCCGCGGCGGGCTGGGCTTCAGGAGATGCTGGAGCGCATCCGGGCGCACAAGGCGGCGAGACGCTCGGGCGACGTGCTCGGGCAGGTACCGGCGCTCCGCGTGCCCGGCTGGTGGCTGCCAGTGGGCCTGATCGGTGCCGCTTGCCTGGTGGCCCTGGGGGCCAAACTGGGCCGGAGGTAGTGTATCGGTTTCGCGCTGTACCTGATACAGCGGTGTTACGGCTGCTGCGGCTGTACTGATACAGGCCGGCAAGGTGCCGGCAGAAGGAGGAGACCAGTGAGCGTGACTGAGACGCTGCCGGCGATGCGGCCGGTAGACGTGCCCGAGGAGGTGCCGGCGGTAACGCCCAAGCCGGGCCTGCGAGACTTGTTCCAGCCGCGTGATTTCGGCGAGCTGATGAAGCTGGCCGGCCTAATCGCCAAGAGCGGCCTGGTACCCAACGCCTACAAAGGCAAGCCCGATGATCTGGTGGTAGCCGCGCACTTCGGCTCAGAGGTGGGCCTCGGTCTGTGGCAGAGCCTCCAGTCGGTGTGCGTCATCAACGGGCGCCCCGCGCTCTACGGCGACGCGCCGTTGGCCGTGGTGCGGGCGAGCGGCAAGCTGGAGAGCATTCAGGAGTGGCTCGTCGGCGAGGGCGACAACCTCGAGGCTACCTGCGAGGTGAAGCGGCGCGGCGAGCCAAAGAGCGTGCGCCGCACCTTCACGGTGGCGCAGGCCAAGCGAGCCAAGCTGTGGGGCAAGGACGGCCCCTGGAGCCAGTATTCCGAGCGGATGCTGCTCTTCCGGGCCCGGGGCTACGCCCTGCGCGACGCGTTCGGCGATGTGCTGGCCGGCATCGCCACGAACGACGAGTGGGCGGTGCCCACTGTAGCTGCCGAGGAGCTCCCGGGCGCTGAGGCGGCCGAGGAGTTGAGCGCGATCGAGCCTGAACCGGTGGAGCTCACGCCCGAGGCGCTCCCCGTCACCTGCGCCGCGTGCGATGCCATCGTGGACCCGGAGTTGCTGCCGTGGCTAGAGGACCACGGCTGGCCGCCGCTGTGCCGGAAGTGTGGCCGGAAGGTGCGCGATAGCAAGCTGGCCGAGCTGCCGAAGGACGTGCGCGAGCACATCGAAGCCGCGCAGGCAGCCACGGCCCCTGAGAGTGACCTGGACGGCGACGACACGCCAGTCGCCACGGGCCAGGCGCAACTCCTCTGATGCCAGGCCCGGCGGGGCCGCTATCCTGACGCCTCCCACACCCGCCGGGCCCCTGCGACCACGGGGAGGGTAATATGCTCAGATTGATCTCGGCTTCGCCGCCACGCCGTCGGTCTATGGTGTCGGCCCTGCGCCGGCGCATCGACGCGCACATCCGCAGGCAGGGCCTGCCGCCGCTCCAGGTGGCCTGGTGCCAGGACCTCAACGCCCAGACCCGCTGGCGGCTGCTGGACGTTGTGCGGCTGTTCTACCAGCACAACCCGGGCCGCGACGTGCGGCTCGACCTGTCGCGCTGCCAGGTCCTCAGCGACGACGGCCTGGAGGCGCTGGTATGGCTCGCCAACGAGGCACAGGCTGCCGGGGGCCGGCTGCACGTCTACGCCCCCTGCGGCCAGCCGGCCCGGAAGATCGCCACGGCGAGGCTGGGGACACTGCTCAGGTGTGGATGAGGCGCTTCTCGCCACGGAGGCGCCCATGGGCAAAGCCTGGGTCAAGGAACACATTGACACCTGGAGTGACAAGAGGTTCCGGTCGCTCTCTCATGTGCAGCGACTGTGCTGGCTTGGAGTGTGGGCGCTTGCCGGCGATTGCGATGAGGATGGCCAAGCGTCGGGCAGGCTGGAGATGGTCCCCGGGTGCCCCCTTACCGACGAGCAGATCGCCCGCTGGATCGATGTGCCGGCTGAGGAGTGGCGACAGGCCCGGGCAGAGCTTCTGCGCCTACAGGTGCTGGAGCAGAATGGCGACATGCTCGTGGTCAGGGAGTTCCACGAGGAGCAGATGACGCCCGCGGCACTGCGCATGCGCCGGATGCGTGGGCGCGAGCGTAACAGTGACGTAACGCAGTTACGCAGCAGTGACGCGATGCTGCTGCCGCACGATCCACAGTCGGACGATAGTGTGCAAACTAGCACGGGTATGCATAGGTGTGGTGGTCTGGAACGTAACAGTGACGTAACAGTGACGCGAACAGTTACGCCTGTTGTTACGGGAGAAGCAGAAGCAGATGCAGATACAGAGTACAGGGTTGTAGGACAACCCTGTCCGGCTTCGCCGGGTGGCAGCAGGCGGCGGGAGCGCAAAGAACCGTATCTCGGTTGCCTTACACCGGAACAGCGCGCTGAGATCCTCTCTAGCCTTGCGCAGGTGCCGACGTGGAGCACGGTGCCGGAAGGCGAGTGGGTGAAGTGCGTCAACACCCTGGCAAAGCGCCACGAGCAGGACCCCAACACCCCTGCTCGGCTCCGTGACGCAGCTCTGGAGTTCGCATTGAGCCGCGGACTGTGCGGGGGCAAGCCAGTGGACGACCTGCTCGGTTGGTTCCGGGGCATCTTCCGGCGAGTGGGAAAGGAGGAAACTGATGGAGATGCTGGCGGCAAACGTCCGCCGACCGCGAACGCGCGAGGAGCTATTGGCGTGGCTGGAGAGCAGGCGGACGGCTGCGGCCGCTTCGCCAAGGCCGGCATCTGCCAACCCGGCTCCACCGTTGACTTCGGAGACCCAGAGGAGCTTGCTGCTGCGCTCCGGGCTGACACGCAAGGAGCGCAGCCTCAGCCTGACCGCACTGGAGCCGCCGAAGGGCCGGTGCACACACCAGAAGCAGGCGCAGGCGATCCTGCTACGGTTCTGCCGTGAAGCCAAGGACGGCCGGGAGGCCTGGCGGGTGCCGGCGTGGTCGATCGTGCTTTCGTCGCGCGCCACCGGAACGGGCAAGACGTACTTGGTGAAGGCGCTCACCGCGGACCTGTGCCGGGCCGGGGTGCCGGCGTTGTTCCTCCCCGAGGGTGAGATGAACACCTGGCTACGGGAGGCTTTCGGTGACGACGCCGAGTTCGGTGTGCGGCAGCTTCACCGGCGATGGATGCGCCCGCGCGTGCTCGTGCTGGACGAGATTGCAGGCGATCGCTGCAGTGAGTACACGGCGAGCCAGCTCAAGCAGCTCATCGAGGAGAGGGAGCGGCTCGGGCTGCCCATCATCGGGACGTCGCAGTGCGACCCGGACCTGATGGAGCGCCGCATTGACCGCGTAGCTCCGGACCACGGCAGGCGTATCGCCTCAAGGCTGGCCGGCATGTGTTGGTTGGGTGAGGCGTCGACCTGGCTGCGCATGGAGGGGCCGGACCTGCGCCTGCGGGAGGGATGACCATGCCTGAGACACAGCATCGCACGCGGCCGGCGGTACTGGCCGACTTCGCCCGGGCGGAGCGGGATGCCCGGGAGCGGGTGCAACCGAGGCGCATCGGCCGCGTCAGCCGCGTCGTAGCGCACACCGAGGATGACGGCGACTGCGACGTGTGGCCGTGCGAGGTCTCCGGCGGCGACCCGGGCTGCCTGCCGGAGGGAGAGGAGCCGGCCTGCCGGTGAGGTGAGGCAGATGACGGTGGCTGAGATCGTGGAGATGCTGCGCGCACGGCATCCCACTCGCCACGGCGAGTGGGTGTTCCTGACGGAGGTTCGGACAGGCACGGGATGGGATCCCGGCCTGGGCGAGCGCTACTTCGACGCGTTCGCGATGAACCTGTGGCCGTCGAAGGCTTTCTGCCGCGTCGGCTATGAGATCAAGGTGCAGCGCAGCGACTGGCTCCGTGAGCTGAGGGACCCGCTCAAGGGCGTGCAGGGGCGGTTGCTGTGCCACCAGTTCTGGTATGCCCTGGGGCCAGGCGTCCTTGAGCCGGAGGACTGGCGGCAGCTCGGCGACTCCCGCAAGCTCGGGCTGCTGGTGGTCGAGGACGGGCGTCTGGTGGAGAAGCAGCGGCCACGCCCGGATAGGATGCCGTGGCCGATGCCGGAGGGGTTCGTCGCCAGCCTGCTCCGCAACGCCGCGAAGCTGCCGGAGGTGCTGTGATGGGTGTGTCCGAGCCATACTGGCAGCGCGACGGCATCACGCTCTACTGCTGCACCATCGAGGAGTGGTGCAAGCAGTACGCCGGCGAGCCGTTCCACGCACTGCTGAGCGATGGGCCGTACCTCCTCTCGTTCATGGGCTGCGAGTGGGATGTGCCTGCGGGGTCGGGGCCGGCCATGCAGGAGCAATACCGGCGCTGGTATGCCGGCCTGCTGCCGCATCTGCTACCAGGCGCCTTCGGGTTTGCGTTCGGCGGGAGCCGCACGTTCCACCGCATTGCCAGCGGCATCGAGGATGCCGGTTTCGAGATGCACCCGCTCACGGCGATTCTGGGGTGGGTGTTCGGGCAAGGCTTCCCGAAGGCGACACGGATCGACACGCAGATCGACGCGGCGGCGGGTGCTGAGCGGGAGGTGGTCGGCACGCACGATACCCGCGGCGACTACGATGGCCGTGATAGGAAATCGCAGGCACTCAACACAAATTGGCGAGAATCCGAGGGCCGAACTGATATACTGGACTTGTCACAAAAGGTTGTCACCGCCCCCGCCACCGACCTCGCCAAGACCTGGGCCGGGCACCGCTACGGCAAGATGGCGCAGAAGCCGGCCCTGGAGCCTATCGCCTGCTTCCAGCGCCCCTACGCCGGGCGCCCGGTGGAGTGCATCACGCAGTACGGCAGCGGCGCGCTCTGGATAGACGGGGCGAGGATAGGCGTTACTGACGCTGACGCTTCGAACATGGAGCGATGCAATGGTCCACGCAGCGGTCGTCGGTGTGGACGCGACGGGGAGGGCAACGGGTTCCGTTCCCATGCCGGCAACCTGCTTGACACAACTCAGGGCCGCTGGCCAAGCAACGTTGCTTTGGTCCACTCGCTGGGGTGCGTCCGTGTGGGCACGCGGCGGGTTGCAGTTGCGGACCGCGAACACGATCGGCATAACACCGCAGGCAGGCATACGCAAGCCATGTCGGGGGAGCATACCGAGCACGTGTCGAGCGGCTATGCCGACCCAGACGGCACCGAGCAGGTGGACGAGTGGCTGTGCCAGGACGGGTGCCCAGTGCGGTTGCTTGATGAACAGGCGGGCGAGCGCACGAGCGGAGACCCGACAGGCGCCAAACGCCACGTCGGCAGCGCTTTCATGGGGCAGGCAAACGAGTATGATCTGAGCGGCTACGGCGATACGGGCGGCGCTTCCCGCTTCTACCACCAGTCTGGCTGGCAGCACGAGGTCGCGGAACAGCTTGCAGGGGCCGTGCCGTGGCGCTACTGCGGCAAGGCAAGCCGGACGGAGCGTGACGCCGGGCTGGACGGGCTTGACAGTACTGAACCTGTATGCTACAATGAAGCATGGGCAAACACGGGCCAAGATCAAAGCACCCCAGCGGACGTGGTCACACCACAGCCAAGGGCTACCATCGACTCACCATCTGGTACCCCGCCACCAAGTCTGCCCGCAACGTGTTTGCCCATGATTGGGTCTGGGAGCAAGCCTACGGCCCCATCCCTTCAGGGAAGCAAGTCCACCACATCAACGAGGACAAGCAAGACAACCGGCTTGAAAACCTTGAACTCCGAGATGCCGTCTCCCACAAGCGCATCCACAGCGGGTGCGAGTTGCGAGGCGGGCAGTGGTGGAAGCCCTGCCGAACCTGCAGAGAGTTCAAGCCCATCACCCCAGAGCATTGGTACTTCGCTCACGGATACCCCGGGCACGGGAAGTGCAAAGCCTGCCACATCCGCCAAGTTGTCCGCGACAAGCAAGCCCGCAAAGCACGTCAGCGAGCCGAATGAGGAGGCGGCTCATAGGGTGGGAACTCGCAACTCCCACCCTACGTGAGCAGTGAAGCCCATCGCCCTGACGCGCTGGCTTGCCACGCTCCTGCTGCCCCCAGCCGCCTATGCTCCGCGCCGCCTCCTAGTCCCCTTCGCGGGAGTGATGTCAGAAGTGATAGGGGCTAAGTTGGCGGGTTGGGAGTGCATCGTCGCCATCGAGCAGAGCGAGGAGTACTGCGAGATCGCCGCGCGCCGGATCGCTTGGTGGCAGGACATGATCCGCCGCTATGGGCCGAACCTGGGGCGCATCCTCGAGACGCCGGCCACGCGCGAAGCGGCCCCCGAGGGCCAGCTCGCGCTGCTGGAGGTGCCATGACCCGCACGATCACCGGCGAGGCATACGAGCGCATGCACCCATGCGTCGTGGTGCTGTGGCCGTCGCCGGACTGCCTGCCCTGCATCGGCGTGGCAACCTGCTGCGAGCGGATGGAGGGCAAGCTGCGCACGAGGTGCTGGGAGAGGTTTATGCAACGCACACAGAAGTCAGCTACGCCCCAAAAGCCGGCTGCCGGCACAGAAGGACGGACAGGGGCCGTTTCGCTCACTGATGGGGTTCCTGGCCCTGTGCAGGGCCATTCCGGCGGCGGCGCGCGCTCAGCCGTGATTCCGGGTCTCCCCTCGGGGATGGGGAGCAAGCGCGCCGTAGTACGTGGCGGCAAGGCGTGGGTGATAGACGACTCCCCCGGCCTGCGGCCCTGGCAGGCGGTGGCCATCGACCGTATGCAAGCCGCCCGCGGGGAGCAACCCCCCGCAGACCAGGCCGTGCGCGTCAGAATTGAGGTGTGGCTTCCGCGCCCACAGGCGCACTACCGCGCCAACGGCGACCTTAAGCCCGCCGCAGCAGATCGGCCGAGGTCTGGGCGCGATCTGGACAAGGTGGCTCGAGCCGTGCTTGATTGCGGCTCTGCTGCGGGCTGGTGGACGGATGACGCGCGGGTCTGTGAGATCCACGTGTATCGCAGCTACTGCGACCGCGGGCGCCCGCCGCAGACTGTAGTGGCGATGGAGGTTGCCTGATGGCACTGCATTCGGAGACGGCGAGCGAGGACCTGGCGTGCGCCTACCTGGAGAGGCTGCGGATCGACGCCTGCCTGCTCTACCTACGCGGGCGCATGGACGGCTTGATGATCGGCCTGGATCTGGCAGCGGAGGTGGTGACACTGGTCTGCCGGAAGCCTGACGGCACCTGGGATGCCGAGGCGCGCGCCTCGGCAGAGCGCCACATCGAGCAGTGCCGGGAAGCTGCCATCCGGCAGGTGCGCCATGACGTGTACGCGGCGCATGGGCAGATGGAGAAGGCGGCAGCGGCGCTCAAAGGCGAGGCCGGCGATGCCTGACGTGCCGGGCCACATCCACTGTCCCGCCTGTGGCCGCCGGGAGCCGGGCAGCCGCGACGAGCACTTGGCGCGCATCACGCGTGAGGAGACGGCCCGGTGCCGGTGCGGGGCTTTGCTGGCCTGGCGCCGAGACGAGCCGAGACACACGCGGCAGTTGGTGCTGGAGGAGGTGAATGATGGGTGAGGAGCGCATCGCCCGCGTGTTCCCGCGCCGAACAGCCGCAACGCCTACTGACGACCTCGCGTTCGTCGGCGGGCCACCGCTGTTCACACCGGAGGTGGATACCGTGCATATCAGCGTGGCGTTCACGTGGGATCTTCCGGCAGCCGAGCGCCTTGCCGCAGAGTGGTCGCACGTGGCGCCGGTGAGCATCGGCGGACCCGCAACAGGTGCCCCAGGAGGTGAGTTCGTGCCAGGGGTTTATCTGAAGCCCGGCTACGTCATCACCTCCCGCGGCTGCGGGAACCGTTGCTGGTTCTGCTCCGTGTGGCGCCGTGAGGGGCAGGCAGTCCGGGAACTGCCGATCCGCGACGGCTGGAACGTTCTTGACGACAACCTGCTTGCGTGCAGTGAGGAGCATGTTCGCGCGGTATTCGCGATGCTCCGCAGCCAACCGCCGCGCACCGCGCAGTTCACCGGAGGTCTGGATGCTGCTCGTCTGGAACGCTGGCATGCTGAGTTGATGCGTGAGGTTCAGATCCGATCGGCGTACTTCGCCTACGATGAGCCTGGGGACTTGGAACCTCTACGCGATGCGGGTCGGCTCCTGCGGTCCGTCGGGTTCAGGCATGGAGACCATGATCTGCGTTGCTACGTCCTCTGCGGGTTCCCGCGCGATACGATTATCGACGCGGAGAAACGCATGCGCGAGACGCTTGAGGCCGGCTTCTTCCCCATGGCGATGGCTTGGCGCGATGTACACGGCAAGCGCGCGCCGGAGTGGGTGCGGTTCCAGCGCGAGTGGGTGAACCCGTGGATTGTGGCGACGAAAGCGAAGGTGGGTGCCGGGATGGCGAGGAGAACGAAGTGAGCGAGCACATCCGCCTGACGCCCGAGGAGCGGAGCGGGAGATCCGGGAGCTGCGTGTGTGTTGCGGGCCGGCGCGCTGAGACATTGAGGAGACGGCCTGATGACGCGAACCGCTGAGGTGGAACGGCTGCACGGCATACGGTGGGTCCCCGGGCCGGAGGGGGGCATCCTCTCACAGCGCTTTGTGGCCGTGGTCTACCGGTGCCTGCCGCGCGAGGACTGCCTCCTGCGCCGGTGGGTGTTCGCGCGCTGGCAGGGGACGTCTGTCGAGGCGCTCGCCGATCACTTCCTGGCGCCCGTGGAGGAGGTGCGCGCGGCGCTGTGCGCTGCCGCTGATATGCTCCGCGACAACGAGCGTGCGCTGTTGGCCGCGCTCATCGCTGAGGAGCGCGAGGTCTTGGCCTGCTTGCGGAACCCGTCGCACAAGCACCCGCCGCAGGCGCCCAAGACCGCAACGTGGAAAGCGGACGGGTCCTCGAACACGCCGGCGCTGCCGAAGGTGCGGGAGGACACGCCCGGGGGCATGGCCGTCGAGCGGTGGGAGTGGCTGCTGTGGCAGCTCGAGCACTGAGGGCGCAGAAATGGTGCTTGACAAGCGAACTCCTTTGCGCTAAAATTGACGAGCATCATATGTCGGAGTCTGTACGGGGAGTAGCTCAGTGGGAGAGCGGTGCCGGCGATCCCGGCGCGTGTGCGCAGGTTCGATCCCTGCCTCTCCGACCAGTGCGGGATCTGTGGCGGCGTCACGGGGGCACCTGCTACCACCTCCAGGATCCTTGCACGAGATGACGCTGGCCCGTTGCCAAGCGGGATAGCGCTTCCGGCGCCATCGGGAGCAAGGACAGCGGAGGGCCGGCCTCATCGAGACCGGCCCTTCGTGTGTACAGCATGCACCGTCGGCTTATGACGGCAGGCCGCGGACGCCGGCCAGTCGAGGGGGCCGGCGTCGGCAAGGGCGCCGGGAGGTAGATCCGCCGGCGCCCTTACGTTCCCCCGGGCCGCGTTCGTCTCCTTCCGCGGCCCACGCCAGGGGCGTGGCGATACCCGCCCCGCCCCTGGCGCCTCCTGAGACGTACAGAGCAACGCCCGGCGCCTCCGGGTGAGGGAGGCGCCGGGCGTGGAGCTAGAGCTCGGGGATAGTCTCCCCGGTCTGGTTCTGCCACCACTCGGTGGGGGCGATGCAGGGGAGGTTCTCCAGCGGACCTCGGATCCCGCGGGGGTAGCCGACCGAGGTCCGCACAAGGACCCCACTCTCGGGCTTGGTCGCATAGAAGCGGCCGGTGAACATCGGCGTCCGCTGTTCGGGCATTGTCAGTTCCTTTCCTCGGCGTATTCGGCGCGGAGCGCCTGCAGGTCGCGTCGGGTCTTCTCGGCGGCCGGCATTATAGCACATAGCTAGATAGCAGTCAAGCTCATACGGGTGTAGTCTAAGTGGTAGGACGCCGGGCTTCTCGGCCCGGAGATGCGGATCGAAACCGCCGCCCGGACCATTTTCGGAGGTGTGATTTGCCGGGCCTGAACTCGATCTTTCAGGGGGTTACGACGAGCCCTGCGCGTGAGATTGCGGCTCAGGCCCTGTTGAGTGTGAGGCCGACCAGGATGTACATGCCGTGTGCAGGCGGCTTCGGAGCGGTGGCTGCGTTGGTGAAGGCTGGGGCGGCGCCGGAGCAGGCTGGGGGCGACGCAGGCCGAGGAGTACTACCTGATGCTGCTTGACGGGCGGGTAGTGACCGCCTGCGGCCTGAACATGAGCGCGCTCCACTCTTTCAAGAGTGGCTACGTCTACGAGACGTTCGGGATCACACGCACCAGCGCTCGCTATCACCGCCTCGGGAAGCGAAGAGGGCAAGACCGACCGCGGGGTTATGAAGGTCGTCAGCCGCGAGCAGTTAGCGGACAGAACCTACCGCCTGGTCTATGCGGCTCCGTTCCGAGAAGACACCTGGTCAGATGCCCTGGGCATGTGGCTTCAGAAGCATGGGGGTCGCAGCAGGTGAGCGAATCGCTACTGACACTGACTCCGGGCCTGGAGCTGTGGAAGTTCAACATTGACGAGGCGCGCGAGCAGGATGTGAACGCGCGCGCGATGACTAAGGCCGCGTTCGAGCGCCTTAGTGCAACGGTGTCGCGCGACAAGCGGCTGGAGAGCTTGCCCCTACTAGCGGTTACCGACGTTGGGCTGGAGATTGTGAGCGGGCACCATCGCGTGCGCTGCCTGCGGGCTTCTGGCATTACGGATTGGTACGCGTTGGTTGACACGTCCGGCCTGACGCGGGACCAGATTCGCGCCAAGCAGCTGGCTCACAACAGCATTCAGGGGCAAGACAACGCTCAGCTCCTGTCCGAAATCTACAACGCCATCGAAGATGTGACCGCCAGACTGGATGCTTTCATCGACCCGCGAGCGGTGGAGCGCCAGATCCCTTCGATCAAGGTAGAGGATGTGCAGCTTAGCCTGAAGACCGAGAGCGTGCTTGTCATGTTCCTCCCCATTGAGCGTGAAGAGGTCGAGAAGGCGATGGAGGCGGTCAAGCGCGAGGTTGACAGTGGGGCGGTGGAGAGTATCTGGGTGGAGGACAGAGAGGCCTGGAGTGCGTTCAGCGCAGCGGTGAAGCGTGTGGTGGGCGAGTACGACATCCGCAACATGGGGACGGTCATGGCGAAGCTGGCGGAGCTCGCCATGCGTGCTATGGGGGAGGAACTGCAGGAGCATGAGCGCGTCTCTCTTCGTGATCTCCTGGGGAGCGCCTACATGCCAAAGGGGAGCGCTGATGTGATCCGTCGCGCCCTGAATCTTGCGGAGAAGACGGGGATCTCGACCAAGAAGACAGCCTGGAAGGCTGTCGAGGCGTGGGCGCGCGTTGCAATGGGAGAGCCCGAACTATATGAGGCCGAACAACCAGAACACAGCGCGTCGTGAGGGGATCGCCCACCGTCGTCACATGGTCGCCAGGCTGCGCCTCCAGGGGTTGACGCAGCGTGAGGTTGTCGCGTCCCTTCCTCAACTCGGCGTGTTTGATCCGATCAGTGGGGAGCCGTATAAGCTGACGACGGTAAACGCCGACTGCAAGGCCCTGGACCAGGAATGGGAGGCGTCCGCTCGCGAGGATACGGCCAAGCATAAGGGGCGCATCTTAGCCAAGGTTCTAGAAGCACAGCGCCTGGCGATGGCGAGCACGCCGAGGGATCTGAGGTCGTTCTTGGCGGCGATCAAGCAGGAAGCGGAGTTGGTCGGAGCCAATGCCCCCATCGCCTTTGACATCGCTGCCATTGACAAAGCCATCGAGCATGATCTGGCCGTCGCTGCCGCCATCGGCGCGGGCGCTCTACAGGGAGCGACTGCGGCTGCGGCTGGCAGGAGTGGAGAAGGAGAGCAGTAGCTACGGGGCCGAGCTGCCCTGGGAGCCGCCCGGCCTCGCCGCCTTCTGTGAGCTGACGTCTCAATGGACGCTCGAGGACTGGCAGCACGCCATCTGCGACCGCCTACAGCGCCTGAGCACCGAGAGCGGGCAGCGGGTGCTCATCCACGGTGCGCCGCAGTTTGGGAAGAGCATCATCATCAGCCAGCGCTTCCCGGCGTGGGCGATCGGCAGGCGGCCGCTCTTGCGCGTGCGCCTGGCGTGTTACAACGTCACCCACGCAGAGCGCTTCAGCCGGGTGAACCTGGAGCTGCTGCGCTCGCCCGAGTTCCTGGCGGCCTTCCCGGACCCGGCCTGCCGTGTGCCGTCAGTGGCCCCGGTCGAGGAGTGGAGCACGGCGGCGCGCGCCGGGCAGCGAGACGCGCAGGCCAGCTTTCGGGCGCTCGGCATCCGCTCGGGCTTCGTCGGCCTGGGCGCGGACCTGCTCATCGTAGACGACCCATACGCGAGTGCTGCCGAGGCGTACTCCGAGGTCATCAATACCGGCGTGTGGCAGTGGTGGACCGACGCGGTGATCCCGCGTCTGAATCCAGCCACGAACGTTGTGGTGATGTTCCACCGCTGGCGGCAGGACGATCTGGCTGGCAGGCTGATGGCGCAGGGTGGGTGGGAGTACTTGCGCTTCCCCGCCATCGCGGACGGCGAGCCGGGCGATCTGAGCGGCAAGCTAGTGGGCGAAGCCCTCTCGCCGCGATACCCGCTCGACTATCTGCGCGACGTGGAACGGCGGCAGGGGCCGGCGGCCTTCCTGGCGCTCTACCAGGGGCGCCCAACCGCCGCCGAGGGGAACATGCTGCACGTTGGCAAGGTTCAGCAGTGCGACCAGCCGCCGGAAGGAATGCGCGTCTATCAGGCATGGGATCTGGCGATCTCACAGAAGCAAACCGCTGACTTCACGGTGGGCGCCACGCTCGGCGTGGACGCTGACCAGAACGCCTACCTGCTCGCCATCACGCGCGGGAGGTGGGCGTTCAACGAGACCCTGGCGCAGATGGCGGAGCAGGCGGCCATCTGGAAGCCGCAGGCCATTGGCATCGAGAGCGTGGGCTACCAGGCGGCGGCGTTCCAGGAGGCCACGCGCCGGCACATGCTGCCATTCCGCGAGGTGAAGGCCGACAAGGACAAGGTGGTTCGCGCCCAGCTTCTTGCCGAGCGCATGGACGCCGCGCGCGTCTTCGCCGACAAGCGGCAGCCGTGGTGGCTGGAGTTCGAGCGCGAAGCGCTGGCCTTCCCCCTGGGGGCCCATGATGACCAGGTGGACGCGGTGGCCTACGCGGTGCAGATGGCTGCGGTGCCCTCACCGCTGGTATGGGAGTCCTTCTGATGCTTCTTGAAGCCGCCGCCCTCTTCTGCAACCTGCTGGCCGTGGCAGGCGGCGTCTTCTGCATCGGCCTGGCCGTCATCGCCCTTTTCTGCCTCGTCATGTATCTGATCCGGCCGAGGCCCAAGGCGTAATCATGCTCGAGCGGCTCCAACAGGCAGTGGCTGAAGGGTTCCAGTCCCTGCGGCAGGCGAAGACGGTTTCGGCGGCCGACGATCGCGGTTGGACGATCCTATCGGGCCTGGGCACGGCCCGACTGCCCGGCTCGCAGCGAAACTGGGAGTATGAAGCCGGCACGCTGTGGGATAATGCCGTCATCCGTATCGCCCTCAAGTGGCGGGAGGACACCTTCGGCGAGCCAAATCTGGTGGTCTACCGGCCGGATGGCGACAGTGAGGAGATGCTGCGCGAGCACCCGGCGCTCGACCTCCTGAGCCACCCGAACCCGTACTATGACGGCAGCACACTGATGGCGGGGATCCTGCTCTCGGATCCGATAGACGGCAACGCCTACCTGCAGCGGCTGCGCTCTCCCCGGGGGGGCCTTATCGGCCTGTCGTATCTGCCGCACTGGTGCGTCACGGTGGTGCCCGGGACGTCGTGGATCGCTCGCTATGAATACCGCAGCGGCCTGCAGAAGGTGGACTTCGCGCCGGAGGACATCGTGCATCTGCGCGACGGCATGGACCCGGCCAACCCCCGCAAGGGTTTGGGGCGGGTAGGCGCGGTGCTGCGTGAGGTGGCCGGCAGCAACGAGCTTGCCACGACCATCGCCAGCATCCTGCACAACGTCGGGATGCCGGGCGTGGTGATCTCGCCGAAGCCGCTGCCGGACGGCAGCGTGCCCACGATGACGCCGGAGCAGCGAGCGGGCTACCTGCGCCAGTACCGCGAGAAGTTCCTCGGGGATAAGCGCGGCGAGCCGTGGGTGCAGACGACGCCGGTTGACGTGACGCAGCTCGGCTGGTCTCCTGACCAGATGGCGACGGACAAGACGCACCGCCTGCTGGTGACGGTGCTGTGCGCAGCTTTCAACCTGGACCCGATGGTCCTGCACCTGCCCGGAGAGAACACGACGTACTCTAATCGGGAGCAGGCGCGCGAGGCCGCCGTGGAAGAGCACGTCATCCCACAGTGGCGCCGGCTGGACCGGCAGCTGACGTCGACACTCATGCCTGAGCTGGCCCGGCAGTACCCGCGCGAGGTGCGGCCCGATGACCGTATCGGCCACGACTTCAGCCAGGTCCGATCCCTGCAGGCCGACGAGGACAGGCTGTATGCGCGCCTGTCCCGTGCCGTCGGGGGTCCATATCTCGCGGCCAACGAGGCCCGCGAGAAGCTGGGAAAAGAACCGTGGGGCCCCGAGTTCGACAAGCCGTACCCGCAGAAGGCGGCAACGCCCGGGGGGGAGGGCGGCCAAAAGGCCGCGCCCTTTCGAGGCCAAGCAGGCGACCGATACCCCTGACCTCTTCGCCGCACTGGAGGGCTTCCGCGCTGGGCTGCGCGAACGCGAGGAACAGGCTGTCGCAACGTTGGCTGATGCGTACACCGGCGTTCGCGAGCGCCTGCAGGAGCGCCTGGACGCTCTCATCCAACGCATGGAGGAGGCGACCGAGGCTGGCGAAGAGCTGAGCGAGGGGTGGCTGCGCCAGGAGGCGCGCTTCCGCTCGCTCATCGAGCAGGTCGACACGGAGCTTGCCGCCTATTCAGACGTAGCGGCCCCGGTCATCCGGGCGGCGCAGGCGGGGTCAGTAGCTGCGGCGGGTTCGCACGCGGAGGCGCTCACGCGGGCAGCACTCGGCAAGGCCCCTGCCGAAGCTGTGGCATCCGTCGCCTGGAACAAGCTCCCGACCGAAGCCGTGGAGACGCTGGTCGGCTTCGCCTCGGACGGAAGCCCGCTGCGAGACCTGCTGGCCGAGATCGAGCCGCAGGCTCGTGAACGTTTGGAACGTGGACTGGTGGAGGGCGTGGCGACGGGCAGGAACCCGCGGCAGATCGCCCGCCAGGTGGCCCCCGGCATTGACGGCTTCCGGCACCGGGTGGAGACCATCGCCCGCACCGAGCACATGCGGGCATACCGCGAAGCCAGCCGGCAGAGCTACTTGGCGAACGCGGACACGGTGACGGGATGGACCTGGACAAGTGCTGCTGACCGCAGAACCTGTCCCGCATGTTTTGCGATGCACGGTACGCTGCACACGGTCGATGAGGTGCTGGACGATCATCCCCGGGGACGGTGTAGCATGGCGCCATCCGTTCGCTCTTTGGCGGAGATCGTGGGCGACCCATCCATCCCGGACACACGCCCCGTCATCGCGAAGGGTGAGGACTTGTTCGCCGCGTTGCCGGCGGAGCAGCAGCAGGAGATCCTCGGGCCATTGTACGAGCCGTGGCAGGCCGGCAAGATCCCGTTCAGCGCGTTCGTCACCCAGGACAGCGACCCGCGGTGGGGGACCATGCGCCGGGCATCATCAGTGGCGGAGGCGCTGGCCGCAGCGGCGTAGGAGGCAAGCGTGGCAGAGATCACGGTTCATACCGGATTGGTGATGCGATTACGCATGACCTCTCCTGACGATCGCGGTGTGGGGCATCGCACCCTGGCTTGCCGCAGATGGGGCAGGGCGCTGCCCGAGCTGCGTCGCGTTCATCCATGCTCTGCAGGATCGCCCTCAAGGAGCGCTCCCTCTCGTCCAGTTCGTCCAGAGCGCGCCGCATCATCTTGATGAGTTGAGAGTTGGCGCTGCGCCCATCGTCTTTGCAGGCGGCGACGAAGCGCTCCCACAGCTCATCGTCAACGCGTAGGCAAAAGCGTTTCATAGCAGCATTATAGCATCATAGCTTTGTGAAGTCAACCAGGCCGGCCAACGCGCCGGCCCTTTGCATGTACACGCCCGGCAGGGCGCCGGGAGGTCACTATGGACATCGAACATACCAAGCCGGAAGTCAAGGTGCTCCACATACCGGCCGCCGACTTCAAGCTGATGGAGGAAGGCGCTGGCGGCTTCTCCTGCCTCTCCAGTCCCTTCGGTGAGCTGGACGATGGGGGCGACATCGCCGTACCAGGCAGCTACCGGAACACCATCCCTCAGTTCCTGAAGCGCGGCTTCACGCCCACCGACCACGACTGGTCGTTCGGGGCGATGGTGGCCTACCCCACCGGCGCGCGAGAGACGGAGCGCGGACTGGTGGTCGACCACGCATTCCACTCGACCGAGGATGCCCAGGACGTGCGGACGAAGATGCGTGAGCGCATTGACGCCGGCCTCGACGTGGCGATGTCCATCGGTTACCGGACGCTGCAGGCGGAGTACCTGTCGCCGGCCCAGTACGCCACTGAGCTCCCGAAGTACCTGCGCCCGGAGAAGCTGGCGGAGGGCATGGCGAAGTGCGGGCGCTTCGCGCAGATCCGGCTGCTGAAGGAGACCGATCTCTTTGAGGACAGCCCCGTGACGCTTGGCATGGCCAGGGGTGCCGGTGTGGAGAGCGTGAAGTCGGCTGAGGGCCGGCCGGAGGATACAAGCATGGGCGAGAACGCGAAGCCCGAGGTGAAGGCGCAGTATCTCGGTGACTACACCGAGAAGGACGCCACCATGGCGGCCATGCGGTCGATGAACGACGCCATGATGTGGCGCGTGGTGGAGCCGGCCGTCTTCGGCGAGGGCAAGATGGCCGGGATGCCGATCGCAGACCGCATGGCGGCCATGAAAGCCGGCATGGACGAGTTCCGCGACCTGTCCATGCTGATGTGCGAAGCCATGATCGGCTCTATGGAGGGCATGGACGAGACAGGGAAAGCCGCGCTTAAAGCGGAGATGAAGGCGCTCTGGCCCGCATCAGTCGAGCTGGAGGCGATGAAGGATACGACGTTCGAGCGACACGCCGAAGCAGTGGGATCCGCGGTGGGGGCGTTCGCGGAGCGCGCGAAGTGGGTCCGCGACGCGCGCACCAAGGAGGGCAGGCAGCTCTCCCAGACCAACCGGGATCGGATCGATGCCGTCTGCGAGAAGCTGGATGAAGCTGGTGCCACCATGGCCCAGTGTTCCGGCGATATGCGCCAGATGATGGCAGACCAGGATCCCGGCAAGAGCGAGCGCGAGGCGGCCGTCAAGGCGGCCGCGCTCAAGCTCAGCGAACGCAGGCTGCGGCTGCGAATGACACTCGCAGCCGCCTGACCACAACGAGACCGAACAGGGCCCGGGCATGCGACCTGGGCCTTCGTGTGTACGCGGTCTCGCGGAGACCACAATGAACGAGAAGCTGAAGGCCCTGCTGGCGCAGTTCGAGGGGAAGGTTGCCGAGCAGAAGGGCCTCATCGACAAGGGCGCGGCCATCACCGATGAGGAGATGGGGCGCATCCCCGCACTCGACGCCGAGCTGGACGCCCTGCAGGTCCAGATCGAACAGGTGAAGTCCGTCATCGCCGCGCAGGAGAAGCAGGTCGCCAGGCAGGCGGTCATCACCGCCAACCCGGTCAACGTCGTGCCGCCACCGGCAGGCGACCCCGCGCCGGCCACCGCCTTCGACGTGAAGAGCGGAATGGCTGTGTGCGCAGGCGACGCGCCCAACTTCACCGGCAGCCTGGAGGAGCGGCGCCTGAAGGCGTACCAGACCGGGCGGTGGTTCCTGGGATCGGTCCTGGGACACTCCCCGAGCGTCGAGTACTGCCAGAAGGCCGGCATCCAGCTCAAGGTGCAGACCGAGGGCATCAACACCGCCGGCGGCTCCTTGGTGCCGGCGCAGATCACGCCGGACATCATCAACCTGCAGAAGGAGTACGGCATAGCTCGCCGCTATCTGCGCACCCGGCGCATGACCAGCGACGAGATCAACATCCCCCGCCGCACCTCCGGCCTCACCTATTACTGGGGCGCCGAGGGCGGCGCGATGACGGCCAGCACCAAGGGGTGGGATCACGTCGCGCTGCACGCGAAGAAGCTGTACTGCCTGGTGCAGTTCAGCCCGGAGCTTTCCGAGGACGCGATCATCGACGTGGGCAACGACCTGGTCGATGAGATCGCTCAGGCGTTCTCCAAGGCCGAGGACGACGCCGCCTTCCTGGGCGACGGGGGGTCCACCTATGGCGGTATCCTGGGCGTCATCGAGGCGATGAAGAAGACCGTCACCGACGCGGGCGGCACCTGGGCGACGGATGCTGACAAGGACGACAACCCGAGCATCGTCGTGGCGGCCGGCAACGCCTTCTCTGAGGTGACGTTGGCGAACCTGCACAGTGTGAAGGGCGCGGTGCAGCGCTATCGGCGCACGCGGGCGAACGATGCCTGGTTCTGCAACTCGGCGTTCTACTACGCCGTCATGGAGCGCTTGACGACTGCCGCTGGCGGCGTCACCGCCGAGGAGGTGGCGCGGGCGCAGCGCTCCTTCTCCGAGGCTGCGGACGGCACGGCGATGATGCTGGGGCGCCCGGTGGCCTTCACCGAGGTGATGATCGAGGTCGAGGCCAATAGTGGCGTGCCGCTCGTCTACGGCGACCTCTCGCTGGCCGGCACCCTGGGTGACCGCCGGCAGCTCACCCTCGCGGTGAGCTCCGAGTATGCGTTCAACCAGGACCTGCTTACCATGCGCGGCACGCAGCGCCTGGACATCCAGTTCCACGACGTGGGGGTAGCGCACCACACCACTGCCGCCAGCCGCGCGCGCGGGCCGGTGGCGCTCCTGGCGCTACAGAACGCCTGACCTCCCGCCGGCTAACCCCGGCCTGACCTGAAGCGGGCGGGGGCCAGGCGCTCCCGCCCGGAGGAACACCAATGCGAAGCCTGCAGGGGCTGGAGTATAACATCGCCGTCGATTACGTCACCGTGACCAACGCGGGGACCCTGGGCGGCACCGCCGTGGCCTACTGGGACACGGCGGACCTGGAAGAGTACTCGGTGGCCGTCATCGGCACGACGTCCGATGCGCTCACCAACAACCCGTCCGTGCTGAAGCTGCAAAGCGGCGACACGGGCGCGGCCACTCACGCGAGCAACACGGGCTGGAGCAACGTCTCCGGCTACGTCGGTGACACGGACTTCACAATCCCCAGCTCGCCGACCGCCACAGACACCAATGGCACGCCCTACGCCGTGCTGGAGGGCGTGAAGTGCGGCGCCAACCTGGGCCGCTATCACCGGCTGGTGGTCTCGCCACTCACCAGCCAGACCTTCACCGTCCTGGTGTTCGCCAAGCGCAAGCAGATGGCGAACAGCGCCGGCGAAGCCAACGCCTCCGTGGCGGTGAACGGCGACTGACCTGGTGCCGGCTGATGGCCGGATGACTAGCTGACCGCCGGGCCGGAGGGTATCCCTCCGGCCCGGCCCGCTCCCGGAGAAGACCATGGCAGATGCATACCAACTGCTCGAACGGCTGAACGGGATCCTGCCCCCCGAGGCGGTGCGCGTGCTCCGGGAGATCATGGACATATCGACCGGGCACGACCACGACGGTACGGACAGCGCGGGGGCGAGCCTGACCGGTGCCGGCATTACGGCCAGTGCTGCCGAGCTGAACTTGCTCGACGGCAGCCTCGCCGGTACGGCGGTGGCCAGCAAGGCGCTGGCGCTGGGGGCCACCAAGAACATCGACACGCTGCTGGTGGACGTAGCGGCGCCGGACGCCGCCGGCAACTCCCAGGGGACCGCCACGGCGATGACCGCCGACACGAACCTGGCGACGGCTGCGGACGGCACCAAGGGCGTGAAGCTCCCGACGGCGGTCGCGGGCCGGCGGGTGATCGTCAAGAACACCGTCGAGAACCAGATCCTGAAGGTGTACCCGGCAACGGGGGCGGCGATCAATGCTATCGCGGCCGACACTGCTATCGAGCTGCCGGCAGGGTGTGTGGCCGTCTTCGTGGCGAGTTCAGCCACGCAATGGTATACCACTGCGATCCCGGACGGCATCACCTCTACAGCGGCGGAGCTGAACAAGCTCGATGGCGCAGGCGCCAATGTGACGGCTGCCAACCTGGATGGCCTGACCGGCGGCAGTGACGTGGCGCGGGCGGCGGGTGGGCACGGGCACTTGCTGGCCGCAGGCGCGTCGGACGTAACGGCGGCGGTCGCTGAGGTCAACGCAGTGTGTGATGGCCAGAACCAGGCTGCCGGCGCCGGCGGCGTCACTGCCAAGCGCTTTGTGGACACGGGCCTCGAAGATGCTGACGTGGATGACTTGGCAGTGGTAGGCGTTGCGGCCACCACTGCGGGCGCGGCAGCCACCTTTGCGCTCCAGGCAAGCGGGGTGCATCCGGTGATCGCGGACGCGCCGCTGACGGCGGCCGACCCGGTGAAGGTGGGAACCGGGGGCCGGGCTACCAAGCACACCACCGCGCAGACCACTATTCAAGCCGCCATCGCCGGGGAAGCCACTGCGTTTACCCAACCTGTCGGAGCCACGACGCTGGAGATCCTGCAGGCCGCAGACGTGGAAGCCGACCGTGGGCGCGGGATCGTCGTCATCGGCTCCAACGCCGGAGGAACTGCCATCCAGGAGACGATCCTCCTGGACGGGACGAACACCACAACCCCTGTTGCCGGCGCGACATCGTTCACCAAGGTGTCCGGGGTCTACACGGCGAATGGGGCCGCTCTCGGCGCGCAGAACGTGACGGTCCGGGCATCCGGCGCCGGGGCCACGGTGTGCACGCTGGCAAACGCCACATCCGAGCTGGGAGCGGACATCCCGAGCGGCACTCAGGAAGCGTACTGCAACGAAGCCACGATCACCGGCCCGAACGCAGACGCCACCTTTGTGACGTTGGTGGGCGTGCAGTCATCCGACGATGCCGTGGCCTTGGAACGTGCGCAGCTCAACGGCGCCTCCCCGTCCGTGATTACTACCACGATCGTGTGGAGGCAGGTGAACAGGATTTGCCTGGGCGAGATGACCAATGCAGGAGCAGGCAACGTGAAGACAAACGCCACGACGGACACGGCCGCCATGAAGTGCGGCGCGGTGGTCGTGGCGGCGGCGGCTCGGGGAAATGATGCCCAGGTACTGGTCAAGCCGACCGTATGACAATGCATTCGCGCGGGGCGGGGATTGCAACCCCGGGGCGGACAGCCTCCGCCGCCCAGACCCCGCGCGCTATCACCAGGAGGCAAAGAGGAGGCAAGACGTGGCATTGACGAGAGCGGAAGCTGATGCGGGTGTAGCGGCCATCGACGCGGCAGTCGCTGATCGCAAGGCATTCGATGAAGGGCTGCCGGCGCATGAAGCAGAGTATCGCAAACGCGTCCGCGATGTGTTGCACATGCGTTGGGGGCCAACGCCCTTCGCATGCGTGAAGCATGAAGTGGGCGTGTACGGCGGTTGCCCGGTATGCCGGGCCGAGCTAGACATCGTGACGCAGTTGGCGTGGCATGAGGTAGGGAGCCAACTGAGAGTTCCGGAGCCACCGATGCTACTAGCGCACGCCGAAGCCAGCATCCATGATGCGCGGGAAGGCGGTGCCGCGTGACCGCCCTCGATCTCAAGAAGCTCTCGCCCAAGCGCGGCGACATCGTGGTGTGGCGCTTTCGGGGCAGGGGTCCGACCAGCGACCAGGTGCAGATGCTGTGCACCAGGCTACGCCAGGATTGCGGCGAAGGCATCACCGTCATCTCCATGCCGGAGGGTTCCGACCTGTCCATCATGGACAGCGAGACCCGTGCCCACGTGCTGCAGGCCCTGCTCCATCACTCATGGCGATCCCTGGGTGTAAGTGACGACAAGGGAACGGTCGTTCAGTCGCGCCGCGTGGCACGGCTCGATGTTGGCGAGGAGCTGATCGCGACGATACTCCGTGAGGGCGTTGCGGCCGCACGGGTAAGCCGCAACCCGTTGCCAGCGGACACTCGGGTCGTGGGTGCCAGCTTTGACGCGACCAGCAGGGTCTTGTCCCTGCTGCTGGAGAGCGACCACTTCGCACTCGTGCCGCCTACAGAGGCAGTGCCGCACGTACCGGCCATCCAGTTCACGCGGGATAGCCCCGTCCTCAGCATGGCGAACCATCCCGGCCCGTGGCGATTGGCGTCCGCAGCGGGAGACGTAATCGCAATCTATGACGGCTACGGCCAGGAGGTCTGCCAGGTGGTGGGTTCGGGGCAGGCGGCAGAAACGCTGTTGGCCGCAGCGACGGTGAATGGCGGTGCGGCGTGAGCGAGGCTGTCCTTCTCGACGTGGGCTGCGGCGCCAAGGTCCGGCCTGGGCACGTCGGCATTGACCGCAAGCACGGCGGGGAGGCATTCCCACTTGCCCTCAACGATGGCACGCCCGTCGCGAACGAGAGTGCCGACCGCATCGTCGCCAGCCACGTCCTCGAGCACTTCAGCCACACCATGACGGCCAACGTGCTCGCCGATTGGACACGGGCGCTGAAGCCGGGGGGCTGGCTGAAGGTTGCCGTGCCGAACTTCGAGTGGATCGCCCGCGAGTACCTGGGCTCCCGAGAGGAGAACGCCGAGCCGCTGCCGCTGCTCTCCTATCTCTTCGGCGCCCACAGTGACGAGAACGACGCGCACTGCACGGCATTCGACCGCGGCAGCCTGGCGCAGTTCCTGGAGGCCGCCGGCCTGGTCGACGTGCAGGAGTGGGAGAGCGACGTCCCCGATTGCAGTAGCCTGCCGGTGTCGCTCAACCTGATGGCCCGCAAGCCGGAGCGCGAGGCAGGTCCCTTCGACTGGCTGATTGCCCGGGCGTACAACCGCTACTCGCAGTATGGCGAGGATGGCGCCTTCGAGGCGATCTTCGAGAAGATCAGCACTACCAACCGATGGTGCATCGAGTGCGGGGCCGGTGACGGCATCCGCTATAGCAATACGCGCAAGCTCATTGAGGAGGGGTGGAGTGCGGTCCTCATCGAGAAGGACCGGGCGGTCCACGCGGAGCTGGCCAAGAACATTCAGGCATTGGGGCTGGTTCAGCGATACGCGTTCAATGAGAACTACTGGCACTTCGTGCGGGAGGCGGCTGACCAGCAACAGGTCTGGGTGGTGCAGTGTGAAGCCCAGGCGTCTGGCGCCTATTCGCTCGACGCCATCCTTGCGACCTGCGGCTGTCCGAACGAGCCGGACCTGATGGTCATCGACGTGGACGGGCCGGACTACTACCTGTGGAACGGCCTTCTGCACTACCAGCCGCGCGTGGTGCTGTGTGAGTACGATCCGTTCCAGCCGCCGGAGTTCATCCCGCCGCCGGAGGGGCCGGGGCAGGCCGGTAGCCAGGCGATCCGGTCGGTGGCCTACAGCAAGCACATGCGGCAGGTGGCCCAGATCGGCGTCAACCTGCTTTTCGTACGCGCGCCGCTCATGCAGCAGCTCGCCGACCGGCCCATCCCGTCGCAGACCAAACACCCGATTGGCGAGCGCGTCGCCGCGGTGATGAGCGTGCCGCGGCTGCTGTGGGCCGACAACATGACCTGCGCCGTAAAGGCGCTGGTGCCCCTGGGGGTGACCTTTGACCAGTTCGGGGGCGTGTTCTGGGAGCAGACGCTGACGCAGGCCATCGAGCGCTACCTGGACGAGCGGGCCTACGTGCTGACCATCGACTACGACACCCTGTTCAACCGTGATGACGTGCTGGAGCTCTACCGCCTGATGGAGGAGCATCCGGACCTCGACGCCCTGGTGCCGATGGAGATGCAGCAGGGCGGCGCCAGGCTCCTCTTCACGCTGACCGACCGCGCGGGCAACCCGCGCCAGACCATCAGCCATGCCGAGATGCAGCAGGACTTGGTGCCGATCCGCACGGGCCACTTCGGGCTGACGATGTTGCGCACCGAGAGCCTGAAGCGCCTACCCAAGCCGTGGTTCCTGCACCGGCCGGACCCGCAGGGGGGCTGGGGCGACGAGCGCGTCGACTCCGACGTGGCGTTCTGGGTCGGCGCCGAGCAGGCCGGCTTGAAGGTGTGCCTGGCGCCGCGGGTGATCATCGGGCACCTGACGCGAGTGGCGTTGTGGCCGGGTCAGAGCCTCGCGGCTCACTACCAACCCATGGATGATTACCAGGCCAAGGGCAAGCCGCCGGAGGCGTGGCGCTGTTACGTCGAGGACCTCGCGGTGCGGGGAGGCGGCGTGGCATGAGCTACCCAAGGCTTCTCGCGGCGGTGGCGCGGGCACTCCCCCCATTCGGGATTGTGTTCCTTGTAGCAATGGCCTGTATCGGTGAGGGGCCGTTGCGGTGGTGGGCTATCGCCGGGGCCGTCATCTACCTGCTCCTCGTCCTGCGAGACCTGCTCTGGCCTGAGTTGCTGGCATGCGACGGGCCCGGGCCGTTGCCCAAGTTCGCGCCGACAGTGGTCAACCGGCCCGAGCCGCCGCCGCGCAAGGGCGGCGGGTACCAGCCGGCGCCAGCCGAACCGGGCGAACTGCTGCCACCGCCGGCAGATTTCGAGAGCGCGGTGCGGCAGCCCTGGGTGCCGGTGAGTGCCTGCCCAGCCTGCGGAGCGCCCATCTATGGGAAGCGCCTGGTCTATCCGGGGGACAGCATGCCGCTCCAATGAACCTGTCATTGCGCCAATGGGCTATTGGTCGCCATCGAGAACCTGAAGCAAGCAAAGGCAGATGAGCGCGCAGCGTATGAGCGCAAGCAGGCCGATTACGGCCATTGGGCCAACAGGCTCGACCGCGCTGCAGATGCGTTGGCGCGAACCGTTACCTGTAGCGCATCACTACTGCAGCCATGCGAAAAGGCCAAGCCCCAACACGTGGGATTGAGTGCGCCGGCCTGACCGCCGGCCCTCAGCACTGAGGAGAACACCATGGGCGACGTTGTTCCTGTCGGCTCCGGCTCGCCGCCGAGCTACTACGCAGCGCTCGTGGCAGCCGGCTGGAAGCCGGTAACGCTGCTGGCGTCGGCTACTTACACGGACGCCGAGATCAACGCCGTCAAAGCTACGGTGGCTGGCCTCGGTTGGGCCAAGCAGGCGATGATCCTGCTGGACTTGACTGACGCGGATACGGCGGCTGGCGACACCCTAGACGTGTACATCGACACCAGCCCCGACGAGGGGTCGACGTGGGTCAACGCGATCCACTTCACGCAGATCCTCGGGAACGGTGCCGACGCCCTGAAGTTCTGGGCGGTCCTCGACCCGGGCGGGGCCCCGGGAACCAGCGTGATCGCCGCGACTAGCGACGCCGCGGCGGGTGTGGTCCGCCCGTCCATGTTCTGCGACCGCCTACAGGTCCGGCACACAGTGGTCGACGCGGGCGGCGGCACGCAGAGCTTCATCTACTCGGTGGCGGCGTTCCTGAAGGCATGAACTATGGACACTGACGCGATCCTGAAGCGGCTGCGTGAGAACGCGCAGGTCGGGAACTCTGTGCGGCTGACGGCCGAGGAGATCCGGGTCGTGCTGGCCCTGCTCGATGCCAATGCCATACCCGAAAGGCCCATCCGGGCGAGGCGGGCGGCCAAGTGAAGCCCTACTGCGGTTTCGGGGTCTGCCCGGCATGCGGAGGTGCGATGGGCCGGCATATAGTGCAGGGATGCGTGGAGGACGAGTGCCGGTCCTGCGGCGCCGCCTACTGGTGCGACCAGGAAGACCGGAACAGCCAGCGCATGCGCGAGCCGGAGCCGTGGACAGAGATGGGCGGCGTCCGCACGCGGCGGGTGATGCGACCAGCAGAGGACAAGCGGCAATACGGGCCGCCGGAGACGAAGTAGCATGGCGAGCACCTACCCCGTAACCGTCGATCTCTACCGCCGCATCATCGATATGGGCGTGCTGGCGGAAGACACCCTGACCGAGCTGTCAGGACGCTGGGACCTGGAGAGCAAACGCAACGCGGCCGTGGCCGCCTGGGAACGCGAGAGCGGCTGGCATCCGTTCGTATCGACCGGCGTGGACAGCACACGCTACTTCGACGCCCCGGAGAGCAAGTACCTGGAGCTGAGCGCCGGCCTCCTCTCGGTGACGACGGTGCTCACCGGCTACAGCCTCACCAGCGCCGGCACCGTGCAGACGGTGAATGATGACTTCTACCTGGAGGAGAGGGGGGCGCCGGACCGCGGTTGGCCCTACACGGCACTCCGCTTCGGCGCCTTCCAGTCTGGGGATCCGCGCAGCATCGTAGTGACAGGCAAATGGGGCTTCTGCGCCGTTGACAGCTTCCCCGACGATGCCTTCGACGCCATCCTGGATGACGCCCTATGCCGCTGCTACGGCCAGCTCGCGCTTGCCGTGAGCCGAGGCGTGGCGAGCATCCGAGACCTGAGCAGCAGCGTGGACTATGGCGGGGGCAAGGGTGGCCCGTTCTCGGGCGCGCAGGATGCGTGGCGGAAGAACTGGCAGAGAACCGCGGAGCAGTTCAAGAGGCCATCGATATGAGCAGCATCGGCACAGCCATGGCTGCCACGATGGCGAAGTGGCGCGGTGAGCACGGGCAGACGGCCACCGTTTCGAGGAACACGCCTGCCTCCGACGGGCAGGGCGGCGAGACGGATAGCTGGGCGAGTGCCGGCACAGTCGTCGGCTTTCTGGGGCCCCTCGGCAGTTCGGCGCAGGAGCGGGAGATCGCCAGCCGGTTTGCCGGGGTGACGCTCTACGGGTTTGGGTGCCCGCCCGGCAGCAGCATCGGCGCCGAGGACCGGCTGGCCATCGGCAGCAGCACCTATGAGGTGGTGGGGACGCTGCAGTCTTCGCTCGGAGGGACCATGCTGGCGATCTGCTCGCTGGTGGGCTGAGGCGGGCGCTCTGTGGCTTCCCGCAGCCACGCCTGCCGTTCCTCTACTGCCAGCTTCAGTGCGTGACTGGCACTGACGTAGGACAATGCACTTACACGGACAGGGCATCGGCCGATTGCCTGAAAGCGAAAGGCGCCACCGCGCTCGGTCCCAAGCGCCTCGGTTTGAGTGCTCCAGGTTTCGATCACGGAGCCGTCATCGATTTGGATCATGACCTTCCAGCATGGTCGGAGAGAGGCTCCGGCCCGTTCGTCTACATCCCAAGCTTCGACCTGCCCGAGTGGGTGACAAGCATCTTTATAGGCGTTCGCCACCACTTCCGTGCTGAAGATGCCCTGGATGGCATAGTCGGAGTACTCGCCGTCGCTTACGATGTAGACTTTCATTGTGGTTCCTTTCCAGGAGGATGATCTCGGACAAGTTCATACCCTCCTTGGTCGCGCAGGAGAGCAGGACGGCCTGCCGGTCTTGCGGACCTGTGCTGCGAACGTCTTCACGGCGCGCTCCTCGATGAGGTAATCGCGCCCGAGGCGCTGAGCCGGTAGGCGGCCATCGCGGATGAACTGCTGGACCCGGCGCCGGGAGACGCCGAGCCGCTCAGCGGCCTCTTGAGTGGTCAGTATGATGGGGGATCCTCCGGCGCCGCCGGATACAGTATCGAGAAGCGGTCATCGTTGTCATCTTTGACAATGAGTTGCACCCTCTCCGGATGCTGCCATGGAAGTGCGGCGAGATGCCTCAACAGCCCGTCAATGTCGAGATAGTTGAACGCGCCGATGAGGAGGGGTGTTTCGAGAAACTTATCGCCGCCGTACCAGCCGTAGGGCAGTTCGGGATCGTCCACGGTCGTAAAACCTTTGCCATTGATGCCAGCGTTGATCCTTTCCAGTGGCATGTCATCGTCCATGACATCGAATGCCAGGATCGCATTGGTGACGTGACTCATGATGCTCCTGTCGCGGGCCGGATTCCCCACCCGGCGCCAACACTGGCGCGCTGAAGACATAACGCGCATCGTATGTGGTGCTATTATACGCTGGCGCGAAGGGTTTGTCAATGCCACGCATCGGGCTGACATACAACGTCACGGGCCGCATCGGCCCGGAGGTGCGCAAGATCCTGTCAGCAGTCGTGCGCGCCACGGCCTTCAATATCGAAGCCGCGGCGAAGGCCAGCATGACCGAGGCGAAGCACGGCGTGGAGTACCGCCGCGGCGGCAAGACCCACGTGGCCTCGGCGCCCGGGGAGGCGCCGGCGGTCGATATCGGCGCCCTCATGGCGAGCGTGCAGGCGAGGGAAGACACTGACGACCTGCACTGGGAGGTCAGGGTAGGCGCGGAGTACGGCGTCCACCTGGAGTTCGGCACCGTCCACATCGCCCCACGCCCCTTCATGGCGCCAGCGGCGGAAGGGCAACGGGACGCATTCGAGCGCGCCTGCGCTGCGGCGGTTGCCCGGGGCGTCCGCAACGCAGGCAAGCCGTAAGGAGCGACATGAGTTATACCATTACCACCAGCGTCGGCGTGTCCGGGTCGGGCGTGCCGACTGTCAGCAAGACGAAGAGCCACACCGTGGAGAACCCGCAGTCGTTCGAGGTGTCCGTAGGCATCGGCGTCACCGACATGCTGGTCAACCTCGCCATCGACATCAGCCAGCTCCTGTTCCTCCTGATCCACACAGATCAGGATCTGAGCATGGAGACCAACAACAGCGCCGCGCCCCAGGAGACGTTCGCGTTGGACGCCAACAACCCGCTTTACTGGAGCAAGGACGCCGGGGTGGCGGTGGGGAGCCTGTTCGCCGGAGACGTGACCAAGCTCTACTTCACCAATGCCAGCGGGGTCGCCGCCAACGTGGTGATCATCCTGGGCCTCGACGCCACGCCGTAATCGCCATGAACGAGCTGCGTGCCGCCAGTGAGTGGCTCTTTGCCACTCTCACTGAAGACGCCACCGTTGCCAGCCTGGTCTCAGCGCGCGTCTACGAAGGGCAGGCGCCACAGGGCGCTGCGTTCCCCCTGTTGGTGTTCGCGTTCGTGGCCGGCCAGGACCGCAACGCTTACGACGGCAGCGACCGCCTGGCCGCGCGCCCCCTTTACCTGCTGAAGGCGGTGTGCCAGGGCGGGAGCTTCGAGAACGCGGACATCATCGCCGCAGCGGTAGACGAGGCATTAAAGAATGCCTCCGGCACGCGCATTATCGCCAGCGTGGAGTACCGGCTGTCGTGCCTGGGGCGCGAGCAGCCCTTACGCCTGCTGGAGGCGGCGCCCGGGGGCAAGCAGCACAGAACCGTCGGCGGCACTTACCGCCTGTGGTGTTCGGCTGTCCCGTAGGCACCAAAGGGAGTAGACCATGAGCGCATCCATTGCACGCCCTACCGCCAGAGAGGGAACCCAACTGGGGATCGAGGTTGTACCCGGCACTCCTGTGGCGGCCACCGTCCGACTGATAGCCACGTCTATCAAGATGACGCCCAAGCCGGCGCTGTCTACCTTCGCGCCAGTGGGTGCTGAGGTGCCGACGCACGTTGTGCGCGGCAAGGAATTCAGCGAAGGCGAGATCGAGGGCCTGCTCTCCTACACGGAGCTCCCCTACCTGTTGGCGTCACTGCTCACCAATGCGGGCGGCCTGACCTACAAGCCGCCGATGTGGACCGTGCCGGCCGTCGACACGCTGACGGTCGAGAACGGGAGCGCGACGAACTGCGAGCGCTATGACTACGTAGTCGTATCCGGTCTGCGCTTCCGGTTCACGCGCGAGGAGGCCGCCCTCTCGGGGTCCGTCTTTGGGCGGGAGTGCCTGGAGGCGCACACGCTGACCGCCGGCCTGTCGCCGCTAACCAAGGCGATCGTCAACCCGGACAAGGTGGAGATCCTCATCGGAGACAGCGTAGGTGGCTTGGCGGCGGTGGACCAATTCGAGGAATGTGAGCTGAACATCGCCGAACGCTTTGGGCCGCGGTTCCCCTTCGACCCGGACGAGGCGAGCTTCGGCGATGTGAAGCTGCTGGCACATCAGCCCACGTGCTCACTGGGCCTGCCCCACGGCGCTGATGCCGAGGGCTACATCACCAACCTGCGCAACGCGGCCACGAAGTTCTGCCGCATCCGGGCGGTGGAGACCATCGGGGGCGTTGGCTATTCGTTCCAGGCAACGTTCCCGTTCTTCTTCATCGACGCTCCCCGTGCCGACCGTGACGGCGTGTGGGGCAGCACGTTCGAGATGGGCTTGATGTATGATGAGACCTTCGGCGGATGGCTGGAGGTCGTGATCGACAACACCTAGAGGAGGCAGATGAGACTGCAGGATCTGACGGGCAGGGAAAGCGTGGCCCAGGTGGTGGTGGACGGCCTGGATGAGGCGATCAACGTCCGGTTCCGGCGCCCGACGACGAAGGAGCTGGGCCAGATCCAGGACCGCCTGAAGAGCGACGGCGATGACGTGCGCGTGGTAGCCGACGTGGCGGGCAGCGTACTGACCGGCTGGGATCTGGAGGACGGCGGCAAGCCGTATCCGGTCACCAAAGAGGCGCTGCTCGACCTGCCTTTCGACTTTCTGAACGGCGTGCTCGGAGCGGTGCTCGAGGCGCTTGGCCCTTCCGGGGAGAGACCCGAGGGCGGGAGGGCCTGAGGGTCTGGCTAGTCTCCGAGGGGCGGCGGGGCGAGCCGCCGGACTGGTATCCGCTCCTGCGGGCGGCGCGCTATCTGAAGGTGCCGCCCTGGGAGCTGGCGCGCCAGGATGCGGGCTGGATGCTGGCGGCGCTTGAGGTCGAGAGCGCCGAGCAGTGGGCTGAGGCAGAGTACCAGAAACGCTGGCGGGGCATGAGGCACTGATGTCAGTCACAGTCGCAGAACTGAAGGCCGGTGTCGGGGTTGACGACTCCGCACTGGACCGCGGCTTGGCCAACGCTGACCGGTCGCTGAACCGTGCCGGCGACCGCATGGTCAGCGAGGCCCGGCGTATCAAGGAGAAGCTGTCAGCGGCGCTCGGGGTTGACGCATCGGGCTTGGACCGGGGCCTGGCGGACGCAGACCGGTCGCTGAACCGTGCCGGCGACCGCATGGTCAGCGAGGCCCGGCGTATCAAGGAGAAGCTGTCAGCGGCACTGGTCGGAAGTGGCCCTGGCGGTGACGCATTGGGGCAGATCACTAAAGGCACCGCCGGCGGCTTCGGCGTGCTGACGAACGCCATTAAGGGCACCGCCGGCGCTGTGCTCGGACTGGCAGGCGGTATTGCCGGCAGGCTGCTGGGGGCGCTTTCCTCATTGGCAGGGAGCGTGCTTCACCTGGCCGGGTCGCTTGCCAGCACCCTCCTGAGTGCCGTCACCTCGGTGGCGCGGGCCATCGGCGGGGTGTTCGTGAGCGCGCTGAACACCGCCATCTCGGCGGCCCGAACGCTGGCCCTGGTAGCCGGCGGGGCGCTGGTGGCCGGCCTGACGCTCCTGGGCCGGCAGGGCGTGATCGTCAACCAGACGCTGCAGCAGACGGAGATGGGCCTGGCCACGCTGCTACGCTCCGCGCCGCTGGCCGCACAGCTCATGGCGGCGCTTCGACAGGAAGCCAAGACCAGCGCCTTCGAGTTCGTGGACCTGGCCGATTACTCCAAGCGGCTGCTGGCAATGGGTTTCGCCGTGAACCAGCTGATCCCCACCATTCGCGCGCTCGGTGATGCGGCGGCGGCCCTGGGCGGCGGTGGCGAGCTGCTGTCCCGATTGGTCCTGGCGCTCGGGCAGATGCGCGCTAAGGGCAAGGTCTCGGGAGAGGAAATGCGCCAGTTCGCCGAGGCGGGTATCCCCGCGTGGGAGTTCCTGGCGCAGGCGATGGGCAAGACGACCGCAGAGGTGATGAAGCTCTCCGAGCAAGGGAAGATCACCGGCGACTTCGGGGTCGGGGCGATCATCGCAGGCATCCAGGGCCGCTTCGGCGGTCTGCAGGGTATGATGACGCAGACGCTTCCGGGCATCATCAGCAACCTGAAGGACGTATTCAACGAGCTGAGCGCCCTGGTCACCGCGGGTCTGTACCAGCGCCTGGTGCGCGCCGGCCTTGCGCTGCAGCAGTTCCTCGGCAACCTGCAGAATACCGCCGCGGGGCAGGTGATCCTGCGCTCGCTGTGGCAGCTCTTCGATCTCGTCGGGCAGGCGGTGGAGTATCTGGTGGGCCGGCTGCCGGCACTGACGGAGTCGCTTGCGAAGCTGCTGCAGTCAGAGCGGATCGAGACCTGGAAGACGGCGTTTCTGGACGCTTTCGCACGCGCAAAGCAGTTCGCTGGCGAGGCCCTGGAGTGGATCGGGCAGAAGTGGCAGGAGCTATGGCCCATCGTGCAAGTCGTCCTGCAGTGGGTGCGGCAGTGGGTCGGCGTCCTTGCTGCGTGGGTCAAGACGCATTGGCAGGAGATGGTCGCCTGGATCGCCACAGTGACCTTCCAGGCGTTCCGGGTGGTAGGCGCCGCTGTGGAGTTCGCCCGGGGCTTCTTCGAGACCTTCTTCCAGGCGCAGAACGCGAACGGCAAGGGCTTCGTGCAGACGCTGGCCCAGATGGGCACGGCATTCAAGCACTGGGCGGCGGATGGCGTGCGAGGCCTGACACTCCTGATCGACCAGTGGGCGAACTGGGGGATCGTGATCCTCCAGGTAGCCACCGGCCTGGCGCTGCTCTCCCGCAATCTAGCCGCAGCGGTGAAGTTCGAGGCCATGGCCTACGGCCTTAGCAAGCTCACCACCCGCGATGCTTCCGGCATGTCCGCCATTCGCAGGGCTGGATTCGGTACGGCCCGTGAGATCGAGAGCATGGGGGCTGGAGCCCGTGGATGGGTAGATCAGGCGACGCGAGAATGGGCGCCCGCGCAGGCGGGTAGGGAGCGCGCCGGTCGCTTCTGGCGCGAGACGGAGGGTATGGACTGGGGCGGCTACATCGAACGAATGATGCCGCCGATTCCGCCGCCACCTGTGCCCACACGGCAGGCGCCGGCCGTCGGACCGGCCACGTTCCAGTTCGTGGTCAACAACCCGACGCCGGAGAACCTGCGTGCGGCGTTCGCGCAAATGTTCAACGAGGCGATGCACCGCATGTTCCCGGCGCCGGCCTACTGAGCGCAGATCCCGCAGGGGCGATAGCCGGCGGCTTCGGCTCGGCTGCGCGTGGTGCGTGTGACAGTCTTCTGGTTCACCGTCCGGCAGCTCAGGTAGTGCCACTTCTTCCCGGTGGGGGTGAGGTAAACGGTATCTGCCATCGTTTCCCCAGACCCACCCCTGCGCAGGATGAGCGCGGGCGCCTCCGGCGCCTTCCTGGGCGCCGGCGCATCTGCCGGCCGGACGGTCGGACGGTCCAGAGCGAGGGCGCGCGGATCGGCGGGCTTCAGGTCGCCCAGATGCGCCGGGCGCCGGACCTGATCCGGCCAGGCCCACATGCCGGCGCGGACAGCGCGCGCCTGCGCCTCCAAGGCCACGAAGCGGTCCAGGTAGCGGAACGGGTAGTTCGTGTAGGCGAAGCCGGCGCCGATCCGCACGAGCTCCGCGTTGACCATGCGCCCGTCGGCGAGATAGAGGTAGGCGAGCGTGCGGCCGTACTTGTCACTGCGCGCCCGCTCGTAGTACTCAATGCGGACCTGCTGGCCCAGGGCCAGGGTGCGCAGCGCGGCGGTGGCCTCCCGCGCCCAGAATTCCACGGGCTTACGCGGGTGCTTGGACTCCGGGGTGTCCACCCCCACGAGCCGGACTGTGGTGCCCGTGTGCAGGCGTAGCGTGTCGCCGTCGATGATCTTCACCACGACGGCTGTAGCAAGGCGGGCGTGGGGGGCGGCGAACGCCGGCCAGGCCGACAGGACTGCGAGCAGAAACGGCATCCATCGGGTTCGCATGAGGACCTCCTTACTGTCGCGCCTTGACGGCATCGGCGCTGATGGCGCAGCGAAAGCCGGCATCCCATATGTGTGCGCCAGTCTCCTGGCGGGCCCGGGCAGTTGTGTTGCAGGTGGCGCTGCCGCCGCTGCAGTAGGAGCCGCCGCGCAGCACACGCTCGCCGCCAGCGTTCTGGTCCTCACGGCCATCGGCGGCGGTATAGGGGTAGGTGAAGTAGAGACTGCTGGTCCACTCCATGACGTTGCCTGCCATGTCGAGGCAGCCGTAGGGCGAGGCGCCGCCGGGGAACGAGCCGACGGGGGCCACGCCTACATAGGGATCCTTACTGCCTTTGTCGCTGCTGTTGAGGAGGGCTGAGTCCCAGCCGTTGCCCCAGGGCAAGCGGCGGGTATCGGTGCCGCGGGCGGCTTTCTCCCACTCGGCCTCAGTAGGCAGGCGCAGGCCGGCCCACTGGCAGTAGGCGTTGGCCTGCGGCCACGTGATGAGACGCACGGGGTCCTTGTCGTTCCGGTTGTGCGACAGGAAGGCCCGGTCCGGCTGGGCGTTCAGCGCCCGGCAGCACGCCACGAACTGAGCCACGGTGACCTCGTACCGGCCGATGTAGAAGGCCGGCAGGTCGACCTGGTGCGGCGGGTTCGCTGCCTGGTCGCGTTTGTCGCCGCCCATGGTGAACGGGCCGGCGGGCACAAGGACGAGCGCCTGGCCGTCGGTGGGGTTCATCCACTGCGAGGTCTGCGGCACGGCGGCGGGGCAGAGTACGGCAGCGAGCGCAAGAACGAGGTATCGGGTCGGTTTCATCCTCTGGTCTCCTTCCGGGAGGCGCGGGGTTGCCTCCCTGCCGCCTGATACGGCAAGACGTCACGGATTCCTGCTATGCCCATCAGCTACGTGGCATCGACCACCGCGCAGGTCACCGGCACATTGGTGACGCTGAACGTGCCCGGGGGCGTACAGGCAGGGGACGTGCTGCTGGCTGCCGTGCTCGCGGACCCGACGACATTCCCGCCGGCGGGCACGACAGTGACGCCACCCGCCGGATGGACGCAGTTCGGACTGCTGCTGGGTGGCGGCTACGGCACTGCAGACCTGGCCTTATTCTGGCGTGTCATAGCGGGCGGCGACCCGTCCACTTGGCAGTTCACCTGCGACAACACGGCTTACATCACGGCGGGCTTGAGCGCCTATCGGGGCTGCATGCCAAGCGCGCCGGTACAGTATGCCACCTACAAAAATGGGGGAGGATCCCCGCTCAGCACTACCGGGCTGTCCGCCAGTAACGCGATACCGCCAGTCGAGCCGTACACACTGGTGGTCTATTACTGGACTTCTGGGGTTAAGGGCCCCAACACGTTCACCTATACACCGCCAGCGCAACCGAGCACGCGTTACAACCTGGGCGCCACCCAAGACACATACGGCGCCCTGCTGTGCTGCGACGAGTCGGTAGATGAGCACGGGGAGGTGGTGGCGCGCACGGCGACCGGCGGGGGCGACCTGGCCTATACCGTCGCCCTTCTCGAAGAAGTGGCGCACGTGCCGAGCATCGTGCACGCGCCCACTGGCCTCAATGTCATCCTCTACCAGCACAAGGACGGCCCGGTGCAGATGCGCCGCTATGCTGCGGACGGCAGCGTGGAGAGCACGGAGGAGGTGAGCAGCATCTCGCTCACCGTGGAGTCGCCCACCGCTGTGCTACATGACTGGTTCTACGGCAACCGGGGCGGGGCGGTCTCGCGGGTGCCGATATGGCCGGATGGGACCCTCGAAGTCCTCTACACGAGTGCCCACATGAGATTTGGTGCTGATACGCTCCGGTGCCTGAGCCGGAATGCCGGCGCTTCGTGGAGCACTGCTGCTGAGATCGACCTGCCGTCGCTGTCGCCCAAGTGGGCCGCTGCAGCCCACAATCCGTCGTTTGGAAGATACATCGTCTCAGGTGTGAGAGGGGACGACCTAGTGTGGGGTTTCGACGTAGACAACGCCTTGGTTCTGAGTGCTGCGCTGGCCTATAGCTTCGCGCCAATCGGAGCTGGCGGCAACCCCACCGACAAGCCGTCCTGCATTCAGTGCCTGCGAGACGGCTCCTGGATGATTGCGATACAGGTTGACGGCGCGGTTGGCCAGTGGCGCGTCTATCGTTGCGCCGCCCTGAAGAGCGACGGGAGCGGCGACTGGTCGCTGTGGGGCACGGTTTCCCCCGGCTGGGACATCGCTCTGGCGGAGTTCTGGCTGGATGCTCCGTCCGGCCTGCTCGTGGCGATGCTCCTGCGCTGGTCGGATATGACCTGGTACGTGAGCGTGGGCACACTCAACGCGGCCGGGACGTCATGGACATTCGGCTCGCCGGTGAAGGTCACCGTAGGGAGCAGCGACCTGCTAGGCCAGTGGGCGCAGCCGGGGCTTCGGCGCCGGGAAGATGGGGTGTGGGAGTTCGCCTACACGCCACCGGCAGACACGGGAGACCCGAGCGCGCCGGCCATCATCCGCTGCCGGGCGCTGGCCGCAGACGGAACGGGAGCCTGGGCCTAAGCCATGGCAGCAACCCCACTGGTCGAGGTACGGCTCTACGAGCCGGGGCAGGGCGACCCCTACGTCATCGAGCACGGCCTCGCCTACTATGAGCCGCTGAACTCCTCCTGGCCCCACGGCATGTTCAGCGTGAACTCGCGTGGCGCCTCGCTGCTGCAGTACATCGAGGGGGCTGGCCTGGTGTGCCGGCGCTTCCTACTGTGGCAGGATACCAAGGCCGGCCACTACATCGCGAACAACGGCTTGTGGGAGCAACGCCTGCCCGCCATTGGCGGCACGGGCCGCACCCTGCGCCTGGTGCAGTACGACACGACGCCGGACGTGGAGTGGAGTGCCCAGAGCACGTTCCTGCTCCCGGAGGATCCCTGTTTCGCATTCACCCTTCAGGTAGCGGGGGTGCCGCCGGATCACAACGACGAGACCTACCCACCGTTCGTGCGCGTGGAGTGGGGCGGTGTGTGGGGGATCCACTTCGACCGCTCCCAGGGTGTGCGCTTGGCCAGCTACATCGATGGCGTCTGGCAGGCCGCAGCCGACCTCCCTGGCTCCGGAGGGGACTTCTGGGGCGGCGAGGCCGGCGAGACCACCTGCTTCGTGGTGTGGCAGCGGGGCAAGCTCTTCGTCAGCTTTGACTTCGGGCGTAGCTACGCCGAATACGCGAACCCGGACGCGAGCGCGATCGAGGTGGCCGCCGGGGTAGTGACGCTGCGAGGCACCGGGGTGGCGTGCGCATTCGGGCTGCACCAGCTCATCTGCTATCAGGGCGCGTGGACCGCGCCCTACCGCAACAGCTTCACGCCGCGCCTCCTCGGTATCTTCGGAACGATCACTGGGCGCACCTACGAGCCGGGCAGCACCGGCGTGAGCTTCGCGGACGTGTCCGACCCCGTAGCCGGTCTGGCGCGGTGGCAGGCGACGCTGACGCCGGCAATCGAGCCCGGCACGCCCTGGGCGCACTACCGCTCGCCGGAGCTTTACGCGGGGCAGTTCCGGTATCCGGTGGCCACCAGCACCCCGTCGGGCGCCTACACGACGCCGTGGGCGGGGCAGATCTACGAGGTGGTCGTGGACAAGCCGTTCGCCCTGCACGAGGGCGGGGCCACGATCCACCTGGACCGCAGCGCAGCGACGCAGCTTGCCGGAAACTACCGTTACCGGCGCGTAGACATTCGGCTGGGTTGGCGCCAGGATGACGCCAGCGAGACCTGGACGCACGTCTTCACCGGCCACATCGAGAAGATGGAACCGGCCTACGACAGCGTCGGGCGGGTGACTGTGGCGGTGCGCTGCGTGAACCTGGCCGATTGGTTCAAGCGGGCGCGGTGGGGGTGGCTGGACCGCATCCCGCTCGGCGGGCAGAGCGTCAATGCGGCTGCCGACTACATCCTCTACAGCGAGGGTCTGGGCGCTGGCTACCGCTCCTGGCACGCCAAAGGCGACTGGGTGACGCTTCCGGAGGGCCTGGCGGAGGACCCGTTAGAGTGGCCGGCCCGCGGTGAGCCGAAATGGGAGACGCTGGAACGGATCTTCGGGCACGCCGGGCTCGAGGTGGGCGTGACCGACGCCGGGATCTTGGCTACCGTCTACCGCGACTATGTGGCGAACGCGGTGACGCACAACTTCATTGCCAACGCCGCCAGCCCCGCCACCCCCATCGAGGCGCTGATCGAGAAGCTGCACCATTCCCTGGATTACAGCGAGAGTGCCACCAGCGTGGAAGTGACCGACACCACCGAGCAGGGGACGGCCGCGTTGGCATGGGCAGCCGACCTGGCCGCGGAGCAGGATCCGACAAGCCTGCGCTTCGTGGGCCGCCGGCAGCCGGTGATCGAGGACCTGCGCGGCGGGGCACCCCCCTGGCTCCTGCAGAGCCGGGCCGGCGCGATCGCGGCGGAGGTGTTCGCCCTCAAGTCGGAGCCGGACCTGACGACGTTCGTGGACTACGTTCGCCAACGGCGGGAACGCGTTGCCTTCTGGGGCTGTGCCGCTGCCGGCATCCCCCAGGGGACACAGGCCGTGATCCTCTCGCTGAGCTACCGCGTGCGCATGGACCCTGACACGGGTGAGTTCGAGGCGCGCAACACGGCGGGAGTGAGGCTGCTGTGAGACGGAGCAGGACGGCGAGCACCCACAGGGAGATCCGCCGGCTGGCGAGGCAGGAGACGATCACCGCTGAGAAGCTGGGTCTCCCCGGGGCTGATGAGAGCACGGGCCGGCAGGCGGGTGCCAACGCGGCGGACGGGACCTGGGTGCGCTACGGTTTGGTTGGTGTGACGGCACTCGATGAGCCGTTCTACGTGGCGCCTGGCCCGAAAGACTACTGAGCGATGCCTACTACCAATCTCGCCCTGAAGAACGACTGGTCGGACGACTCTCCCGAGCAGCTCACGTCCGGGTGGCTGAATACGGTCGCTGACGCCTTGGACGAGTTGTCGGGCGACGACACGACGGTAGACGAGACGGCAGAACACCTCGAAGGGTTGAAGCGCGTTGTGCGGCGGCTGCTGGCCTATCTGGAGGGCGTGGGATTGGGTACGCCGCCGGGTCTCGAGCAATGGCTCGAACGCGGCTTGGAGGAGTACGGCGAGCCGGAGCCGGACACGGAGTGAGCGGGCGCAGGGAGCGCCAAACTACGAAAGGGAGAGACGATGAGCTTCTTCAGCACGATCCAAGGATACCTGCGCGGCAGCACCTCTGAGGTCAAGGCCGCAATGAGCGCCGAGGGCGATCAGTACATCCGCAAGCACATCCCGGACCTGGCCTCTCTCGTGAACGGCGGCAAGGTCTGGAAGGTTCAGGACCTGACCACCACTGCGGTGGCCGTGACCATGCCGACGACCACCGCCGGCCTCACTCTGCAGAACCCGACCAGCAGCGGCAAGCACTACCTGGTTCTGGCAGTGACCGGCATTCAGGACGTGAGTGCGGCCGGGCTGCACTCGTGGGGGCTGTGCCACTGCCCGCATCAGGCGGGTATCGCCCTGCTCACGCGCGACATCGGCCTGACGGACGTCAAGGGCATGAAGTGCGGCCAGGGCGCCTACGGCGGCGAGGCGATCCTCGACCGAGGGGCGACGGTCGTGAACGACCTGTTCTCACCCATCGGGGGGACGTACAACAGCGTGATCGTCAGTCAGGTGTGGTCGCAGCTCTATGCCGATCTGCAGGTGCCGGTGGTGATCCCGCCCGGCCAGCACTACAGCGTCGGCGGAGTGGCGCATATCGCGACCGTGGAGGTGGGCCTCGGCCTGGTGTGGGCCGAGCTGACCGAGGACGAGCTGAACTGACGCAGCAGCGAATTGGACGCCGGCGGTACCGACTGGGCCGCCGGCAACGTGCTCGCGGTCTGGGCCTGGGGGCGGCAGTAGTGGGCTACCTAAACGCACATACTCACCACGAGGACCTGGGCGCCAGGCGCAGCCGCTACGCTGATAGGAGATAGAGGATGGCAATAACCGATCCGCAGATCACCAAGTTTGCGAATGAGCGTGTCCGTGTCTTTGCGGACCTGATTGAGCAAACCTATGAGACGGCGAAGCGGCTGCAGGCCGAGTATGCGGCCCTGCAGGGAGACACGCTCATACCCAACACAGCCGATCTGGTGGAGGATGGTTCCGCACAGGACGGGCGCAAGCGGGTGACGGCGGCGATGCTGCGGGGTCTCAACGCGCTCGCCGGGGTTTTGGTATCGTACCTGGACGGCGGCACGCCCAGCCGGATCTTCCAGGTGAGGCAGATCAGCGTGAACGGGCAGCCCAGGTTCTGAGGTGACGAATGGCCCTTTCAGCAGCCATAGAGTGGGACGTTCGCACCACTGGTGCCGACACCAATGGCGGTGGGTTCAAGGCCGGGGCGGCCGGGAGCGACTACTCACAGCAGAATGCTGCACAGAAGTCCGGTGCCGACCTGACCATGCACGCGATCACGAACACGAAGGTGCTGCCTGTGGTCGCGGGTGTGGCTGCCGCCGACGTAGGGAACGTCGTCCAGATCACGGCTGGTACGAACTGGACGCCTGGGTGGTACGAGATCACCGCTCAGGATGGGACATACTGGACGTTGGACCGCTCGCCTGCTGCCGCAGGGGAGGCCAACCTGGGGACCTACGCGATGGGCGGGGCCTTAGCCACCCCCGGCAAAGCGGGCGGCGCTGCCAATGTCAACTTCCAGACGATCCACATCAAGTCGGGCGTCACCTACGCCATCGCCGCTGGCGCGGCCAACGTCTCCGGCCAACGCCTGGCTCCCACCAACCGTATCGCCATCATCGGCTATCAGACGACGCACCTCGACCTAGCAGCAACGCCTGTTCTGCAAGCGAGTGCATCCCTGTCCGCCGCCATCATAACTAATGGTGTAGGTGGCTCCATTCAGGTTGTTAACATCGAATGTGATGGTAACAATCTGGCCAGCACGCGCGGGTTCGCTGATGGTGGGGTAAATCCTACTAATTGGATTTTGTGCATAGCGCGGAATTGTACAGATTCTGGGTTCTTTGGTGGACATGCGTACCGATGCTTGGCTACTGGATGTACAACGGCTGGGGCTGGTTTTAATGTTAACGGCGCTCTCGGAACCGCTATTGGCTGTCGTGCGACAGCCAATAGTGTAGCTGGCATCAGAAGTGGCGAGGCCATCTTCTGCGTTGCTGATGCCAACACTGGAGCGAGTACTGACGGGTTTGCAATGACCAACATATTTGGCCACCGCCACGTTGGCTGTGTCGCGTATAATAATGGTCGTCATGGTTTCGGGGGCGATATGCGTTCCGCCATATTTTCCTCGTGCCTCGCAATTAGTAATGCTGGTTACGGTTGGAGCTTTGATTCTACAGGTTACCCGACCATCGTCTTCGAGGACTGCGCCGCTTACAACAACACGAGCGGAGTCACCTCGGGGGCGGCGCTGGCTCTCGTCATCAACGCGATTGCGGCCCTTACAGGCAATCCCTTCACGAACGCGGCCGCAGGCGACTTCACGCTCAACAACACGGCGGGTGCCGGCGCCGCCTGCCGGAGCGTGGGCTGGCCGGGGGCCATCGGTTTCATGGCTGCGACCGGGTACGCGGACATCGGCGCCTACCGCCACCAGGACCCGGCAGGCGGCGGCGGTGGGCTGCTGACGCACCGGGGGATGGCTGGAGGGTTCAACGGATGAAAGCGATCATCGAGCGCGGGGCAACCTCCGTCATCCTGCACGTGTTCGTTCAGGACAGCAGTCTCACCACGGGTGCCGGCCTGGCCGGCCTGGTATTCAACAGCGCCGGCCTGACCTGCGCCAGGCTGCGCGGCGGCGAGACCCTCGCCAGTCCGACGTTCCAGGACATTACCACCCTCGGCACCTACGAGGCCCCGACCGCCAACACCCAGATCCGTTTCAAGCAGGTTCATGCGACGAACGCGCCTGGGTGGTACGAGATCCACCTGCACAACGACTGGCTGGATGCGACGAACACGCGTCGTAACTTGGTGATCATGCTGTTTGGCGCGGCCAACATGGCGCCGGTGAACATCGAGGTAGAGCTGTCCGGGTTCAGCCTGCACGACGTGGACCCCGACGTGAACGTGGTAAAGGTGGCCAACACAGTCCAGACAGCACGCGATCTTGGCCTCGCGCTGCCTGCAGTCGCGCCTGCCGCCAACGGCGGCTTGCCCACGGTGAACGCGAACAACCGCGTGAAGGCTATACTGGAGCGCTGGATCAGCGACGACGCGCCGGGCACGCCGGACGCCCTCGACGCCAACGGTGGTGTGAACTCCAACCTGCAGGCCATCCTCGGCACGCTGCTGACCGAGGCTGGGGCGGGCCGGCTGACGGCAGCGTTCAAGATGCTCTTCGACGTGGCCGCGCCGGTGTTCACGGCAGCCAATGTCAACCAGTCCGGTGACGCCTACAGCGTAGCAAACGGGCGCCTTCCGGCTGCGCTCACGGCTGGTGGAAACATCAAGGCCGACATGTTCGGCGTCCTCGGAACGGTGCTAACCGAGGATGTTGGAGGCTACCTGGCCGCCGGCTTCAAGAAGCTCTTCAATGTGGCGGTGGCCCTGACAGTTGCGGACAAGGCGCTGCTGTCGGCGCAGGATGTGCGCGATACGATGAAACTGGCACCGACTGTTGGGGTGCCAGTGGCGGGATCGGTTGACAAGCATCTCGATGACATCGAAACCGACACCACGGAGATCGGAGCGGCTGGTGCCGGCCTGACGGCACTTGGAGATGCCCGGCTCGCCAACCTGGACGCCACCGTGAATTCGCGTAGCACTTATGCGGGCGGTGCAGTTGCCAGCGTCACTGGTGACGTGGGCGGCAAGGTGTTGGGCGGGGGCGCTTCCGCCCTTACCGGCACCGGCGCCCGTGTGGTGGATGCCATCGGCAACAACGTGGCGCCGGCCAGCGACGTGACGACCCTCCTCTCCCGCATCGTCGGGACGTTGGCAGCCGGCACGCACAACCCGCAGAGCGGGGATGCCTATGGTGTTGTCAGCAACGGCACCTACGGCAACAGCGCTCTGCAGGTGCTCATCGACGCGCTGAACGATCTCACGGCCCAACAGATTCGTGACGCGATGAAGCTGGCACCGACTGCGGGCGCGCCAGCAGCTGGGTCGGTAGACACGCACTTGGACGACATCGAAGCGGACACGGCCCAGATCGGACTGGCTGCTCTGCAGCCGGTGGGTTGCAAAACCGCCATGGCCTACGGGCGCGCGAACGCCATCGCGCAGCGCACCTATCGGACGAAGCACTTCATCCCGTACGGTGCTACGAACTTCCGCCTCTGCTACGCGAATACGTACTTGGCCACCGGCACCGTGGCCGAGACGGACACCGGCAACGCCATCAACCTCAAGTGTGCCATCGAGAGCAGTGATGGAAGCATCGTCAGTGCCACTTGGGGCGGCGCTGCCACGAAGGACATCCCCCAAGGCGAGTATGCCACCAGTGACGTTATCGCTATGACGGTGCCTGTAGGCGGGTACGTGTGGGTGCGCTGCTGCGTGACAGTCGGGGCTGGTGAGTACTACCCCACGTCGTGGACCACCAATAGCAATGATGGAGAGGGGAGCTTCGACGGAGACCGGGCCGCAGCGGGTGAGATCACTGCCGGTACGGTGGCGGGCGTCTATCCTTTGGTGCTCCTGGGCAGCCCGTTGGTGGAGTGTCCGAGTGTGGCCATTCTGGGAGACAGCATCGGACAGGGTGCGAGAGACTACTCCTGGCGCTCTGGCTATCCTCTTGGCGGCGGTTGGTTCCGGCGCACCCTCGACGGCGTGATGCCCTACACCCAGTTCAGCCAGAGCGGCGATCGCTTGTACTGGCAGCAGGATGCCACGAAGCGCCCGATCACTCATGCCCTGCTCGGCCTATACCGGCACGCCGTTGTTGCCTGCGGTGTCAACGACGTGTACTACGGCTACACGCTGGCAAACATCGAAGCCTACGCCCTCGCGCTTGGCGGGATTGCCGCCGCCGCTGGCTGCGTGCCCCACCTGGTGACGGTGACTCCGATCACTACCAGTACAGATGCTTGGACGACGCTCGGAAACCAGGTGCTCAGCGCCAACGAGGCAGCGCGGCTCTCGCTCAATGGCTGGGCGCGCGCCATCCCTGCCCCATTCGCGTCGTGCATTGACTTTGCGGCCCCAGTGGAGGATGCGTCCGGCAAGTGGCTGGCGCCGGCGACTGTGTTGGACTCGGGAACGGCTAGCGGCGGGGCCGCAAACAACCTGACGGATGCCGCCAAGGCGTGGACCCAGAACGTCTACTACGGGAACAGTGCCATCCGCATCACGGGCGGAACGGGTGTCGGCCAGGTGTACCCATGCTCGACGGCGGGGGGCAATACAGCCACGGTCTACTACGTGAACCCGAGTGTGTTCAGTCCGATCCCAGACGGTACGAGCATCTACCAGATCGAGCAGACACTCACCACGGACGGTATACATCCAGGCGCCTACGGCCACAACCTTATGGCTGCGGTCCTCCAGCCATGCACGCGCTTTCCTGCGCTCCACTCAGCGCTTCCGGAACAGAACCTGCTGATCACCGAGAAGCTCCCATCTCGCCCATACCTCGCCGGCAGCGCGGCAGCTACGGGAGAGGTGCAGACCGACGCGGCGGCAGCGCTGACGGACTATGACCCGCCGACCAACGCCGAGATGGTGGCGCGGACCCTGGCCGCGGCGGCGTATGCCCTGGCGACCGTCTGCACCGAAGCCCGCCTGGCTGAGCTGGATGCGGTGAACCTGCCGGCGACCACGGACGCCATTCTGGCAGATACCGGCACGGACGGCGTGGTCGTAGCTGCCGCCAGCAAGACGGGCTACGCGCTCAGCGCCGCGGCGATCACCGCCATCCTCGACAGCAGCACCGCCGGAGCAGCCACCGCGGACACGGTGAGGGAGGCGCTGCAGGCCGCCCGGGCGCAGGGCATGGGCAAGTGGGCACTAGCGGGTAATGTCCTAACGATCTACAAGCAGGACGGCGTGACAGCACTCGTAGCATTCACCTTAGCGCCAGCGGGCGGGCCCTATACTTCGCGCACGCCGGCATAGGGAGGCGCCATGGCTGCCAACAGCGGGGAGATCGTGCTGCTGCAGGGCTACGCCAAGACCGGGGTTGTGGCGGCAGACCAGCTCCTCATCACGCAGGGGTACTTAGTCTCCGCGCTGCCGCCCGATATCGGAACGCGCAGTGCAGGGGCCCTGCGCACCACTCGCACAGCGGGCCGGCTGGACACCACCCAGACGGCAGGGGCCCTGCGCACCACTCGCACGGTCGGGAGGGGGTAGCCCATGCCGGACGCACAGGAGAGGATCAAGAAGGGCGAGCGCGCGCCATTTTTCGGGCGTGAAACGCTGGGAGCTGGCACGACCCTGACGATACAGGGTACGGCCAAATGCACCCTCTACGACTCGGCGGGGGTTGCCGTAACCGACTTCAGTGCCATCAACTGCACGGCACAGACCTCGGGCGCCTCGGAGACCGTCACGGTGGTGTACGACCTGGACACGGACGCGTCTGCCATCGTCGCCGGCCAGACGTACACGATGGTATTCGACTTCACGACCCTGGGCAGCGACAGCTACACGCGCGAACATCATCCGTCCGTGAGCATCTATATCGAGCCGGTTACGAGCTAGGATGTCGTGCGCACAGGGGCGCCACGTGGAGGACCGGATGGACATTGGACACTGGGCGGCAATCATCGCGGCACTCATCCCAACCATCGGCATGCTGCTCGCCAAGCGCGCCGAAGCCAGGGCGCTTCTGCGGGCGAAGACGCTCGAGGGGGCGTTGCAGGGCAGGGACCTGGCGCACCGGGAGGCTGAGGGCATCTGGGAGGACGCCAGCGAGTGGCGTCAAGAGCAGGGGAAGCGCATCGAGCAGCAGGGGCAGGTCATCGCCGACCAGGGCCGGACGATCGCGGCCCTGCAGGCTCGCGTGCTGGCATTGGAGGCGCGCGACGGAGAGAGAGAGATCGAGATCGAGCGCCTGCGGGCGCAGGGGTGCAGCCTGGCGCCCGACTGTGCGCAGCGTGAGCCGGCCAACGGCAAGGGCGGCCGCAAGCGGGGCATGCCCGTGGTGGGGCCGGCAAGCGCGTGAGGAGGAAGGCAGGGCCGGCGGCAGGGTGCGCGCCGGCCCCATAGGTTTTTACCGGCTTAAGGTGCGGGCCAACTCGGGGGTCTCGAATCGGTCATGGACTGCGATAGGGTAGCGGTTCGGGAAGCGGCCGTCGGAGGTCCAGATGAAGTTCCCGCCAGCCATCGGGCCGACGGTGTCCTTTGGCTTCTCTAAAGGCTCGGCATGGAGGTACTCGCCGCCGAGGTTGCGGGAAACGAGTACCAGGCACTCGCCGGGCGGAGTCATGTAGCGGCCTGCGGTATGGGCGGCGTCGCGCTCCTGCTCGTAGGTGGCTCGGCTTGGAAACAATGTGAAGTCATCTCTGTACGAGGTAACGCCCTCGTTGGTACAGTCGAAATTTCGGCGCCTGAGCACCGAAACGCGGAGCGGACATTCCATGTGTGCCATTTTCGTCTCTCCTTCTGCCGGCATCCCGCCGGCGGGGGTTAGGCGTGCTCGAAGAATCGCTCCGCTCCCTCGACCAGGGGGTGTGTGGGGTGCGTGCTGTTTTCGGCAGTGACACGGTAGTACGACGGCAGTGACGTGCTAGTCTGCAGGCGTACATTGGATACCGTTAGGTTGGTGATCTCTTCCCTCGGGTAGGGAACGCCGTCGGGCAGGGCGATAGCAGTAACGCGTTGCCTGACGCGGAACCTTGGGCGGAGGCACGTGGCCTTAGACATCTCGCCCTCCCTTCGTCGGGCCGGGCAGTCCCTCACCCGTCTCGACGTAGCGCATCAGCTTCGCGCGACTGATGCGCCACTGGTGCCCAACCTTCACACCGGGCAGCTTGCCGGCGCGTAGCAGCCGCAGGACCGTCTCATAGTCGAGGTGCAGGATGGCCGCGGCCTCCTCGCAGGTCAGAATATCAGTATCGCTCATGGTGTTCCTCCCCTGGCTCTGCGTCTCGCACCCGGGGCTGGCCTCCCGGCGATGGCCGCATAACAGATGCCTCAGAGTTCCCGCTGAGGCGCCGGGGTATCATCATCGGTAGACGTGTGGCAATAGGGCTGTTACGCGGTTGCTGGATTGCGAGGCGAGATCACTGAGTCGCCAATACTCGTCGTGTAGACGCTCTGCTGCCGCCTGCTGCTCATCGACCTCGCTGTATAGCGTGATGGCCGCGTCCCTCTCCTCAGTGGTTTTCGCTTTCGCCCTGGCACGGGCTGCCGACCGTGCCAGTTTGTTGAGCAGTTCGCTGGCTTCTAGGGCTGCGCAGAATGCCAGGTCGGCGGCTTCTCTTGCTTGCTGAGCGGCCAGAGAGGCTTGCTCGTAGGTAAGTGCCATCGTCTTGTCTCCTTCTGCCGGCTTACCCGCCGGCTGAACGGGTGCCCCAGTGTTCCCGCTGAGGCGCCGGGGCGAGGCTAGGCGTGATCGCGGCATCGAAAGGTGACGTAGACCGGCTCCCTGTCGGGGTCGAATCGGGAGCCTGGATCTCCAGTGAGGCGGACGCGGCAACAGCCGCACCCGTCAGAGTCGGTGACCTCTGCGGACTGTAGCGCGTCCGCAGAGGAGTGGTGGGTGAACGCGTGCGACTCGATGTCGCGACTGTCAATCCGGTTTCCACACTCGCATTGCAACATCGTCTCTCCTCCTGCCGGCTACATGCCGGCCATGAGTGGGGGGGCGCCGGGAGTCAGCGCAGGGCCTCCTCGGCGTCTACCAGCGCTCGCGCTCGTGGTAGCGAACCTGCGCCATGCGTCCCTCTGCCGGTGTCGTGCCGCCTCGGCGCCAGTCGCGCTGCTCAGCCGGCGAGCCGCCAGCGTAGCACTCGGGGCACACGGGGCAGGGGTTGTCAGCGCGGATGCGGTAGGATGCACCGCACTGGTCGCAGTATCGCGTCTCCATTGTCGGCGTTTCCATCTTCTCTCTTCTCCTTCTGCCGGCATCCCGCCGGCGGGGGTTAGGCGTGCTCGAAGAATCGCTCCGCTCCCTCGACCAGGGGGTGTGTGGGGTGCGTGCTGTTTTCGGCAGTGACACGGTAGTACGACGGCAGTGACGTGCTAGTCTGCAGGCGTACATTGGATACCGTTAGGTTGGTGATCTCTTCCCTCGGGTAGGGAACGCCGTCGGGCAGGGCGATAGCAGTAACGCGTTGCC
>ERZ1292629.128-Hain-H43-01um-R1-128-length-76140-cov-7_pt1 | contig 76140 bp, 82 predicted proteins | sample MGYA00564399_ERZ1292629 | MGnify/ENA primary metagenome ERZ1292629 (study PRJEB36523, sample SAMEA6512636) | groundwater metagenome | collected 2019-01-08 | study: AquaDiva: Metagenomics assemblies of 32 groundwater samples
GAATCATGGCTAAGAAGCTATACGTCGGCGGGCTGCCCTACAGCACGACCGATACGGAGCTCAAAGATGCTTTCGCGCAAGCGGGGACCGTCGAATCTGCTGTCATCATCATGGATAAGATGAGCGGCCGTTCAAAGGGTTTCGGTTTCGTTGAGATGTCTTCCGATGAGGATGCACAGAAGGCGATCGATATGTGGAACGGTAAGGATTTCGGCGGACGCTCTCTCACGGTAAATGAAGCGCGTCCGATGGAAGACCGACCGCGACGCGACTTTCGTAGCGGCGGCAATGACCGCGGCGGTTACGGAGGCGGACGGGGAGGCAATGGAGGAGGTGGCGGCAGAAGCTGGTAAGCGCTTCGCGCTTTTCACGTCGCCGCTCGCGGATCGTGAAAGTTCACTTTCACGATACCACTCGCTCGACGCGATAATCTTACCTCGTTTGTTTTTGGACGGCCCCCGAAAGGGGGCCGTTCGCGTTCACCGACATATCCACACAAGATTTCGAAGAAGTCCGATATTTCATTCATAATGGTGGCATCCGGTATGCGAGCTCAATTCGTGCGTGAACCAAGTCTGGCGAACCCGCTCCGTTCTGTTCGTGCACTCGAGCTCCACCGTTTCCTCTTGCGCGCGGCGCTGGCGGGGGTGAACATATTCGCATGGATGTTCGTCTTTCAGTATTTCTACCTCGTCGAAGCGGACATCGCGCACGCACTTGCGCGCACCGCGCTCCTGTACGCGCTCTCACAGACCATCACATGCCTCGTCACTCCGTATGCCGCGCGGCGTCTTCGCGCGGGCGCGCGCAGCGCACTGATCCTGGGAACGCTCCTCGCGGCGGTCGCGTTCTTAACACTGAGGACGATGTTTGATGGATTCTGGCTTTCCGCATTCGCCACTGATGCGGTGCTAGGCTTCGCGCTCGCGATCGGACTGTACCGCGCGTTGTATTGGGTCCCGTATTCGGTCGAAGCCGCGGCGCATTTTCAAAAAAAACCATTGCTCATCGCGGAATTCCTGATCGCGTGCGCCCCTCTCGTCGGCGGCCTCTTCATCGCGGGGATCGGTATGGGGTTTGTGTGGATCCTGTACATCGGCGCTGCAATCATCGCGCTTTCTGCAATTCCGGCATTTTTCATCCGCAATGTCCACGAAATATTTTCGTGGGGGTATCGCGAAACATTTTTACAGCTATTTGAATTTGAGAATCGGAGGATCGTGACGGGGGGATTTTTGGAAGGCATTTCCGGTGCGGCAACGCTCCTCTTTTGGCCGCTTGCGGTATTTTTGATCGTTGATCAGTCATTCGGCATGCTCGGTATCATCCTCACGCTCACGTTCTGGGTAGCGATATGGATGCGGAGGTTCATTCGCAGGATGCTGCGACGTCTCCGTCTTACCGGATCGTCAGCCGCGAATATCGTTTTTGCAATTACGCCGTGGCTGTTCCGTCTCGCCGTCGCCACCCCCCTCGGCATTATTTTTGTCGACTCATTTTTCTACACAACGACGCCGCGGCGCATGGGGATCGATCCGCTTGCTTTTGAACAGGTTGCCGATGGAGGATCATACGTCGACGAGTTCACGGCCCTAAAGGAAGTTGCTCAAGCGCTTGGCAGGATCTCACTCTGTATTTTGGGGGCAACCGCCGTGCTTCTGGTTTCGGTTCCGACCGCGCTCGCGATGGTATTTTTTATCACGGCGCTTTCCGCAGCTGCGGGGGCGTATCGGTCGCGTTAGTTACAAAACAAAAAACCGCGTAAGGGGACGTACATAACATCCCTTACGCGGCTCCAACATTCCCACGCGGTGGCCTCGCTTGTTTCGGCAGGTCAGAAAAGAGCATGGGTTGTTTCGTCTTCTTCCACGCCTTCTCAAAACGTTCGATCAGCTTGGCGAGTTTTCTTTTCCGTTCGGCAAGTTTGCGCTTACTGCGATAGGCTCTCGTTTTAGCCGCCTTCTTCGCCCACTTTGAACGGATTGCCAGTTCGACACGCCCGGTTGCCTTTTCGATCTCAAGGGGTGTCGGAGCATCATTCGGAACGTAATACTCGATGCGCAGATATGCCCGGATAGCATCCTTCAGGCCTCGTTTGTGCTTGAATGCCTCAGCGGTCTTTGCTTCCTTCCATTGGTAACTTCGGAAGAAAGCTACTACCAGCTCGTCATCTGGCTGCATGGCGCGGCCTCCGTGGCTCTGCGTTGTACCCGCGCATCTTCGTGCGGATTTGCCGCATGATGCGCTTGAGGTCGGGGCGATATGTCACGCCAGTACCACGAGCCACTTCGGCCGTGACATTGAAGAAACGCAATCGAGAACGGTCACTCGACGCAAACCACTTCTCCGCCGCCCTAGCGGTCAAAAGCTCAATGTTTGCTTTCATGTTCGGCTCCCTGTGCCGACTGCAGGAACGCGATTCTACTGCATGGGACTATCCCACACAACGACTAACATTTCAAGATTTTAAAATATTTTGCACGACCTCCTTCACATCACTTCCATCCGCACCACCCGCAAACTCTTTCATCACGACACCCATGAGTTTGCCTGCGCCCGAAGCATCGGTGACGCCGAGCTCTGCCATTTTGGCACGCGCGACTTTTTCTATTTCGTCGTGTCCCGCCGTCCGCGGTAAATACTCCTCGATAACTTTCAGTTCGTTCGACTCTTTCTCCGCGAGTTCGGGTCTTCCACCTGCGGCAAATTGTTCGGCCGAATCTTTCCGCTGTTTTGCAAGCCGTTTCAATACCACCACCGCCTCGGCATCGGACATTTCTTCGGTCGGTTTCCTACCCTTGGCAACGAGTTCGTTGGTAAACGCTGAAAGCGCCCCGCGCAGAGTATCGCGCTTGAGGCCATCTTTTGCCTTCATCGCGGCAGTCATGTCGGCGCGGATTTTTTGGGTCAGCATGGCGGGATTATAACCCAGTAGGCGATCGTACTCAATCGCATGTGCTAGAATCGCGACATGGAATCGCTCGTTGTTGGCCTCCTTGTGTTGATCGTGGCCCTTCTTGCATATCTGCTTTGGTTCCGCAGAACGCCGCAGGAGACGCAAGGCATGGTCTTGCTTCAGCAGCGCATACAGGAGTTGGAGCGAAGTTTGGAAAGCAAACTTGGGGAGGGCACTAACCGCATGTTCGAATCCATGCGCGCACAATTTGGCGAGTCGCAGCGACTTGCGGGCGATATCAGGGATCTGGTCGCCAAACAGCTCACCGAGGTGCGTATCGAACAAACCAAAACAAATGAGTCGACGACGCGCTTCATGTCTATCGCCGAACAGCTCGCGAATTTGGAGAAAGTGCTCAAGCATCAAAAACAGAGAGGAAATCTCGGCGAAGCATCGCTCGAGCTCATTCTCGGCAATATTTTGCCCCCCGGTTCGTACAAGATGCAATACGAATTTCCGGGAGGGGAGACGGTAGACGCCGTTATTGAAACAAAAGAAGGTGTCATTCCGATAGATGCGAAATTCTCGCTCGATAATTATCAGCGACTGGTAAACGCGATAGATGATACACAACGCGCGGAGTTGGAAAAACAATTCAAGAATGACCTCAAGCTTCGCATAGACGAGACCTCAAAATACGTGCGGCCCAAGGACGGCACCTTGCCCTTTGCCTTCATGTACATCCCAGCCGAGGCTATTTATTACGATCTCCTCATCAATGAGGTGGGTTCGGTCAAGGTGAATACGCGCAATCTCATCGATTACGCGTACAACGAAAAGAAGGTCATCATCGTCTCGCCCACGACCTTCGCAGCCTATCTGCAGTCCGTTCTTTACGGCTTTAAGGCGTTCAAGATCGAGGAGACGGCCAAGGATATAGCGAAAAACGTGGAAGCACTCGGTCGGCACCTGAATGCATATCAGGATTACTACAAAAAACTCGGTGCGTCTCTATCCACAACAGTGAACCATTTCAACGCCGGCTCGAAGGAACTCGGCAAGATTGACAAAGATGTTCTCCGTATAACAGGGGAGTCGGCCGAGCTCGAAACACCACTTTTAGAGAAGCCAACCCTTGCAGGGGAAGGGTAAGCGGGTTATAGTGTCCCCTTCATGGCTAAGATAGCTATCATCGAGACAGGTGGGAAACAGTATGTTGTCACGCAGGACAGCGTTTTAGATGTTGAGAGGATAACCGGCGTAAGCGGCGCCGGTTCCAAGATTTCTTTTGATAAGGTGCTTCTTACGGATGACGGGGAGGAGACCAAGGTCGGCGCGCCGTACATCAAGGGCGCCAAAGTCTCAGCCGAGCTTGTGGAGGAGGGGCGGGATGCAAAGGTGACGGTCATTAAATACAAGCAGAAAAGTCGCTATTTCAAAAAGGCGGGACACCGCCAGCCGTACGCAAAGGTACGCATTACGGCACTGCCGCAGTAATCCCCAATAAAAGATGCCGGCGCTTGGTAGTTACGGGTTATTTGAGATAAGCTCTAATGGCTGTACCTCATGCCCATCTCACCCCTGCTTTTTGTCCTGACCTCATCGATTGTCGTCGCGGGCTTCGCGGGTCTGGTCGTTTTTCTCACGTCATTCCGAAAGGGAAGTATTTTCGCCAATCCGTTCTCACGTGACTGGGGCTTGGGCCTTCTCCTTTCATCTCTGATCAGAATACCGACCGCCTCGGCGGTCGCAGGTATGCCGTTGAGTTCGACCATTGATGGCATGGCTCCGTATTATGCCGTGGGATCGGTCGCTTTGATCGGAGCACACGCGCTGTTTTTTCGCGGGACCGTGCGATTTTTTACAGACAGCAGGTTTTGGATCAATTATTTCCCCCTTCTTTCCTTCCTATGTGTCAATGCGGTCGTTTTCTACTCTCTACAAGTTCTTCATCTGGGGCCCGGTTGGATAATTGTGGAAGTGGCAACGGTGGTCTCGCTGAATATCCTGTTCCTCGTTGGCGCCAACTACAAACTCATTTGCGGGGAATGTTCCCACAGAGAGCGGGTCGGTTCCTGGCTCTTCGTCATCGGCTGGGTCATGTTTCTCCTTGCGCACACGTATATGACATTCATGCTCCACCGATATCCGACCGATTTTTGGTTCTTTGCTATAACATCCTTCCCGACAATTTTCATTTATAGCGGCTATACGATCTCGTACCTCTTACTGCTGTCGGGTTTTATTCTCAACTGTACCTATAAGCGAAAAAGCACGTGAGGAACGTGTCATAACTCACCGCCTGTTTTCCAGAGCACTTTTCAGAGTATCCGAATCGGCATATTCAAGCTCGCTGCCAGTCGAAAGACCGCGGCCAAGGGTCGTAATACGCCATGGGGCGTCGCCCCGTTGTTTTTCAAGTTCCTCACGCATATGAACTGCGGTGACATCGCCTTCCGGATTCGCGGGAAAGGCGAGAATTATCTCCTTCAGATTTTTTCGTCCGGAAATTGACTTACGTAAGGATGAAACACGGAGACCGTTGGTCTTTTCCGATGCAAGCGAGATCGTGCCACCGAGGACGAAGTAGTGCCCGCGGAATGTCCCGCTTCGCTCAAGTGCCGCGAGATCGGCATCGGACGCAACGACGGCAAGGAGTGACGTGTCGCGCTGGAGATTCGAGCACATGCCGCACGTCTTTTTTTCGCCCGCGTGAAAGCGCATGCAGGAGGGGCACTGGTATACAGAATCGGACAAACCCTCAAGTGCATCAATAAGCTCCCGTCGCAGGGAGGGTGTGCTGCGGAGCAAGAACTGCACGAAGCGTTGTGCCTGGCGCGGCCCGATGCTCGGGAATTTTACGAACAAAGAGACGAGCCGCTCAAGGGAGTCGCTCATGAGATTAGAATGGCGAACCACCCTCGACCTCGGTTTCTGATATGAAATCTCCAAAGTCGCTCTTTTCGACTGACCGGAACGTGGTTTTTTCCTCGTCGAAACGCAAGTCTACCTTACCTGTTGGGCCATTTCGGTGTTTTTCGATGAGAATTTCCGCGATGTTGGTCTTTTCCGCTCCGCTGTCGGCGTTCATCTTGTCGTCGCGGTGAATGAACATGACCACATCCGCATCCTGTTCGATCGAGCCGGAGTCTCTGAGATCGGAGAGCCGGGGACGCCCGCGGCGCTGTTCAACGGCGCGCGACAACTGAGAGAGAGCGAGCACGGGCACATCGAGCTCGCGCGCCATTGATTTGAGCGATCGTGAGATCTCGGTTATTTGCTGGACCAGGTTATCGCCGCCGCGGGAATGCGCGGGCGTAATGAGTTGGAGGTAGTCAACGATAATAAGTTGCAGACTCTTTTCGAGCTTCAGGCGGCGCGCTATGGAGCGCATTGAGAGGATCGTGGCACCCGGCTGATCATCGATGTAGATCGGCGCTTCGGAAAGCGCGGCCATACCTTCCTGCAAGCGCTGGAAATCCTCCTCTTTTTTTATCTTGCCGGTCCGTAATTTCCATGAATCAACATTTGACTGGGCGGAGAGCATTCTGTCCGTCAACTGCTGCGAGCTCATTTCGAGAGAGAAGATGCCGACAGCGGTTCCGTGTTTGATCGCCGTTTTGCGCGCAATGTCGAGCGCGAGCGCGGTTTTACCCATCGAAGGTCGCGCTGCCAGTATGATAAGGTCGGATTTTTGGAAACCGGAAAGGCGGCTGTCGAGCTCGGGAAATCCGGTCGATACGCCGCGCATGGCGTTCTCGTGTTTCTGGAGATGCTCAAGACGCTCCCACGCCTCGGTGAGTTCTTCTTTGATGACGCTGAATTTACGGAGTGAGGGAGCGCTCGCGACCGAAAAGATCGCCTGTTCCGCCTCTTCGAGGATCTCCTCAACGGCGCGGTCCTCGCTGTAACCCAATTCGCTGATCTGCCAGCCAACCGACAGGAGCGAACGCAAAATAAACTTGCTCTGAACGATGTCTGCGTAGTGTTTCGCGCTTCCGGGTGAAGAAGAAGAGGCGACGAGTTCCGATAGATACGCTGATCCGCCGACATCGGAAAGTTGTCCGAGGTCCTTGAGTCGGTTTGAAACTGTTATGAGGTCTATCGACTGACCCTTTTCGTATAAGGTCAACATCGCGTCATAGATGCTGCGATGTTGACCGGCGTAAAATGAATCCTGTCGGATGATGTCCGCAACCTCGTACATGGCCTCGTGATTTATCATGAGCGCGCCGAGAAGTGCCCGCTCTGTATCGAGGCTCTGCGGTGGCACACGCATTCCCGAGGCGGGAGCGGGGGGAAATGCCGCGTGCTGCGGAGCACCCCCCCTGCCATGGGTTTTATCCCGATTGTGATCCGAAGCCGATGCCATAAGCACATCCTATCATTCGTTCGGTTTACGAAATATGGGGCGCATCGAAAGTATCGGCGTATAACAGTGCTGATAAGGTGTTTACACAGTGGGGATATGCAACTAGAATGCCAAAGCCCCGTATGCCTTGACGCCACCCGTTAATTTTGATACAACGTAAAACACAAGAACAGAAATAGTCAAATAAGCCCGAAAAACCCTTGTATACAGCCAAATTATGCTTTCTTTCTCACCGAAATCAATCGCAAAAGACCTCCTTGCAGGGCTTCCTGAGCGTTCCCGCCGAGTACTTACCGACCGTTTCGGTCTTGCCGGAAAGGGTGAACGACGTACGCTGGATGCCATCGGGCAGGAATACGGCATCACACGAGAGCGTATCCGACAGATCGAGAACCACGGGATCTCAAGCGTGCGTGATTCTGATGCCTACGGCTCTCTCGCGCAGAATTGGGAGCATCTCAAAGCGGCGATCGCAACGCTCGGCGGGGTCTTGGCTGAAGAGACTATTCTTCAGGAGCTTTCCAAAAACGATATGGACCGTAATCACGTTCTCTTCCTTCTCACGGTGGGGCATCATTTCAACGACAGGCGCGAGGACAGTGATTACAAAGCACGATGGCATGTCGACGAGCAGCTTGCCGAGCAGGTGGAGGCGGCTCTCGGGAATCTCTACGCTTCTCTCGAACCCAACAAACTCACTCCCGAAGAGGAATTTCTTGAGCTTTTCGCAAAATACCTGAAACAGGAAGGGGTGAAAAATCGACCGCCGGAGGTTTTGCCCCGCTGGCTCCTTATTTCGAAACGGATCGGTCGCAATCCGCTCGGTGAATGGGGGAGACAGGATTCCCCGCATGTGCGTATCAAGAACACGCGTGATTTCGCATATCTTACGCTCAAGCGCCACGGTTCTCCGATGCACTTCACGGAGGTCGCGAAAAATATCGAAAAATTGTTCGGCCGCAAGACACACCCCGCGACCACGCACAATGAGCTCATTAAAGACGGTCGTTTTGTGCTCGTCGGCCGCGGTCTCTATGCGCTCAAGGAGTGGGGGTATCAACCCGGTGTCGTGCGCGATGTCATCAGCGGTATTCTTGATCGGGAGGGGCCCCTGACACGCGAAGAGATCATCGAGCGCGTGAAGCGTGAGCGCTACGTGAAAGATGCGACCATCGCGGTCAATCTTCAGAACGGCATGTTCACGCGACTGCCGGACGGTAGGTACGCGCTTGCGAAATAGAGTTCGGGTTTCATCCCTGCGGGATTGTTAATAAGCGGCTTTTTCAGTGTCGCGAGATGGTAGAATCGCCACATGGTCTTCATAGGCGACTATGAGCAACAGGGGGTGATCACCACCGGTGATGTACGGGGCATTATCTCGGGGTTTCTTCATCTTGATCTACACAAGATAATCGACGGAACGGTGGGAAACTACTGGGGCATTTCGCGCGCGCTCCAACTCAGCATTCTCTTTTGGGGATTTATGGGTATCCTGTGGATCCAGATTCCCCACCTACCACTTTTTGCGGCTCAATGGCTTCTCGGAACAGCGCCTATTTGGATGCCTATAGTGACGCTGGTCACAACATGGAAGATCTGGCTGTGGTATTCGCGCAGCATGTATCTCTTTAAGCGGGATTCGATGCTTCTCGAGGTGAAGATGCCGCGGGACATTACGCGTTCGCCGCGGGCGATGGAAAATGCGCTCTCGAAGCTTTGGACCGACTCGGGTGAGACGACATTCCTGAACCGCGTGTGGCAAGGTCAGTGCAGACCGTATTTTTCTCTGGAAATCGCTTCGTTCGGCGGCGAGATCCATTTCTATATATGGACGTGGCGTAACTGGAGACAGGTCGTGGAGTCAATGATGTATGCATACTATCCGGAGGTCGAGCTTGTGGAGGCCGAAGATTATGCCTCGAAGTTCAAATTCGATCCGGACACGCAGGAATGTTTTCCCACCGATTGGCGCTACGAGCCGCGCAACGACGCGTATCCCATACGCACCTACGTCGAATTCGAGCTCGATAAGGACCCCAAGGAGGAGTACAAGATCGATCCTCTCGCAGAGGTGCTTGAGCGCATGAGTGGTCTCAGGCCAGATGAACAGATGTGGATACAGATAATCATCACGATGTGCAGGGATACTCGCGCAAAAAAAGGCGGGCATTGGTGGGAAACGGAAAATCGTTACACCGCATTGATCAAAGAAGAGATCGATGTGCTTCGCAAAGAGACGACCTCTGCCGATCCGGGTGATCGATCCGCACCTGATGCATGGAAGTCAATGGCTCGCGTCCCGATGCATCGCTACACGGAATTGATCAAGGCTATGGACCGCAACATGGGCAAGCACCCCTTCAACGTCGGCATGCGCGGCGTGTATATCTCGGATGCGAAGAATTTTGCGGGGCCGGGCTATACCGGCATGCGCTGGATATGGCGCCCTGTGGGAAATCCGCAATATATGAACCAATTGCGTCCGCGTCGCTGGGGCAACCCATTCGACTGGCCGTGGCAGGATTATAAAGACATCCGGTGGCGCCTGATGCAGCGCAGATTTTTCGATTGTTATCGCAGGCGCTCCCATTTTTATTCTCCGTGGATCATGCCGCACAATATGATGAGCACCGAGATCATCGCGACACTGTGGCATCCGCCAAGCGCCGCGATCGGCGTTCCCGGCCTTGAGCGTATTCCCGCAAAGAAGGCGGAGCCGCCATCGAATTTGCCGAAATAAATTTTTAGTGTTGTATTGGTCTGCTATGCCGCATCTGAATTCGATTTTGCAAAAAGCGTTTGATAGGGGTCATGTCCTGCTCGCGCGGCTTTCAACGCATTGGAAAGAGCACACGAACAGGAGAACCGTGGCCATCATTCTTTCTGTCGGGGTATGTGCGACATCCGCGTATCTCTTCGGCATACGCCCGCCGGACAACTTTCCCGTGAATTCGCTCGTGTCAGTTCCGGAAGGATCCTCCCTGCAGGAAGTGGCGCGGAGGCTTGAGGTCGACGGGGTCGTACGTTCCGACGCGGTCTTTCGCGTACTTATCAGCGTGATGGGGAATGCACGGAACGTGCGCGCCGGTGACTACCTCTTTAAACAGCCTCGAGATGCGTTTGGGGTCGCCTACGCGCTTTCTACGGGCGCGTTCGGTCTTGAGCCGATCAGAATACGTATTTCTGAAGGCATGATGACAAAAGAAATGGCCGCCCTGCTCGACAGACAATTTGAACGTTTCGACGCGAAGAACTTCCTCGCAGAAGCGCAGCCCCAGGAAGGATATCTCTTTCCTGACACGTATTTCTTTATGCCCAATGCGACCGAGCGAACGATCATTCAGGCAATGCGCCAAAATTTCGACCAACACCTTTCAGAGATCGAGCTGCGCCTCGCGAGCTCAACACATTCTCTCAAAGACATCGTTATTATGGCCTCCCTCATTGAGCGTGAGGCGCGCGACCCCAAGGACCGCCGTATCATTGCTGGCGTACTGTGGAATCGGCTCGCGCGGAAGATGCCACTACAGGTGGATGTGACGTTCCTCTATACGATAGGGAAAGATACATTCCAGCTGACGACGGTAGATCTCATTTCCGATTCCCCCTACAACACCTACAAGAACAAAGGACTCCCACCGACCCCCATCGGCAGCCCCTCGCTCGATTCACTGCTCGCCGCGGCAGAACCTACGAAAAATAACTACCTGTTTTACCTTGCGGACCACAATGGCGTGACGTATTTCAGTAGAACGTACGAGGAGCATTTGCGGAAGAAACGACTGTATCTGGGGACGTAATAGTGTATTCTGGCGCGATGACGCAAAAGGTGTTCGTAGGACTTTCGGGCGGGGTCGATTCCGCCGTTTCGGCCGCTCTTTTGAAAGAGCGGGGGTATGACGTCGTTGGCGTATTCATCAAAATATGGCAGCCGGAATTTCTGGAATGCAACTGGAGGGAAGAGCGGCTTGACGCGATGCGCGTTGCCGCGATACTCGACATCCCGTTTCGCGAGGTGGATCTTTCCGCGGAATACAAAAAAGAGGTTGTCGACGATATGGTGCGGGATTATGCCCGCGGTATTACACCGAACCCCGATGTACTATGCAATCGCCACATCAAATTCGGTGCGTTCGTCGCATGGGCCACTGAAGAGGGGGCGGATCATATTGCGACCGGGCATTATGCACAGATCAGGCAACGTGAGGGCGATTTTGAGCTGTTGCGTGGACGTGATGCGGAGAAGGATCAATCATATTTTCTTCACACCCTTGATCAAAAACAGCTGGGACGCGCGCTCTTTCCCGTCGGAGCTTTGCTGAAAAAGGACGTTCGGGAAAAAGCGCGACGGCTTGGTTTGCCTCAGGCGGAAAAACCCGACAGTCAGGGATTGTGTTTCGTGGGGGAGGTTTCAATGGCTGATTTTCTTTCGCGCTTCATACCACTCGTTCCGGGTCCCGTTCTTTTGAACGGCTCCGCAATAGGGGAGCACCAAGGGGCCGCGCTCTATACGGTGGGACAGCGGCATGGGTTTTTGACGCATCGGGCGCCGCTGCCAGGACCGTACTACATCACGCGGATCGATGTCTCCACGAATACACTCTTTGTTTCTCTCAAGCGTTCCGATGCCGCCCGCTCTTCCGTATCGCTTGAACGCATCCACTGGATATCCCATGAGCGAACGCTCCCCCTCAAAGCCTGCGCGCAGGCGCGGTATCGTGAGCAGCCGGTCGTCACCACGCTTTCGAAAACCCCGAAAGGCATCCTCGCCACATTCGAGGAACCCCACATCATCTCTCCCGGACAATCGCTTGTTCTATATGATGCTGAGGTGTGTCTGGGGGGCGGCATCATCGCAAAGTCGCGTCTGTGAATAGCTCGACATACGGGCGTTCGCACAGGCTACAATGGAAGCGATGCTATTGCGCATGATGTGGTTTACCGCGATCTCAGTGGTAATTTCTTATGGGATATATCTTTTGGTAGGGAACACGCTCTACGCACGAGCGTCGGGGGCCTACGAGCCCATTCTCGTTCGGGATGTCATCGGCCCCGGCTCGCACTATTTATCCGGCATGATCATGGTGCCGACGCCGTGCGATGAGTTGTATGTGCGGACACACGCTGTTTCGAGCACCACTTTTCTCCTTTCGTTCAAGACATGGCGGGAGCCCTCGGTTAGTTGCACGGAAGATCGGACGCCGCGACCATTTCACGCGACCTTGTTCGGGCCCGCCACGGGGGTGAACTTTGGCGCGACTCTCGATGGGGTCGGCCAGCCCATCGTGGTACTGCCTGCCGTACCCATCGAGTGATCTTTCATGTCTCACATTTCTTCGCACGCGCAGTTACAGCCGACACACAAGGCATCGTCTCACGGAAGAGTGCGAATGCCCGGCACGCCCAGCATACTTATTACCAAGGCGGATGGAGAGCAGGAAGCATTCGATCCCGCCAAGCTTGAGCATTCTTTGCAGCTGGCGGGCGCTTCCAGCACCATGCGCGCTCGTGTGCTCGCGCATGTCATGCGCGAATTGCGTCCCGGCATGATGACGGAAGACATCTACCGCCATGCGTTCGACATTTTACGTCGCGAGGAAGTGACGCCGGTCGCAGCCCGCTATTCCATCAAACGCGCGGTTTTTGCACTTGGCCCTTCCGGATTTCCTTTCGAGCAATTTTTGGCGGAAGTATTGCGCGCCCATGGATGGAAGGCGCAGACAGGTGTCGCGCTCATGGGACGCTGCGCTCCGCACGAAGTGGATGTGTTCGCCGAGAAGGGCGACAAGCGGATCGGTATTGAGGCGAAATTCCATAACGATGCGGGTGGCAAAACGGACATCAAGGATGCGTTGTATGTGCACGCGCGATACGAGGATCTCAAGAAGACGCCACTCGCCTCTTCACGTGTAGACGAGGGATGGCTTGTCACGAATACACGTTTTACGCGCAACGCCATCCGCTACGCGCAGTGTGCGGGACTCACGCTTCTCGGATGGGATTACCCCCGAACCCGAGGGCTACTCACGCTTATCGAGGAGGCGCGAGTGCATCCGCTGACCTGTCTCACAACGCTCACGGAAAATGAAAAACAGAGGCTCTTGGAACAAAAGATCGTTTTGTGTAAGCACGTCCAAACTCCGCACATTCTTCGCGAATTCGGCGTGAAGCCTGACCACATCCCCAAAGTGTTGGAAGAGGCGAGACAGTTATGCGGTATCTGATTGAGCACAATCACCTACTGGGTGATAGAATACGCGGTATGAGAGGAGCTACTGTATTCATGGATCCGACGTTCGTGATGTTCGGGAAGTTGCTTCTTGCAATGGTGCTCGGCGGGATCATTGGTACGGAGCGCGCCGTGCTCGCAAAGCAATCCGCGGGAACGCGGACCTTCGGTCTTGTATCACTCGGCGCATGCCTCTTCGTCATCACCGGAAACTACGTCGACAGCGTATATCTAGGCGTCGTCAACTTCCAACCGATGCAGATCGCCGCAGCTGTCGTCACAGGCATCGGATTCATCGGCGCCGGACTCATCATATTTCGCAATGACGCCGTACACGGCGTCACCACCGCTGCAGGCCTTTGGATCGCCGCCGGCGTCGGAGTCGCTGTGGGATTCGGCCTGTATGCAGTTGCCGCATTCGCGACCATACTTTCGCTCATCATGTTCACGGGTATGTGGTACGTCGAAAATCGGTTTAAGCATTGGTTTGCAGAGCATGCGCCGGATATACGCGAGACAGGCCCCTCAAGCCCATAAAGGGGAAGTGGTATACTGCCGCGATGAGTTTGTTTAAAGCCTATAATCCCAACAGAAGTGCTGATTGGAACTACGGGGGCAACAAGTGGCGCCTCTCGCGCTCAAAGATCGATCTTTACATCGAGTGTCCGCGTTGCTTTTATCTCGATAATAGGCTCGGCACCGGACGGCCGCGTGGTCCTGCATTTACCCTCAACGTCGCGGTCGATGCGCTTTTGAAAAAAGAATTCGATGTGCATCGTGCCGCTAAGGAAGCGCATCCACTGATGACAAAATACGGTGTTGATGCGGTGCCGTTTGAGCATCCAGCACTCAATACATGGCGTGAAAACTTCAAGGGGCTTGAGCACAAGCATGAGACCGGTCTTACTGTCTCGGGCGCAGTGGACGACGTTTGGGTCGATCCAAAGGGTAATCTTATCGTTGTCGACTACAAGGCAACCTCCAAAAACGGCACCATCGAAACACTTGCGGATTCCTCGTGGGAAGAGCAGTACAAACGGCAGATGGGCGTGTATCAGTGGCTTTTGCGCAAGAATGGCTTCTCCGTATCGGATAAGGGCTACTTCGTGTACGCGAACGCAAGCTCGGACAAAGAGGCTTTCGATGGCCAGCTCGAATTTGAAGTGACGCTTGTTCCGTGTGAAGGGAGCGCCGATTGGATAGACGACATCCTTCCAAAAATCAAGGCATGTCTCGACGGCGACGATCTACCAGAAATCGGACGATACTGCGAATTTTGTTCGTACCGCGAAGCTGCCGGCAAAAAACTGCAGGATCTCGTGAAGAAACAAAAGAAACCCTCATGATTTTCTCCGAAAAAGTCCGCGCGATCATCAGCAAGATTCCCAAAGGGAAATCAATGACGTACAAGGAAGTTGCCGCAAAGGCGGGAAATCCAAAAGCGGCGCGGGCGGTGGGTGCCATCATGCGCTCCAATTACAACCGTGATATCCCGTGCCATCGTGTCGTGCGCTCCGACGGCTCGCTTGGAAGCTACAACAGGGGTGGTACTGTCCGGAAAAGAGAACTTCTGAAAATGGAAGGCGCCTTATAAAAAGTTCAGCCCCCGCGAACGCCGCGGAGACTGAAGTCGTTGGCCGGTTGTCCGGCGAATGGAATCACCTTCGGGGAAGCTCGAGGGCAATGAAACTGTCGCCCTTCTCGTTCCTTCCCATGCGGTAGGGTTTCCACCCACGGTCACACATCATGCGCATCCCGCTGAGGTTTTCGCCTGTTGCAATCACGCGACCGGGGCGATTTGAGACCCACTCCAGTCGGTGGACATAGAGCCGCTCCCAGATACCACGTCTGCGGTACTTGGGGTCGACCACTGCGAGCGCGAAATACATCGCGTCGCGGTCTTGACCGTCGGGGCTTGAGTGGTGGTCAGTGATGCATGCCGCGCCGACGAGTTTGTTGCCGACGAACGCGCCGAAGGCAACGAGGGCGTGCGGGATTTCTTCCATCCCACGTTTTGGGTATGGATCCTGCGGGGTTCCCCAGGATACGTTATCCAAGAGCCATGCCCACCTTGCGATTGCCGCTGCATCCCGCCTGCTCTTCGGATCAATCTGCCGAATCACGACTTTCTCGATCTTCATGACACTCCCGTCATTGATAGTGGAATATTCCCTGCAACCGGCTGATTCCGGAACAGGACTGTGGCGCAATATGTGGTAATATCCGACTCATGTCAAACGAGCAAACCGTTGGTCAGTTCGCCAAAGCTCATCCGGAAATACGGACACCGTACTATCTCATAGACGAATCACTACTTCTGAAGAATCTTGAAAAGATCAAATACGTACGCGAAAAAAGTGGTGCGAGGTCGGTTATGGCACTCAAATGTTTCTCGACATGGTCAGTCTTCCCGCTCATGAGCAAATACATGGACGGGACCACGTCGAGTGCGCTTTATGAGGCACGACTCGGGCATGAGAAATTCGGAGGGGAGACACAGGCGTACAGTGTGGCGTGGTCGCAGAAAGATATCGATGAAGTAAAAACATTCGCCGACAAGATCATATTCAACTCCATTTCGCAGCTGGACCGTTTCTACGACGAGGTGTCCTCCGGAGGAGGATCCGCCTCCGGCGGAAAAGGCATGAACATCGGCTTGCGGGCCAATCCCGGTATCAGTTACTCCCACTTCGATCTCGCTGATCCCGCTCGCAAGGCAAGCCGACTCGGTGTGAGAGACATCGCCGCAGTCGAAAAAGTTGCCGACAAAATACGGGGCCTGATGTTCCACGTAAACTGCGAGAACACGGATTTCGATGCTTTCTCGAAGATAGTCGACCAGATAGGTGAGAAGTACGGGTCGCTTCTCAAAAAAATGGAATGGGTGAGCCTCGGAGGCGGTATAGCGTTTACAAATGAAGGATACCCGCTCGACAAATTTTGCGAACGACTGAAAAAATTTGCGAACGACTACGACGTGCAGGTATATCTCGAGCCGGGTGAAGCTTCGGTCCTCGGTTCGGGTTTCTTGGTGACGCAAGTTCTTGATGTTGTGAAGAACGAGGCCGACATCGCCATTATCAATGCTGCCGTCGAGACTCACATGCTCGACAATCTCGTCTATCATGAAGATGCAACGCTCGCCAACCCCCAAAAGGGTCCCCACCGCTTCATGGTCGCCGGTAACACGTGTCTCGCGGGCGACGTATGGGGGACCTATGACTTGCCCGAACCGTTGAAGGTCGGTGATTATGTCGTGTTCGACAATGCGGCGCGCTATACAATGGTCAAGATGAGCTGGTTCAACGGTGTGCAGATGCCGAGTATCGTCGTGAAGCGGCTCGATGGAAAAGTTGACGTGGTGCGGGAATTTACATACGATGACTTCCGTAAAAGCCTGTCGTAATCCTGACATCAGAAATGAAGCCAAATGTTCGACTGAGCGTTGAGCGAAGAAGTACTGAGGCCAGCAGGCCGAATGTACTGATCGTGGGTGCCGGAGCCGTGGCCCACGTAGCGGCTCACAAAGCCGCGCAGAACAATGATGTTCTAGGGGATATTTGCATCGCGACACGCAAACGCGCTAAAGCGGACAAAATAATCGAAAGCATCAAGCGTAAAAAGAGCATCAAGGATAAAAAGGGAAGGATATATTCCCGTGAAGTGGATGCGATGAATATTCCGGCGATGGTGAAGCTCATCAAAGACACCAATTCATCAATTGTCATCAATCTTGGTACCGCGTACATCAATATGTCGGTCTTGGAGGCGTGCATCCGCGTCAGATCTGTCGGCGGTTGTCCGGTGACCTATATGGATACCGCCATCCACGAGGACCCGACCAAAGTCGCCGAGGATCCGCCATGGTATGCGAATTACGAGTGGAAAAAGCGCGCCGCATGCAAAAAGGCAGGCATCAACGCCATTCTCGGCGTCGGATTCGATCCGGGTGTCGTGAACGCCTATGCCGCGCTTGCGGTGAAGCATTACCTCGACAAAATAGACAGCATCGATATTCTGGACGTAAACGCTGGCACGCACGGCCGGTACTTCGCGACCAACTTCGATCCCGAGATCAACTTCCGCGAGTTCAAGAAAGTGTGGACGTGGATAAACCGCAAGTGGGTGGAGCGCCCCGTGCACAGTGAACGATGGGATTACACTTTTCCGGTTGTAGGCTCACGCCCCGTCTACCTCAACGGCCACGACGAGCTACACTCGCTCTCAAAAAACATCAAAGCAAAAAGTATTCGCTTCTGGATGGGCTTCGGCGACCATTACCTCAATGTTTTCGGAGTTCTCCGCAATCTAGGGCTTCTTTCGGAAAAGCCAGTCATAACAGCCGAGGGGGTGAAGGTGGTACCGCTCAAGCTCCTCAAAGCGGTGTTGCCGGACCCCGCATCACTCGCGAAGACCTACACGGGATACACCTGCATCGCCGATCTCGTAAAGGGGTGGTATGACGGCAAGTGGCGCGAAGTGCTCATCTGGAACAACTGCGACCATGCGAAGTGCTACAAGGAAGTTGAGTCACAGGCTATCTCATACACCGCTGGCGTGCCGCCCATCGCGGCTGCAATGCTCGTGGCAAAGGGGATCTGGAACCCAAAAACTATGGTCAACGTCGAGGAATTGGACCCCGACCCGTTCTTGAAACTTCTGGGAAAGATAGGGTTGCCGACAAAAGTGAAAGACATCACTCCAAAGAACGGCAAACCAAGTAAGGACGGCATGCCCGCCTCGGCTGCCAAATCCAACAGCATCAAGACACACTACGTGTGGTAATCCATGAATAATGAAGCACGGGAGGCGGATGTGAAAATAGAGTCTTCGTGGAAAGCAGTGCTCAAAGATGAGTTTGGACAAGATTACTTCAAGGCGCTCACAGAATTCGTCAGAGGCGAATATCAACACACTATCGTCTATCCGCCGCCGAAAAGTATTTTTCGCGCGTTCGAGCTTTGCCCGTTCGATAAAGTAGAGGTCGTCATTCTCGGCCAAGACCCGTACCACGGCGCTCACCAAGCCAACGGCCTCTGCTTCGCCGTAAGCGAAGGTGTGCCCCTGCCGCCGTCGCTGCAGAATATTTTTAAGGAGATAGCGGGCGATTTGGGACAAAAATTGGTCCACAAAACAGGGGATTTGGAGCGCTGGGCCAAACAAGGAGTCCTGCTTCTCAACGCCACACTCACAGTGCGTGCGCGCACGGCGGGTTCGCACCAAGGGAAGGGATGGGAGGAATTCACCGACGCGGTCATCCGCAAACTTTCCGAAGAGCGTGAGGATCTTGTCTTCATCCTCTGGGGCAACTACGCCAAATCCAAAGGCGCGCACATCGACCGCGCCAAGCATCGTGTCATCGAATCTGCCCACCCCTCACCCTTTTCAGCATCAAACGGCTTCTTCGGCTCAAAACCTTTCAGCAAAACCAACGACTATCTGGTGGAGCACAACAAAAAACCGATTGAGTGGCTATAGGGCAAAATAAGTTAGAATGAAGGCGTGATTGCACTAGAACCAACACCAAGGCCCGAACTATCACTTGAGGAGGCAGTGCAGAGTGCACTATCCAGAAGTGGCATCGGTGATACTTCGAATAATTTTAATGGTGTCAGAATGTCACTGGAGATTCCAGAATTCTGGTCGAAAATTAAACCTGTCAGGACGTATGAGGAGTACATTCGGAACAAATACGAACGCCGACCGGATATTGCAGATAGGGTCCTTAAAGAATCTGACAAGGTGTTTGTTGCTAACTACGATGTGGCGGTCGCTAAGATCAACGATGCTATTGGAACAGGAGTAGGCAACGAGGAACAAGCTCAGAAAGTGCAATTGTTCTGTGAGGAGGCTCGAAAAGTCGTGGTGGATTTTTGCGGAACAATCGAACGCAATTAGCAGAGATTTTACACACGCAAAGACGAAAGCAGCTTGTCTTTGTGCAAATGCGGGCCGATGATGGCGAGGTTGAGGGCGTTGGTCTTTAGGATGTCCTGCGCCACGCGTTGAATATCGTCGACTGTTACTTTGTCGATGTGTTTGATGACTTCCTCTAGGGGACGGACCCTTCCGAGCGTGATCAGGGAAGTTGCGGCGTTCTGGGCTATCTCGTCGCTCGTTTCGAGCGAAAGGGTAAGGGTTCCCTTGATGTAAGACTTGGCCTTCTCAAGCTCGGTCGCGGATATTTTCGTCCGCTTTATCTTTTTGAACTCCGTGAGAATAGTCTCGATGGTTTTCTCAAGTTTTGAGTGTTCCACGCCAGCCTGCACGACGAAATATCCAACATCTGGATATTTGTCGGCCCATGCATGCACGGAATAAGCGAGCCCGCGCTTCTCGCGCACTTCGAGGAAGAGCCTGCTGCTCATGCCGCCGCCGAGTATCGTCGTGAGGACCGCTAAGGCGTATTCGTCTTTGTGCTCGTACGGGTAGGCGGGCACGCCGAGCATGAGTTGCGTCTGGTCGGTCTTTTTCTCTTTTATGGAGACGCGCGGTGCGCTCTGCGAACCGGAAAAGGGGAGGAAACTGGGGGCGGGGGCAGGTTTGAGGCGGCCGAATTCCTTTTTTACTTTCGCGAGCACTTTGACGGATGAGAACGAGCCTGCGATGCAGACGACCGTATTGGCGGGTACGTAGTTACGTTTCAAATACGTCGCGAAGTCTCTGCGTGAGAATGCGCGGATATTCTCTTTCGGCCCTAATATCGTGCGGCCGAGCGCGTGCTCACCGAAAATGAGTGCATCAAAGACGTTGTCTACTATGCGCATCGGCATGTCCTCGTACATGTCGATCTCTTGGATGATGGCGCCGCGCTCTTTTGTGATTTCTTTTTGCGGCAACATTGAATTGAGAAAGATGTCGCTGATGACATCGAGTGCGGTATCGAGGTAGCGCGCGCTTACCTTGGCATAATAGGCAGTTCTGTCTTTCGAAGTGAATGCGTTGTAGATGCTGCCCGTCGCGTCGAGCTCTTCGCTGATGGCGCGCGCGGTGGGGCGTTTTTTGGTGCCCTTGAAGAACATATGTTCGAGAAAGTGTGCAAGGCCGTTTTCTTGCATATTTTCGTAGCGCGAGCCAGTGCCCGACATCACCACCACGGTGGCGGTGGTCGTGTCCGGCATAGGAGAAAGGACGACGCGAAGACCATTCTTCAGAGTGTGGATGTCGTATTTCATTTCGCTGAGCATAGTACCTTTCGCTCTGTTGCACAAACGACTGAGACACGATACGTTTACTCAAATGACGATAAATGAAATTCGCACGAAGTATCTTGAATTCTTCGAGGCTCGCGGGCACACCATTATTCCCTCGGCGCCCATCGTGCCGCAGAACGACCCGACGACACTTTTCACCGGAAGCGGTATGCAACCGCTCGTACCCTATCTTCTGGGCCAGCCGCATCCGAAGGGGAGTCGCCTCGTGAACAGCCAAAAAAGCTTTCGTGCCGAAGACATTGAGGAAGTGGGGGATAATCGGCACACGACATTTTTTGAGATGCTCGGCAACTGGTCGCTTGGTGATTATTTCAAAAAGGAACAGTTGCTGTGGTTCTTCGAATTTTTGACCGAAGAGATAGGGCTCGATCCGAAAAAACTGTACGTGACTGCTTTCATCGGCGACGAAAAAAATAACGTTCCGCGCGATACGGAATCTGCGGAGATATGGACGAAACTTTTTGCGAGTAAGGGAATTGACGCAAAAGTCGTTGCCATCGGCTCTGAGGCAGACGGATATCGCTTAGGTATGCAGGGCGGCCGTGTATTCTTCTACGACGCGAAGAAAAATTGGTGGAGCAGGGCCGGAGTGCCGGAAAATATGCCCGCGGGAGAGCCCGGCGGACCCGATTCGGAGGTGTTTTATGATTTTGGCACGCCGCACGACCCGAAATTCGGCATCGAGTGCCATCCCAACTGTGACTGCGGGCGCTTTCTGGAAATAGGGAACTCAGTTTTCATGCAGTATCTCAAGCAACCCGATGCTTCATTTGGACTGCTTCCCAAACGAAACGTGGATTTCGGCGGCGGGCTCGAGCGCATAGCTGCTGCGGCAGCAGGAGACCCTGACGTGTTCGCCATCGATGTATTTGCCGAAACGATAGGCCTTCTTGTGCACTTCTCCGAAAAAAATTATGAAGACAGTCGATACAAGCGCTCGTTCCGCATCGTTGCCGACCACATGCGTGCGGCCACCTTTATGCTCAGTGCCGGCGTGCGTCCTTCGAACACGGAGCGTGGCTATGTGCTGCGCCGATTGCTCCGCCGCGCGGCGCAGCACGCGCAAAAGCTCGGCGTCGAGCACGGGGAGGGCAGGGAAAGTATGCTCGTGAAATGCGCCATGAATTTTATCGAAAAATACAAGCAGGCGTATTCCGAGTTGGAAAGTGAGGAGGCGTACCAGCAGATCACCGATGAGATCTGGAAAGAGGAGAAGCAATTCGCGCACACACTTGAAAGCGGCATGAAGGAATTCGAAAAAGTCGCGCGGACAGGCCACATCTCGGGCGCTGCGGCATCGACGCTGTTCACCACGCACGGATTCCCGTTCGAAATGACGACAGAACTTGCGAAAGAGCGCGGTATCGATGTCGACGAGGAGGGCTTCAGGGCGGAGATGAAAAAGCACCAGCAACTCTCGCGGGCTGGAAGCGAGCAGAAATTCAAAGGAGGACTTGCGGATACGTCCGAAAAAACAACCCGCTTGCACACGGCGCACCACCTTCTGCTCAAAGCGCTGCAGATGGTGCTGGGTCCTGCGGTAAAGCAGCGCGGCAGCAACATCACGCAAGAGCGCCTGCGTATCGACTTCTCTTACGGAGCCAAGACGACGCCTGAGCAGATAAAAGAAGTCGAGCGGATAGTGAACGAAAAGATCAACGAAGCGATACCGATGACCCGTTCGACACTGCCCAAAAACGAGGCGGAAAAACTCGGCGCCGAGCACGAATTCGGCGCAAAATATCCCGACATGGTCTCTGTCTACTCATTGGGCCCCAAGGGAGCAACGCAAGAAGATCCCCAATTCGACAAAGCGTTCTCAATAGAATTCTGCGGCGGGCCTCACGTTCTGAATACGCGTGAAATAGGGGAGAGTGGCGTCTTCAAAATCAAAAAAGAAGAAGCGGTTGCCGCGGGGATCCGTCGCATCAAGGCGGTGTTGGAATAATTACTCACACATAACTCGGGAGTGCGCCTCTATGTACCCGTAGGCACGATATACTGACGAAATGTTCGGAACACATCTCGGGCGCGGGCGCGGGAAGATAGTCGCTGTCGCCGATATTGGAAGCGGAAGCGCGGGTGTCGCAATACTCGGCATTCATCCCGGCGAGCCGGTATCGGTCCTTGCTGCCGAACGCGCCATCCTTTCCATGGAGGATCGTGGGGAAGAGGCAACAACGACGGGGGTCGCCGATCAACTCGTAAAAGCGGGAGAAGCCGTCAGAAAAAAATTCACTAATCTGGGCAAGGATGCACATCCCATACATGAACTCTACGTCATCATACGGGCGCCGTGGAGCCATTCCGAGACGAAACGTGTCTCGACGACATTCAAAGAGCAAATCACGGTTACCGATCATATGATCGGCGAGCTTGCCGAGCGAGCGCTCGCCGAGGTGAGGGAGCTCGATCGTGGGAACTTTCTGGAAGCCAAGGTGATACGGGTCGAGCTCAACGGGTACTCGTGTGCGAAACCCGTGGGCAAGCACGCAACGGAGATCTCGGCATTTGTGCTGATAAGCGGTTGGCACTCGACCATCCGCGCCAAAATAGAGGCGTCTTTGCAAAAGGTGTTTCCCCACCTTTCCCCCGCATTCCGCTCTTCAGTATGGGCGGCGATCGCGGTGTTGCGGGAGGGAATGTCGCAAGAATATGATTATCTCATCGTCGACATGTCGAGCGAGGGGACAGCATTCGTGGCGATCCGCGATGGTGTCGCCACCGAACACATGCTTATTCAGGAGGGGGTGCGCACCATACTGAAACGTGTCTCCGGATCGGGAATGCCTGAAGAGGCTCTGAACCTCATCCGCATGCTTTCGTCGGATCAATGCTCGAGCGCCGCGTGCGAGGCTACCCGCGAGTCGCTCGCTCGTGCGGAGCCGGAACTTGTACGGGTCTTCGGGGAAGCGCTCGGCACATGCGCATCGGAACAACGATTACCAAACACGCTCATTCTATTCGTTCATCCCGATGTTGCCACGTGGCTTTCGCGTTTCTTTTCACGTATCGACTTTTCGCAATTCACGAAAACGGCGCAACCGTTCCAGGTGAGGATCGTCGGCACTACTGACCTTTCGACATGGGTGGCACCGTCGGGCGGCATGGTATTGGATCCGGGACTCGCGCTTGGAAGCGCACTTGTCAACATCGAGAAGCGGAGGGGGCAATGAGGTTTGGTATACTGAGTCGCTATGGCTAAGGACTATTTTCAAGACATTATGCCACCGTCCCACGACCCCGAAGAGGCGCGGGAGATCCCGATCCGCCACAGCGACGAGGATGAGATCGAGGTACAGACAGAGCTCGTTCGCGGTATACGCAATATCTCATCCCCCGCTCGAATGCGTCCGGCCCCTCGTCCTGTTCAGGTGCCGGTCGGAGATGAACGCGAGATCCACCGACCCTCTCGTCTCTGGATCTGGGCCGTGGCGGCAGTTCTGGCGTTGGTCCTCTCTGTCTTTGCTCTCCTCATGTTCCGCTCAACGAGCGTGACCATTACGCCCAAATCACGTCTCACATCCTTTACCGATACGATCCTTTACAATGCGTATCCTGCCGGTGCGGCGGACGGGTCGCTCCCATACACGGTTCAGAGTTTTGATATAGAGGATTCGGAAGTTGTTCCTTCCCAGGGGACGGTTCATGTTGAGAGAAAGGCTTCGGGAAGCATCACGGTATTCAATGAGCATTCCAGCGCGGTCGTGCGTCTGATCAAAAATACCCGCTTCGAGACGCCTGAGGGCCTCATTTTCCGGACCCCTGCGGATATCGTCGTACCAGGAAAGACGAGCGCCGGGCCGGGGACCGTGAACGTGACGGTTGTCGCAGATCAGGTGGGGGAAAAGTACAACATCGGGCCTGTTGCGCGCTTTAATCTGCCGGGGCTCAAATCGGGGGAAATGTATACGAAGGTTTACGCAAAATCGAACACTGCCATGTCGGGGGGATTCGCGGGTGAGGAGCCGGGTACAGCGCCCGGAGCACTCAACGCCGCTATCGCAGCGGTGCGTGGTCGGCTGGAATCCAACGCCCGTGAATCCGTACGCACGCTTATCACTGCGGACTCCGTCGCGTTCCCTGAGATCGTCCGGATCACCTATCAGTCGCTGCCGAACACACAGGAAGCCGGGCCCGGTGTACGGATCCATGAAAAAGCGCACGTCGAGGTTCCTATATTACCGGCGGATGTCTTTGCCGCGATCATCGCTCAATCCACGGCTGCGGATACGGGCAATTCGTCCATAAAACTCATTCCAGGCAAGGATTTTGGGGCTCGTTTGGCGACCACGGCCCCCATCTCCCTTGGGGCTGATCCACTTACATTCGTCTTGATCGGCCAGGCCCGTTTGGTGTGGAACGTCGATGAAAAAGCGCTCGCAGAGGCTCTTGCGGGCCATGACAGCGACGCGTTCCAGACCATCGTCAACGGTTTCTCGGGCGTTCAGGAAGCACATGCAAGAATAGAACCATTTTGGAAAAAAGCATTCCCCAAAGACGCGGCGGATATCAAAATAACGATCAAGGAATTCGAGATGGAGCCGTAGCGTTTGACGAACTCCTCTCCAGCTGCTATATTTCTCCCCGCAGATCGTATGTCCGAACCAGAGGTTGTTACGGGAGTTGTCGATGAGGCACTTCCCAATACTCTATTTCGGGTCAAGCTCGAGGGCGGAGAAAGCGTATTAGCGTACCTTGCCGGCAAGATGCGTCTGCACAGGATCAAGGTGCTTGTCGGTGATCGCGTTGAGGTCCGACTCGATCCGTACGGAGGCCGGGCCCGTGTCACCAGGCGTTTATAAGATCTTCGGTCCCAAAATTTTTGAAGCTCAAAAATCCGGGTGCATTGAAAAGACTTCCGAGTTCACAAGGTTCACCAAAAATCTCTAACACATGAAAGTAAAGTCTTCAGTAAAAAAGATCTGCACCCATTGCCGCACGGTCAGACGCCGGGGGCGTGTGTGGGTCATTTGCAAAAATCCACGACATAAGCAGCGACAAGGATAACCCAATCATCACATGCGTATCGCAGGAATAACCATACCGGACACAAAACGGCTTGAGATCGGGCTGACCGCCATTTATGGCGTCGGTCGACCGCGCGCGCTTTCGACGTTGGCCGGATTGGAGATCGATGCCGGTAAGCGCCCGAAGGATCTGACGCCCGTCGAGGAAACCGCCTTGCGCGAGGCCATCGAAAAATTCTCTCTCGAGGGCGAACTGCGCCGGGACATCAGTTCCAACATCCGCCGTCTCAAGGACATCAAATCATACCGCGGCAGTCGCCACGCAAAACACCTTCCGGCGCGCGGACAGCGTTCAAAGACCAATTCCCGCACCGTTCGGGGCAACGTACGTAAGACGATGACCAGCGGACGCCGTAAGCTCGAAAAGACATGATCCAAAAAAATAATTGAATCTATGGGAAAGAAACGCATCATTCGAAAATCAGGCGGCACCGTCGACCAGGGACTCAAATCCCGCTCTCTCGCGCGCGTCGCGAAGAAGAATATCATCGCGGGCACGCTCCATATCCATGCGACGTACAACAATACAAAAGTGTTGCTCACCGATAAGACTGGCAATGCTATTGCATGGTCTTCTTCCGGCGCACTCGGTTTTTCCGGTGCCAAGAAAGGCACTCCGTTCGCCGCCGCAAAAGTGGGGGAGCTCGTAGGGGACAAAGCCGCCATTATCGGGGTCAAGGAGGTGGATGTCGTCATCCGCGGCGTTGGCGCCGGTCGGGAGTCTGCGCTTCGTGGATTCGCGGGAAAAGGCATCGAAGTCACCCGTATCGCCGACGATACGCCGATCCCGCACAATGGCCCTCGTCCGCCGAAGCCTCGACGTGTATAATCCACACCAATCATATGTTGCTCATCAAATCAAAATTTAAGATCGCCAAGCGTCTCGGCGCGGCTATTTTTGAGAAAACGCAGAGCCAAAAATTCGCGCTCTCTGAAGCGCGCTCGCCTGCAAAGAGGGGCCGCGGTGGCAGAGGGGGCGGAAGCGATTACGGTCGCCAACTCCTTGAGAAGCAGCGCGTCCGGTTTACCTACGGCCTCTCCGAACGCCAGCTTTCGAACTATGCTGAGGCGGCGTTTGCCCAGCCCGACCCGTCCACGAGCCTTCATCGAGCGCTTGAAATGCGCGCGGATAGCGCGGTGTATCGCGCAGGACTCTCTCCGACGCGACGCGCAAGCCGACAGGCTGTTTCTCACGGCCACATCACGGTAAATGGAAAACGGATAACAACGCCCTCCTACCACGTTCGCAAGGGTGACGTGTTGGCAGTGAGAGAGGGGAGTCGCACCAGCCCGCTGTTCTCAACGCTCGCCGAGAATAAGGAACAAAACACCCGCCTTGTCCCGCAGTGGCTCAATGTCGATCTCAATCTTTTGAAGGCAGAGGTTGTGGGAGAGCCTTCATATAATCAGATCGAGGTTGGGCTCGACTATCCGACAGTATTTGAGTTTTACAGCAGATAGGTTATAATTGCTGGCGATTTTTACTATTAGCTTGACATCTTTATTTGTTTATGTCCGACTACCACATCGCACTGCCAAGCAAGCCCCGCGTCGTCTCTGAATCAGAGCGAAGTGGTATCTACGAGGTCGACGGTCTCTACCCCGGGTATGGTTATACGCTGGGCAATTCCTTGCGCCGTATTATTCTCTCCTCGCTTCCGGGAGCTGCCGTTACGCACGTAAAGATCCCCGGTGTTGCACATGAGTTCTCGACCATCGAAGGCGTCAAGGAAGATGTCGTGACCATACTCCTCAATATCCGCAAAATACGACTCAAATTGCTCACTGATGAACCCCAGACGATCTCCCTCTCGATCAAAGGTCCGAAAGAGGTAACCGCGGCTGATCTCAAATTGCCCGGACAAGTCGAGATCCTCAATCCGGAGCAGCACATTGCGAGTGTGACTGGTAAGGCGAATCTTGAGATCGAGCTTCGTGCCGAGCGGGGACTTGGTTACATCCCGAAAGAGGCACACCAAAAAGAGCGTGTCGAGATCGGCACGATTGCGCTCGACGCGATCTTCTCTCCCATCCGCCGCGTGAACTACGAGGTGGAGAACATGCGTGTCGGAGACCGCACGGATTTCAATCGTCTACGCATTGTTATCGAAACCGATGGCACCATCGCGCCGCGCGAGGCGCTTGAAAACGCGATCGAGACCATGATCCATCAGCTCCGATCGATCGTCGGTTTCAAAGAGGACGAAGCTCCCGAATCAATGGCGCTGCCGGAAAGCACGCGCGGGGCCCGCGAAGACAAAGCGACAGCGCTCGATGCAGAAATTCTCAAGACCCGTATTACCGAGCTTTCGCTTCCACAACGCGTAGAAATGGCGCTCGACAACGCCTCCATCCGCACGGTGGGCGGCCTCGTACGAAAGCGCGAAGATGATCTGCTTGCGATCGAGGGTTTGGGCCAGAAGGGGTTGCAGGATATCAAGCGCGCGCTTTCCAACATGGGTCTCACACTCCGCACTGATAAGTAAACTGTAACAAAATCTAACATGCAGCACCACAAGCGCAACAGAAAATTGGGACGCGAGAGGGGGCAGCGCACGGCGCTCCTGCGCTCTCTCGCGCGCTCACTCGTGCTTGAGGAGGGCATTACGACCACCGTTGCGAAAGCCAAGGAACTTCGTCCCTTCATCGAGCGGCTCGTCTCCACCAGCAAGAAAAATTCCCTCGCCTCCCGTCGCGTAGTTGCCGCCCGCATGGGGGGCGCCGCCGAGGTCGTGAAGAAACTTCACGGGGAGATTTCGGAAAGATTCGCGAAGCGCTCCGGCGGTTATACGCGCATCGTGCGTCTTGGAAGAGTGGGAAAGCGCGCTATCGAATCCGCGCGCATCGAATTCGTGAAATAACAGTATGAAGACACAATCGACATATCAGATAGACGCAGCGGGAAAGACGCTCGGCCGCGTCGCTTCAGAGGCGGCAAAAGCACTCATGGGTAAAATGCGCGCCGACTACACTCCGAACATCGATTCGAACGTGAAGGTATCGATCGAAAACGCGGGCAAATTGTATATCCGTGAACACAAACGCACCCAAAAAATATATACGACGTATTCCGGCCACCCCGGAGGTCTGAAGCGTGAAAGTCTTGCTTCGCTGAGCGCGCGCAAGGGTCGTGGAGAAGCTATTCGTCGCGCCGTGGCCCGAATGCTGCCGCGCAACACCATGCACACCCCACGTTTGAAAAATTTAATCATCACCGAATAATTATGGCGAAAGAAACACGGTACACAGAAGCGGTAGGGCGCCGAAAAACGGCGACAGCGCGCGTGCGCATCACCGAGGCGAAGAGCGCTTCCATGACGGTGAACGGCAAGACCGCGCAGGAATATTTCCCCCTCGAACAAATGGTGAGGACGGCGTACGCACCGCTCCAGGCGCTCGGCGCTACCTACGCGGTATCGGTAAAAGTCCGTGGAGGAGGTCACAAGGCGCAGGCGGATGCGGTACGGCACGGCCTCTCCCGCGCCATCATCGAGCTCGTTCCCGAGCAACGCAAAGATCTCAAGGTCCGGGGATTTTTGAAGCGCGATCCGCGCGCCAAGGAGCGCAAGAAATTCGGCCTCAAAGCTGCGCGTCGTTCGCCACAGTGGTCGAAGCGCTAGAAAAAGCAAACTGCTTTGCTTTTTCTTGACGCTTCGACGGCCGGAGCGATGTTTCGCCAGTGGGCGAAACCGCGAGGCGGGGTCGCGACCGAGCCGCGCTGGCGCGGCGAGAGTTGTGACGGAAGCGCTAGATTTCTTTTCTTGAAAGTCTGCGCGTGCTATACTCGCCCGGCATGAAGAAGGAGCATAACGGTGGGGCTCCTGAAGAGGAGCTCCCGGAAGTCGATTTTGAACCCGAGGAAGAAATGGGGGGTATTGTCGCTGCGCAGGCAAAACTAAAAAAGCTCAAAGTCGAGCTTGCGAAGGCGAAACAGGAGCGGCAGGAATACTTGGATGGCTGGCAGCGGTGTAAGGCCGACTCAATAAACACACGGAAGGAGAGCTTCACGAATGCCGAACGCATGGGTGTGCGCGCGAAAGAGGCGCTCGTTGAGGAGATGATCCCCGTCCTGGATGGTTTTGATATGGCCGCCGGCTCACCGGCATGGGAATCGGTAGATGCGCAGTGGCGGAGCGGTATCGATCAGATACGAAATCAGCTTCTCGACGTACTTTCGCGCAACGGGGTTGAGCGATTTGGCAAGATCGGCGATGTTTTCGACCACGCAATGCACGAGGCGGTGGAAGAACGTGACGACATGGCGGGTAAGTCAGGCTCCATCGTGCGCATTTTGCGTTACGGATACAAAATGAACGGACGGATCGTGCGTCCGGCGCAAGTCATCATGAAAAAATAGTGCCAAATACTTGACAAGCACTACTTCCGAGCGTATACAATATTCTCCATCGGTAAATCGTGCTTAACAAAATAATCTCGAACAAATCGCATATGGCAAAAATACTCGGCATAGACCTCGGTACGACCAACTCCGCGATGGCGGTCGTCAAGGGCGGCGAGCCGGAGATCATAGAGAATGCGGAGGGTGCGCGCACGACGCCTTCGACCGTTGCCATTTCCAAGACCAACGAGCGTTTGGTCGGTCTTTTGGCGAAGCGCCAGGGCGTCACGAACCCAAAGAACACCGTATACCAGATAAAGCGCTTTATCGGTCATAATTTTGACGAAGCGGCGGTCGGGAAAGATCGTGCGGCGGTGCCGTTTGAGACACAAAAATCCGCAAATGGCGGGATCGAGGTGAAAATGGGGGACAAATGGCACCGACCCGAGGAAATTTCGGCGATGATATTACAGAAATTGAAGCAGGATGCGGAAGCCCGGTTGGGGGAGACGATAACGGAGGCTGTCATCACCGTTCCGGCCTATTTTAACGACTCCCAGCGTCAGGCGACAAAAGACGCGGGCAAGATCGCGGGCTTGGACGTAAAGCGCATCATCAACGAGCCTACCGCCGCCGCGCTTGCCTATGGCTTCAACAAAAAGAAGAACGAGAAAATCGCGGTCTTCGATTTTGGCGGCGGCACCTTCGATGTTTCCATACTCGAGGTGGGGGATGATGTGATCGAAGTTCGCTCGACCGATGGCGACGCACACTTGGGCGGCAGGGACATCGACCAGAAAATAATGGAATGGCTCGCGGAACAATTCAAGAAAGAATCGGGCATCGATGTGCGCAAAGATCCATTGGCGCGCCAGCGACTCGACGAGGCCGCTGAAAAAGCGAAGATCGAGCTTTCGAGCGCCGTTGATACCGAAGTCAATATTCCGTTCATCACGTCGACCGACGCGGGACCTCAGCACCTACTTATCAAAATGAGCCGTGCGAAGTTGGAGGAGCTCTCAAATGAGTTCGTAGAACGGGCGATGACAATTACCAAGCGCGCCATCGAAGCATCTCCGTTCAAAGTGGACGACCTCAACGAAGTCATTCTTGTCGGCGGACAAACACGCATGCCAGCCCTGCAGCAAGCGGTCGAAAAATTCTTCGGCAAGAAGCCCAACATGAGCGTGAATCCGGATGAGGTGGTCGCTATCGGCGCGGCAATTCAGGGTGGTATTCTCCAGGGTGACGTGAAGGATGTGCTCTTGCTTGATGTCATCCCGCTTTCTCTCGGCATCGAGACTATGGGCGGAGTTGCCACCAAACTCATTGAACGTAACACGACTATTCCCACATCTCGCTCACAGACATTCTCGACCGCCTCTGACAATCAACCATCGGTCGAAATACATGTCGTACAAGGCGAACGTCCGATGGCAGGAGACAACAAATCGCTCGGCCGCTTCAATCTCGACGGCATCCCGCCGGCGCCGCGCGGTACGCCGCAAATAGAGGTTTCCTTTGATATCGACGCCAACGGCATTCTCTCCGTGAAAGCAAAGGACAAGTCGACCAACAAGGAGCAATCCATCCGCATCGAAGCGACATCCGGTTTGTCGGACGTCGAGGTGGAAAAGATGCGCAAGGACGCCGAGGCAAATGCCGACGCAGACCAAAAGAAGAAAGAGCTTGTCGAGGCACACAATGCCGCCGATCAGGTGCTTTATGCGGCAGAAAAAGCGCTGAAGGAACACGGGGACAAGGTGGGCGAAGACATAAAAAAGAATGTGCAGGAGAAGCTCGATGCCCTCAAAGCCGCGCGCGGAAGTGGCGATGTCGCGGCCATCAAGTCTGCCGCCGAGGCACTCTCAACGGCCATGAGCACCATCGGGGAGGCGATGTCGAAAAATCCTCCACCGTCCGCCGAAGGCGGATCCTCCTCTGGAGGAAAGGACGACCAAAAACCGCCGGAGAGTGGCGACGCCGATAAGAAGTAAAATGCGCCGCTTGCTCCCTACCTCTAGCGGGCACTATAATTAAGTACATGAAGAACTATTACGAGATACTTGGCATAGCCAAGGGCGCGAGTGACGAGGAGATAAAGAGTGCATTCAGAAAGCTGGCCCACAAGTATCATCCGGATAAGAAAGGCGGCAACGAGGCGAAGTTCAAAGAGGTGAGCGAGGCTTACTCGGTGCTTTCCGATAAGAAGAAGCGCGCTGAATATGATACCTACGGCAAGACGTTCGCCGGAGGTGGGGGGCCACAAGGCGGGGGTTTCGGAGGATTCGATTTCTCCAATTTCCAAGGATTCGGCGGACAGAACGGGCAGGCATTTGAGTTCGACTTGGGCGATATATTCGGCGATGTATTCGGCGGAGGACAGGCCCAGGCGCGTCGAGGGCGTGATATTTCGATAGACCTTGAACTTTCATTCCGTGAGGGAGTTTTCGGTGCCGAGCGCCGCGTTCTCCTCTCTAAAATGAGCGCCTGCGATGTTTGCGGTGGCACCGGCGCGAAGAAAGGCGCGAAGATGGTGACGTGTACGGGCTGCAACGGCAAGGGCGAAATACGCGAGTCACGCAATTCTTTCTTCGGCACCTTTACATCATCGCGCTCCTGCCCGCGCTGTCACGGCCGCGGGGAGATACCGGAGATCCCCTGCGATTCGTGCCGCGGCGAAGGCGTGCGCAAGCGCGAAGAGGAAATACATGTGGTGGTTCCCGCAGGCGTCGAAGACGGCGAGATGATACGCATGCCCGGCCGCGGAGAAGCCGCGACAGGGGCGAGTGCGGGAGATCTCTACGTCAAACTTCACATCAAATCCGACGCGCGATTCTCGCGCGATGGCAACAATCTCGTTACATCACTCCCCGTGCGGCTCACCGACGCTCTCTTGGGCAGGGAATATAGTATCGATACGCTTGATGGCAAAGAGACCATTTATGTAAATCCGGGCATCGCGCATGGGGAAATTATTCGCGTACGGGGCAGGGGGGTACCACACGGCCGGGGAAGTCGCGGCGACCTTTTGGTGCGCGTTGATATCGAATTCCCGAAAAAACTCTCGAAAGGTGCGCGTGAATTGATAGAAAAATTGCGCACAGAGGGGCTCTAAAATGGGTTCATACGCCCAGAAATGTAGTAAGATAGCGAGATGGACTTCCACGCATGGTGGGCTTTGGCGGAACAGTGGCCGACGGATTGGATCATTATCGGCGCACTGGTCACCTTTGTGGCACTCGACGCGCTCCGTTCCGGCTCCGCCCGCGCGGCCGCTCTCGCTTTATCACTTCCCGCGGCGCTGGTTGTGACGAACGCATTGCCGCAAGCATTCTTTCTCGGTCCCCTTACTGCGGAATTCACCGCGCCCATGATACACGTGGCGATATTTTCCGGAATATTCGTACTTCTCTATTTTGCAACGCATCGAAGTATCTTCACGTTCTCGGTCGGTGGAGGCATTATCCAATCTATCGTCGCGGGTATCGCAGCGATCATCGTTCTCATTCTGATTTGGCTCCAAATTCCCACGCTTGATTCGGTGTGGAATTTTGGCGGACAGGTGCGTGCTGTCTTCGCTCCGGCCTATCAATTTTGGTGGTTCTTTGTGGCTTTCCTCGGTCTGACTTTTGCGAGGAGTTAATTATTGGCGGTCCCCCTTGGCCAGCGCGGGGTTTCGCCTGTGAATTGTGTCTCTGTTCCGATATATACTACAAACCATGCAAAACCCGATTTTTCCGCTAGTCGCTTGGATTCGCCGACACAGCTAGTCTTTTGCACCGCATATCACTTCCCAGAGCTTGCGGGGTTAGGGGCCACTAAACGAACACGGGGGGCTTGTTTTATACCTTTTTTGGTATAGTGTTTGATCGATGGGGATGGTCGAGTCGGGAATCATTGCCGCAGCGCTTCAGGTTGCAGGATACCTTTTTTATGGCTCCAAGGTCCTTCGCGAAGATATACTCCCGAATCCGGCATCCTGGTTGATGTTTGCCTACGGAACTCTATTTCTCTTCATCGTCGAGTGGGATCGGGATGCGAGTTTCGCGATCCTAGCGCTTCCTGCGGCCTGTGCGATCTCCAGTATTGCAGTCGCCCTCTATACCCTGCGGAAGCTACGCGGGTGGTGGCCGGAACATATTCTCGAGAAATTTTCATTCGGGCTCGACATCCTCTTGACGGTCGCGTATGTTTCTGCCTGGTTTTTCTTTACGGGAGATCTTATCAGTGCGGATATGAGAGAGGCGGCTACGATAATTATTCTTTTATGTTGGAACGTGGGTATATTCACGTCCTTTTTCCCGCTGCTGCGCCAGGTGTACCACCATCCGAGGACAGAGCATGCACTTCCGTGGATAGTCTGGACGGGCGCGTACGTCATGCTTGCAACAGTTACGGTGATGGAAGTAGGTGGTATCAATGAGCTTTTCTTATACCCCGTTATCAACGCCTGCGTACATGGACTCATCGCCATCCGTACGGCATACTGGCACCACTCTCACGGACTCTCCATAGTATGAAACGAATAAAAGTGTTCAAAAGCTCTATTCACGGCCGAGGTATATTTGCCGACGAGACAATCTCCAAAGGCGAGCGCATTACCTACATCCGCGGGCCCATAAAACAGAAAACTCCTCGGGGTCCGCGCGACTCAAAAATTATCGGTAACTGGATCGGTGTTGCAAAAGATACTTGGATCAAACCGGAGGCACCGTATATGTACCTAAACCACTCCTGTAATCCTAACTCCGCATTGATAACCAAGCGTTTACTTATCGCACTTCGACCGATAGCGCGAAACGAGGAAATTACTATGGATTACTCATTGACCGATAGTGATTTGCACTGGGGGATACGTTGTTCGTGCGGGGCCAGAAATTGTCGCAAGCATATTCGAGCAATACAAACGCTCTCTCCCCGGATTTTTCGGCACTACCTCCCGCATATACCGCCCTACTTTCAGAAAGTGTACGCAAAGGCCCACACCCACGGATAATTGTTCGACAAGTTGCCTTTGAGGATCTCTAAGCTCCTCGTATACTTGTGCCATGGTGAATGGAAGATCTCGGATGCTGTACGCTGCACTACTTGTTGCCGTTGCAATATCCGTGGGAGGGATTTTTCTGCGGTCTTTTGTTTTTCAGAGTTACGCGATCGATGTCAATGAATCGGTCATCAGTCATGGGGAAAGTTCGCGCCAGCTCATCGCAAACGATGCGCTGGCGTGCGAGTGGGCACCTGATCCTTTTTTAATATTTTCTGCCAACGTATTTTCACCCCTGATTTACTATTCCCACCTGTTCCCCGCTTTAGCGAGCGTCCTGCTCGGATTCTTTATTTGGCGACAACGGAAAAAATCGCTTTTGAATGGGTTATTCGTATTTCTCGTCAGTATATTCGCCGCGTGGTCGCTGTATGATCTCGTCCTGTGGGCTACGGCAAATCCCGACGTGACCATTTTTGTATGGTCAGTGCAGATATTTCTCGATGTCGGCGTGTATATGAGTGCCGGGTACCTCTGCTATGTATTCTTCTATGAACGAGATCTGTCGTTCACGATGAAGGTTATTGCCGTCGCGGCGCTCATTCCCGTCATCTTTCTTGCTCCAACTGCACTTAATCTTGCTTCTTTCGATTACACTACCTGCGACCGTGAGGCGACCGAAGGAGGATTGTGGCACTACGTCTATCTGTTCGAGATTCTCATCGTGCTTTGGGTGGCTGCGCACGCCGTCCGCGCCTTCCGCGCCGCAACAACTCCAGAGCGCAAAAAGCAGATACTTTCATTCGCCCCCGCAATCATTCTGTTCCTCGTCGCCTTCTCGTGGGGCAACATCGTAGGCAGTCTTACCTCGGATTGGTCCATCCCCCAATACGGACTTTTTGGGATGCCTATCTTCCTTGCCGTAACGCTGTACCTCATCGTCAAATATCAAACCTTCCAAGTACAGACGATCGCCGCCTCAGCACTCGTGAGCGGCCTCTGGACACTTCTATTCTCCATACTTTTCCTAGCGGACATGGAGACTGCGCGCCCGGTCATTGTGATAACGCTGGTATTCTTCGCGATGATGGGGTTGCTCTTGGTGCGGAGTGTGCGTCGCGAGATTGCACAACGCCACTTGATCGAGAAGCAGGAGAAAGAGCTGGAGATCGTGAACAAGCAGCAGGAAAATCTACTCCACTTCATGAGCCACGAGGTCAAGGGGTACCTAACCGAAGGGCAGGCGGGGTTTGCTTCGATAGTCGAAGGGGATTATGGCGCAGTGCCGGATTCTCTCAAGACGATGGCGACGAACGCGCTCGTGAAAGTACGAAAGGGTGTGGCGACTATCATGGACATCCTGAAAGCATCCGATATGAAAAAGGGTACGGTGGCGTACAAAAAAGACTCCTTTAACTTTAGGAAAGCGGTGGAAACCATCGCGGGTGAACAAAAGGCGGCTGCATTGGAAAAAGGTCTTGGATTTGAGGTGAACATCGCGGAAGGGAAGTACGTAATGACGGGGGATGCGGAGAAGGTGCGCGACCACGTCATCCGCAATCTTATGGACAATGCTGTCCGCTACTCTCCGACCGGTACGATCCATGTCGAGCTTTCCGACGGAGGAGGGAAGATACGCTTTTCAGTAAAAGACAACGGGGTCGGTATCACAGAGGAAGACATGCAACATCTCTTTACTGAGGGCGGTCATGGAAAGGACTCGATAAAGGTCAACGTCCATTCGACTGGCTACGGCCTCTTTATCGCGAAACAGGTCGTCGACGCCCACGGCGGCAAAATTTGGGCGGAATCAGAGGGGGAAGGCAAGGGTGCCACGTTCATTGCAGAATTTCACGCCATATAGAATAAGTGTTTTTTCTGCTATTATTTGCCAATATGCAGAAAAAACGCCTCTTCACTGGCCTTCAGCCCTCCGGCCCCCTCCACATTGGCAACTATTTGGGGGCGCTCAAACAAACGGTTGAAATACTCAAAGATTCTGATGGGCTCGTGATGATAGCCGACTACCACGCCCTGACGACACTTCGTGCACCGGAAGAGCTGCGAAAGAATATATTGGGAGTAGCGCGGGATTACATTGCGGTCGGGCTTGATCCAAAAAAGATCGCTATTTTCAAACAATCGGACGTACCGGAACACACGGAGCTTGCGTGGATATTCGATTGCCTCGTAACCGTCCCATTTTTACAGCAAGCGCACGCGTACAAAGACAAAGTTGCAAAAGGTCTTGACGCGAATGCGGGACTTTTCACATACCCGATGCTTATGGCAGCCGACATCCTGCTCTACGATACCGATGTGGTGCCTGTCGGTGCCGACCAGCGACAGCACGTGGAATACGCGCGTGAAGCTGCTGCAAAGTTCAATACGGCGTTCGGGGAGACATTCAAAGAACCACAGGAGCGGATACTGGAGGCTGTTGCAGTCGTGCCGGGCACCGACGGAAAGAAAATGAGCAAGAGTTACGGCAATACAATACCACTTTTCGGAACGCGGGAAGAGATACAAAAGGCGGTGATGGGCATCGTCACGGACTCAAATGCGGAGAGCCCCGAAAATGTATACAACATCCACAAATTCTTCCGCTCCGGCGACGAGCTCGTAACGCTCTACAAAGAGAACAAGGGAAAATACAAAGCCCTCAAGGAAGCGCTTATCGAGGACATTGAGGCAGTGGTGGGCCCGATGCGGGAAAGGCGTGCAAATATCTCCGATTCCGATGTGAAGGCAATACTCAAAGACGGAGGGGAAAGAGCCCGCGCTCAAGCGGCAGTAAAAATGGCCGATGTACGGGCAAAAGTAGGAGTCACGCTTTAATACTATGCAACGAACATTTATAAAAGATCTGCGCGAACATATCGGTGAAACCGTCCTCATCAAGGGCTGGGTAGCCGTGCGGCGCGACCAAGGCAAGATGGTCTTTTTTGATCTCCGCGATATGACGGGGGAGGTGCAGGGTGTCGTGCTTTCGGGGAGCCCCGCCATAGGGACAGCAAAAAACACAAGCAGGGAGAGTGTCGTGAGCGTTACGGCCGAGGTGAAAAAGCGTCCCGAAAAGAACACGCAGACGGGCAAACTCAACGGCGACATTGAGATCGTGGTGAACGAACTCGTGGTGGAAAGTCCCGCGGCAGTGCTTCCTTTTGAGGTCAACGAAGATACGTCCGGTATCGGGGAGGAGGTGCGGCTCGCGCACCGATACCTAGACCTGCGTAGCGAACGCATGCAGCGCAACATCCGCTTGCGGAGCGAATTCGTCCGCCGGTGCCGTGAGTTCCTCTTTGGACAGCAGTTTACCGAGATCGAGACCCCGCTTCTGACCGAGTCGACCCCCGAAGGCTCCCGCGATTTCGTCGTACCATCGCGCTTGCACCCCGGCAAATTCTACGCCCTGCCGCAATCACCCCAGCAATACAAACAGCTGCTCATGGTCGGCGGATTCGAGCGCTATTTTCAGATAGCGCGCGCCGTGCGCGATGAAGACTTGCGGGCTGATAGAGGATTCGAGCATACTCAGATCGATGTCGAGATGTCGTTCGTGAGCCAAGAGGACGTGATGAACACCGTCGAGACTATGATAACGACTGCCGTCGAGGGAATGGGCTATACCGTCAAAGAAAAACCCTTTCCCCGCTTCACGTATGCGGAAGCAATGGAAAAATTCGGTGCCGATAAATTCGACCTCCGAACAGAAGATGAGAAGCAGCGGGGGATACTCGCGTATGCGTGGGTCTACAAATTCCCGTTCTTCGAAAAGACTACCGAGGGAGGATGGACGTTCACACACAATCCGTTCTCGATGCCGCTCCCCGAACACGTTGAGGATCTTTTGCAGAAAAAAAATGTTGGGGAGATTTTGACTACCCAGTACGATCTTGTCTGCAATGGATTCGAAGCAGCTGGCGGAAGTATCCGCGCGCACAAACCAGAGCTTCTCAAGGCGGTATACGAGATCATGGGCTATTCAGAAGAGGAGACGCGTGAACGCATCGGCCATATGCTGGATGCATTCCGATACGGAACGCCGCCCCACGGCGGCATCGCGATAGGGGTCGAACGCATTATCATGAACCTTACGGGCGAGTCGCATCTGCGCGAGGTGCAGGCATTTCCCATGACGCGCGGGGGGCAGACGGCAGTTATGAGGGCGCCCAAGCCGCTCACCAAAGAGCAATTGGAAGAGCTCGGTATTCAGATAAAACCCGGAAAGAAACATGACTGAGAAATTTGCGGTAACGACACCGACTTTCGCCGGCCCGCTCGAAACGCTTCTCAATATGATCGAGGAGCGCAAGATGTCTGTTTCCGATATCTCACTCGCAGAAGTCACGGATGCATATCTTGCGCACGTTGAAAAATTGCCGGAGCTCCCTCTCGGAGAAACGGCTCAGTTCATTTTAGTCGCTTCCACGCTTCTCCTCATCAAATCACGCTCGCTCCTACCCACACTTGAACTCTCCGAAGACGAGCGCGAGAGCGTTGAGGAGCTTGAGCGCAGACTCGCACGTTATGCGCTTTTCCGTAAAGCGGCAAAACTATTGCGCCGGGAGTGGGGGAGGGCACTGCTCCTCCTTGCGCGTCGCGCCCCGCTTCGCCCCGCCGTGTTCAGTCCGGCTGATGCCGCACTCGCCTCGATCGCAGGAGCCGCACGGCGCTTGGTAAGCATCCTGCCGAAGCCTGAGGCGCTTGCAAAGGCCGCCGTGGCTCCCGTACTCGCGCTCGAAGACGTTATCGTCCACATGAAAAAGCGTCTCACGAGCGCCTTCAGGGCTCGTTTTAGCGAGCTGACCAAGTCGCGCAGCCGGAACGAGGTCATCGTCTATTTTCTCGCCATGCTTGAGCTCGTGCGCGGCGGACATGCGAGCGTCTCACAGGAAAAACTTTTTGAAGACATCACGATCGAGATAGAAAATGTGACTGGCGCTCCGCGCTACGGAACATAATATGGCGAACAATATCGCATCCCGTATCCATGCATTCCTCTTTAGCGAGGGGGGTTCGCTCGCAAAACGTAAGCTCGCACAGCTCGTGGAAATCAAAGAATCGGAGCTCCCAGGTGCGCTTCAAGAGCTTTCCGCACGGCTCGAAGGAAGCGGGCTCGCTCTCATACAGACAAATACCGAAGTTACTCTCGCGGTAGCTCGCGAGACTTCTGTCGCGGTACGGGCGGCATTCGAACGTGAGCTGGGGAGCGCCATTGGAGACGCCGGCCTCGAAGTTCTGGCGATCGTTCTCTATCGTGGACCATCCACACGCGCTCAGATCGATTACATTCGCGGTGTGAATACAAGCTCTACGATCCGCACACTGCTGGGAAGGGGGCTTCTTGAGCGCACGGGAAATCCCGATGACGGCCGCGAGTACCTGTACCGTCCGACCGTTGAGCTCCTTGCGCACATCGGCGCGCGTACCGAAAACGAACTACCCGATTACGAGAATATTAGGACGGAATTGACGGCTTTTGAGGCCCTCGATCGCGGCCCCGGCGAGACAACGCACACGACCGATGGATCTCCCGATATGCCACCAAAAGAACACCATGGAAGAAACGATGCCGACTGAACAGGTGTCTGCGGAAGGACGGAGACAATCTCCTCCTCCATGGCCGACGGCCGTTGTGTTCGCGCTGCTTTTCGTTTCGGCGGCCGCACTCTCAGCCATATATTTTTTTGAAGATGCGCGTCTTCAAAATCCCTCCCAAACGGCAGCTGCGGCCGCCGCCAATCCGTTCGCAGACATCGCCCTGGAAGCAGACAGCGTGGTCGTAGTGGATCTCGCGACCGATCATATTCTCTATTCCCGAAACCCCGATGTGCAACTGCCCCTCGCCTCGTTGACCAAAGTACCGATGGCGTTCGTCGCCTCAGAGGTGCTGCTGCCGGACGCGATCCTCACCATTCCCGAACACGAAACGCCGGACGGGGCGTCGATCCGCTTACCTGCCGGATTAAAATTCCTCGCTCGGGACCTCATGGATTTTACGCTGGTTGCCTCCTCGAACGAGGGGGCGGAGATCGTGGCTTCAGCCGCGCGGGGGGGGATCAAAAGAAAATATCCCGAGGCCGATCAGAACCGTACCGTGCTGTGGCGCATGAACAACCTTGCGCGTAATCTCGGACTCACACGTACATATTTTTTGAATCTGAGCGGACTCGATCTCAGCACAACGCAAGCTGGCGCGTATGGATCCGCCAACGACACCGCCCGTCTTTTTGCATATATTGCGTCAACCTCTCCGCACATATTCGAGCAAACATCACGCAACGAGGTTCAGATCCGCGCGCTTTCGGGCGAAACGATACGAGCGGTGAATACCGACGAGGCGCTGCCGTCCATCCCCGGCCTCATCATGGGGAAAACCGGATATACAGACCTCGCGGGCGGCAACCTTGCCATCGTGTTTGAGGTCGGTCCGGCACGTCCGGTCGCGATCGTTGTTCTTCATTCTTCGCTTCAGGGCCGTTTCGACGATGTGCGTAAGCTCGTGGCGGCAACACAAGCCGCGATTGCCGCACAATAAACTGATAACTATACCCGTAGTACAATACCCACCATGCTCCCACCTCTCGTCCTTGTCCTAGTGCCCGCAGCAATTGCCTTTTTGGTCGGTATTATTGCGACCCCGATCCTCACCCACTACCTGTACGCGTACAAAGCATGGAAAAAACGCCCCGGCAAACAAGCCTTCGACGGCAATGTGGCACACGAATTTAATCGTCTCCACGCTGAAAACGAAGTGCGCGCACCGCGCATGGGTGGCATCGTGGTGTGGGGTTCGGTCGTGATCACCACCCTTGGGATCTCCGGCATCGCGTATCTTTTTCCATCTCCCTCCATCTTCCAACTTGATTTTCTGAGCAGAAGCCAGACGTGGTTGCCGCTCGCGACACTGATCGTCGGAGCATGTGTGGGACTCCTTGACGACATGATGGTCATACGCCCGAACGGCGAGGGGTTGCGCTTGAGACATCGCCTCCTGATCGTAATAACCCTCTCCTCCTTCATCGGATGGTGGTTCTGGGAGAAGCTCGACGTGACCGCCGTCAACATCCCTTTCTCCTCTCCGTTCGAATTGGGATGGTTCATTATTCCGTTTTTCGTCTTCGTCTCGCTTGCACTCTACGCGTCTGGAGTCATCGACGGCATCGACGGTCTTTCGGGCGGCGTGTTCGCTTCGATCTTTGCCTCATACACCATCATTGCGTTCGCTCAGGGACAGACGGACCTTGCGGCGTTCACCGCGTGTATTCTCGGCGGCCTCCTCGCGTTCCTGTGGTTCAACGTGCCGCCTGCGCGGTTCTACATGAGCGACACCGGCACAATGGGGCTCACGCTTGCGCTTGGCACTATCGCGTTCATGACCGATGACCTCGGCGGGGGATTCGGTATCGCCGTGCTGCCCGTCATCGGAGCGCTTCTCGTCGCAACCGTGCTTTCGGATGTTGCGCAGCTGTTCTCAAAAAAGTTCTTCGGAAAAAAACTGCTCCGTATAGCGCCACTCCACCATCACTTCGAGGCGATCGGATGGCCCGGACATAAGGTCGTGATGCGCTATTGGATACTCTCCATCGTATTTGCCTTCGCGGGAGTCATTGTCGCGCTTTCCGCGCTCTCTTGAATTCGTGAGTGGTACTATTCAGTTCATGCGAGGTCGTTTGGATAAAACACTGCTTTTTCTGCTCATCGCCCTGATCGTCGGGGGATGCTTTATCTTTGCTTCGGCGGCATTTGGGTTGCTTGCGCGCGGACAAAGTGGCATGACCTCAATCGTTTTGAACCACCTCGTACTCGGCGTGGGCCTCGGCCTTGTCCTGCTCGTCATGCTCTCCGTGTTTGACTACCGCCATTGGCGCATCGTCGCGCCGTACCTGTTCGGCCTTTCCCTTTTCGCAACGGCGCTCGTGTTCGTGCCACAGATCGGTTTTACACACGGGGGCGGAACCCGCTGGCTCGATATTTTCGGACTCTCGGTGCAGCCTTCGGAAGCACTCAAAATAACCTCCGTGATCCTCGCGGCAGCATATTTTTCCGCTGTCCGGGGCCGCGCGGAATCTCTCACGCGGGGCTTGGGCGGCTTTTTTGCCATTATCGCACCTTCTGCTCTTCTGCTTCTTCTTCAACCTGACATTGGAACACTCTTTATCATCTGCATTCCGGTCTTTGCGGTGTATGTGGCCGCAGGCGCGCGATGGCGCGACATCGCGATCGCGGCGATCGTAGCGCTCATATGCCTCTCGGCCATCCTGTATTTCAAAGATCATGCGCGCCAGCGTCTGATGACCTTTCTCGACCCCTCGCGGAACCAGCAGGCTTCCGGCTATCAGATACGACAATCGCTGATCGCCATCGGCTCCGGCGAATTTTTGGGGCGCGGCTTCGGGCAGGGCGTGCAGAAATTTACATACCTGCCGGAACCGATGGGGGATTCTATATTCGCTGTAGCGGCCGAAGAATTGGGGTTTGTGGGCTCCGTCACAATCGTTCTTACCTTTCTTGGGTTCGTATTGCGGGGGTACGGCATCGCCGCTCGCGCCCCTGACTTTTTCGCCGGCCTTCTCGCGGTTGGGATTTCCACCTACCTCGTAAGCGAGGCATTCATCAATATCGCTGCCATGCTCGGGGTCGCGCCCCTCACGGGCATCCCGCTTACGTTCGTCTCGCAAGGCGGCACTGCCATGCTCGTATCTCTCGCGAGTGCCGGTATTTTGCTCAATATCTCCCGTCATCGTCGGGCGTCAAACGCATAAGATACGCAAAGGAAGAGCCGTCACCGACGTTTGGATCCCCTGGGGGAAGCCGCTAGAATGACAGTGGTTGGCCTCCCGCATATGATAAAATACCCCGATGCGCATCGTGCTCATCGGAGGGGGGAGTGGGGGGCATTTTTACCCCCTCATTGCCGTCGCGGAGGCGATTGAGGACATATGCCTCGAGCGCACACTCCTTGAACCCGAACTCTACTATATCGGTCCGCCGGCATTCGATGCAGAAGCGCTTCTGGAGCACGACATTGTATATATCCCCGGCAGTGTGGGCAAAATGCGCCGGTACCCAAGCGTTCTGAACGTCTTAAGCGTTTTTTCCAACGCGATCGGCATCATCCGCTCCACACTGCAACTCTTCCGTCTGTACCCTGACGCGATCTTCTCGACCGGCGGTTATGCCTCATTTCCCACCCTCTACGCGGCGCGTATCTTGCGTATTCCCGTCATTATCTACGACGCCGATGCCGTGCCGGGAAGGGTCTCTCTGTGGTCTTCCACATTTGCGCGCTATATCGGACTCGCTCATCCGGACGCAGCGGAAAAATTTCCTAAAAAAGTACACGGCAAAATAGCACGTATTGGACATCCCATACGAAAAGAGATCATCGCCCCGACCAAAGAGGGCGGACACGAATTCCTCCATCTCAATCCCTCCATCCCCACCATTTTTATAATGGGCGGTTCCCAAGGCGCACGCGCCATCAACGAGGTCGTGCTCGATGCATTGCCGGAACTCGTATCGGAATTTAACGTTGTTCATCAGGCGGGGACGGCAAACCTGAAGGAAACGAGTGATATTTCTTCAGTAATCCTCAAAAACTCCCGCTTTGCGGAGCACTACAAAATATTCGGCCTTCTCAACACGCTTGCGCTGCGCATGGCGGCGGGCATCAGTTCACTCGTCGTGGCGCGCGCAGGTTCGGGCACCATATTTGAAATAGCAAGTTGGGGCCTGCCCTCGATCCTCATCCCCATCCCAAAGGATGTATCGCACGATCAGATAGAGAACGCCTTTTCGTATGCCCGTTCCGGAGCATCAGCTGTCGTGGAGCAACAAAATCTCACTCCCCACCTCCTCGTATCGGAGATACGACGCGTTATGGGCGACGAGGCACTACGCTCAAAAATGGCCGGCGCTGCTCGCGCATTTGCGCGTCCCGATGCTGCCCGAAAGATCGCAACCATGCTTCTCGAAATCTCCATAGCGCATGAGCCCGTATAACGTATGAACGTCCGCGTGAGATTTCCTCCCAGCCCCACGGGCTATTGCCACGTCGGTACTGCCAGAATGGCGATCCTGAACTATCTCTTTGCACGCAAACAGGGCGGAAAAATCATCTTTCGCAGTGAGGACACCGACAAGGAGCGAAGTAAACGGGAATTCGAGGCCGACATCATGGAGAGCATTACGTGGCTCGGACTTTCGTGGGATGAATTCTATCGGCAATCAGAACGTACCGCCGTGTATCGAGCGGCTCTTGAACGACTCATCGGAGAGGGAAAGGCCTACGTTTCAGAGGAGGAGAGTAAGAAGGAGCCGGGCGTCATGGTGAAGCCGGTGCGACTCAAGAATGCCGGTAAAAAAATAACGTTCACCGACCTCATCAGGGGGGGGATAACGTTCGACACGACGGAGCTTAAGGATTTTGTGATCGCGCGCTCCATAGACGACCCGTTGTATCACCTTGCGGTCGTCGTGGATGACGCGGATATGGACATAACCCATGTGATCCGGGGAGAAGATCATATCTCGAATACGCCGCGACAAATATTGATCCAAGAGGCACTCGGATTGCCTCGACCCGCGTATGCTCACTATCCACTCCATCTCTCCGCGGAGCGGTCAAAGCTCTCGAAGCGCACGGGCGATGTCGCGGTGCGCTCCTACCGTGAAAAAGGATATCTTCCCGAAGCGCTCCTCAACTATCTCTCTGTCCTCGGCTGGACACCGCCTTCGGGTAACGAGATCCTGTCGCTCGAAGAAATGATCACTGAATTCGAACTTCGCGATATCCACAAAAGCGGAGCGGTATTCGATATTGAAAAATTGAATTGGTTCAACCACTCATATCTCGCGCGCCTGTCGATCGGAGAATATGAACAACGACTCGTTGAGTTTGCGGGAGCGAAGGGGAGCAAACTTCCGGACATTGAGCGAATATCCCACGATCTCCAACAGCGCGGACGAACGCTTGAGGAGGCACTCCAGCTGTATGAGGACGAATACAAGGGCCTGCAGTCGGCTCCACGCTACGACGTCGCGTTACTCCTGCGCGGCGCAAAGGTGGACGCGGGTACGGTAAAGAAACACCTCCAGTTTACGTCTACTGCATTGGGCGCCGTGCCCGACGATATGGAATTCAGTGCCGAACGCGTCAAAAAAGAGATCTTCGACTATGCGACGGAACATGGCAGAGGCTCGGTCCTCTGGCCACTGCGCGTCGCACTTACCGGAAGAGAGAAGTCCCCCGATCCATTCACGGTCGCGGGGTATCTGGGCAAAGAAGAAACCCTTCGGCGCATCAACAATGCAATAGGGATGGTATGAGCGTATCCCGTTCCACGTATACGATACTCGCCGTTCTCATGATCCTCGTGCTTTCGGCACCCGATACCTTCGGCGGAGAACTAAGCGCGGAAGAGTTGCAACGACAGATCAACGAGCACAACGCCCAGATAGCCGCGCTCGACAAAGAGATCGCGCAATATCAGGTGCAACTCGACGCAGTGGGAACCAAGAAAAAAACACTCCAGAACGCACTCTCGCAGTTGGATCTGTCCATAAAGAAGACCAACGCTTCCATAAGTTCGACAAAAAGCAAAATAAAAACGACCCAGTTGGAAATCCAGCAACTCGCCAACGGTATCGCGCGTAAGGAAACGTCCATCGAAACGGGGGGACGGGGTTTGCAGGAATCACTCCGGCGCCTCAACGAGACCGAGACGGAGCCCCTCGTGGTTCGCATACTTGCCGCCGGTGATATATCGGATGCTTGGGTTGATGCGGACGCGACGCAGACGCTTCAAGTGGCGATCGGTGAGCAGATCGATAAACTTTCGGTTGAGAAACAATCACTTACCGACAGCAAAACGGCCACGGAAAAAAAGAAAGCGGAGCTTGTGAAGCAGCAAAACACGCTCTTGGCACAGCAGGGTTCTCTGAACGCCCAGAAAAAGGCGCAAAGCGAGCTCCTTGCACAGACCAAGTCGCAGGAATCCACCTATCAGTCAATACTTGCGCAAAAACAAGCGGCTCGCGCAAGCTTCGAGGCGGCCCTCGGGGATCTTAAAGCACAGTTCCAGCGCGCTGTTAATCCCTCAGATATTCTTGCTGCGGGCAAGGGAATATTGCGTTGGCCTGTCGACAACGTTCGCATCACCCAGCAATTCGGCAATACCACTTTTGCCGCCGCGGGCGCGTACAACGGCAAGGGTCACAATGGCATTGATCTCGCAGCCCCCATCGGCACGCCCCTCAGGGCTGCGCTCACGGGCAGGGTGCTTGGCACAGGCAATACCGATAGCGTGCGCGGTTGCTATTCGTTCGGTAAATGGGTGATGATACAACACAACAACGGGCTCAACACCATGTACTCGCACCTTTCGCAGATCAATGTGTCTACGGGACAATCGGTGGGAACGGGAGAGATCATCGGCTATAGCGGGGAAACGGGTTATGCCACGGGCCCGCACCTGCACTTCGGCGTCTATGTGTCATCGGCGACACAAATAGTAAAGCTCGGCTCGGCCACCAACTCCACAACTCCCTGCGCCCAGGCCGTGATGCCCGTGGCCCCCCTTGCCGCCTACCTGAACCCGATGAATTATCTGTGACGTTTTCCGTCGCGGGACCACTCTACTGTTTTCATTGCGCGCAATTCTACGCGTGCAGCTTTTCGCAGTAGACGGAGATTTTTTTTGGGTGCAATAGGGAAGTGGCGAGAGTCGTCGAGGGCGTCTACGAGCCACACGAGGTCCTCTTCCTCCGTGACCCACTTTTTGGGAGCGAATTTTGATAGGTCGTAGGGCGCAGAATAATTCCGGAGCGATTTTTTACCGTTCCATTCAAGATACTCATGGAAATACGATAGCGCGAGCTCGCGCGGGGATCCGTACACCGGATCGCGGTAGCGGAGTATTGCGTGATTGGTCTTACTTATCGCACCCCAGCGGCCGGCCTGCTTAAAAAGAGTGACCACATGATCCTCATCTTCGGGAACCGTCTGAAAATCCATCAAAATCGGTTTGTGGCCGTGGAAAGCCAAGGCGGCCGCTGCCAACAAAGCACCCTCAAAACAATGTGCTGTTTTTGCGCGAATAACTCGTCGCGGAGACATATACGTCTCGCCTCTGCGTTCAAAATTTATCGGGAGTGTGTCTAAATAATTTTGGATTTTTTGCGGAGTCGCGAGTCCCCTGAAAAATTTGTTTTCGGAGGGGGAGAGGATGATCCCCATTTCCTTTACGTAACTCATGCGAACATTAAACATTATATGGGATATGGGCGCAGTCAGTCGGCTGACCCATACCGAAAAGTCAGCTCTAGCAGTATACTCAAATCTTGGATTCTGGGGTAGACGAAGAGTTCGGGGGACGCGGGCGGGGGGCGTGGGTGAATGGGGCGGGAAAACCTACCTCTCGATGCCCAAACGAAGCTCCTGAGGCATTTTAGAGCCCGTCATGAGCGAGGGTGGGAGGCGCGCGATGCACAGGTCTGTACTAAATTATACGTCGCAAAAGATATATTGTGCGACGTGCCATATCTCGGCGTCCCGACATATTAGACCACACCCCTGTCAACACTCTCTCCCCCTATGTAAGCCGCGGGTGGAAAATAAATCCGAAGCCGTAAGAATAAATTTGTTTAGAAATATCCTACACATGATTTCTCCTGCGAAAAAAATCGGGTCAGAAAAAGAGACCCACCACCCTCCCCTATGGGGCGCCTACCCAAAAAAGAGATTTTTTAGATTACGCGACTTTCCATGGAATTTCGAATTGGGAAAATTCCGGTAGCAATTTTCTGCCGTACAACAATCGTGCAATGACTTCCGCGTGACACAGTGCACCGGTAAGAGCGTTGTGAGGAGACGGTTCCTCCGGGATACCGCAGTAGTTGAGGACCGCGTCCAGATTAAGTGCCGAACGGCGATGTTTGACCGGCGGTTGTATTCCTTTGTGCACCATGTGGACATAGCACATGGTGTGCGTGTCGAGCGTGCGGTGTGCGAACGGCCACTCTGTGTGTCCGGCACGCTCTGCCGCCTCTTTCAAGAAATCACGATCGAAGGAAACATTCTGTCCGGCGAATGTTCTTTCCTCCACACCCTCGCTCCATGCGAGAAATGCGTGGGTGAGATCCGCCTCGCTCGGTTTCGACGCATCATTGATCTGATCGCGTGTAAAACCATTTATCTCGAGCGCCTCATCCATGATATGTGCGCCATCCCATACGCGACACTCCATGTAAAAACGGTTCGTCGGATTTGCAAGATCGAGAGCTCCAATACTCACAATGGAGTGTTTCTTGGGTTCGACACCCGTTGCCTCGACATCAAGGACGATCATGTACGGAGTATAGCCTATCGCCTAAAAACACTGAAATCACTCGAGTCCTTGGCAGTTTTTTGCGGGTTGATATCCCGCAGCGCGAGCGGACTTTTCACTTGCAAACCAGATCTGGTTTTGAGGAAGTATCTTCGCCGCACCGGAGCACCAGGGGTAGTAATATGCGTTGCCCGTGCGGGCTGCCATCAAAAGACCACCCGACACGAGGGCTCGCGGCCGCGCATCCACAGAGGCCTGCGCTATTGAAACAGGGGGCTGTACCTCCTCTAGCGCCGACAGACGACCCAGCCCGAAGGAGGAAAACGCTACGAGGAAGACAATGACAACAAGACCCCATTCGTGTATGCCGCCCTCAAGAAGAAACTTGATTTTCTGCCCCCATTCGTGTATATTTGGCATGTTAGATTTTCAGCAGTAACAGCATTATGGCACATACCAAAGCAGGAGGAACAGCGCGCAACCTCAACGATTCAAACCCAAAGTATCTCGGCGTTAAGCGCTCTGACGGTCAAAAAGTCGGCGTGGGCGAGATAATCGTGCGTCAGCGCGGTACCGCCATCATGGCGGGGAAAAACATCGGGGTGGGTGTGGACCACACGCTCTTTGCACGAATTGCGGGAACGGTCCATTTTCGTACCAAGAGAAAAACCAACTTCGACGGACGCTCCGCGAGCCGTCGTATCGTCGACGTGATCTAAGCATTCGCGATTATCGCGAGCGCTATCTCCGCCTTTATCTCACCGGACTGAACAACGACGGTGTGTTCGCCTGTTTGTTTTATCGGCCTCGGCAGCACTATCGCCTCTTCCGGAATTCGTGCGCCCTTTTGCTCAGAGAGCGCCTTTACAATATCTCCCGCCACGATCGATCTGAATAGGCCGCCTTTTTCTGTAGCACGCGCAAAAATGGTGATACGAGCCCCCTCAACACTTTGGATAGCCGATGTGAGCGCTCTCTGTGCCAGTTCACGTGCGTCCCCCTCCCTCTTTGCGGCCGCTGCGTGGGCGGCGACTTTCTCCGGCGTCGCCTGGATGGCAAGTCCGCGCGCAATAAGAAAATTAAGCGCATATCCGTCGGAAACTTCCTGTATCGTCCCATGCTGCCCCACTTTTGCGACATCTTTGAGCAGGATGACTTTCATAGTTACATGCCCTTAAGCATCTCAACGGCTTTATCGAGCTGCGGATCCTTGCCTGCTTCCGCATCTTTTTCGGATATCTCCACTTTCACATCCGGCACTATTCCATCCCGAGGAATTTGCATGTCATCCGGTCCGAGCCATCGGGCAACCGTGATCTTGAGCGCTGTCTTCGGAGTTATCTCCACCAATTCCTGCACGGAACCTTTCCCGAATGTGTTGGTTCCCACGATCTTTCCCACGCCGTGGTAGCGAAGCGCTGCGGCAAGAATTTCCGAGGCAGAAGCAGAACCGCGATCGGTAAGAATGATCATTTTCAGGTGTTCGTTGAACACATTGTAACCGAGAGAGCGGTGCGCGACGTTGCGCGTATGCCCCGCATAGTCTTCGGTTACCACGATCTTCCCGCTCGGCAAGAACCAGCTCGCCATATCCACGGCGGCCTCCAGATATCCACCGGGATTTCCGCGCATATCAAGAATAAGCCTGCTGTATCCCGATTCAACAAATTCACGAAGCGCCGAACGGAAAAGGTCAGGCGCATTGGAGGTGAAGGTCATCAGTTGGATAACGAACACGCCATCCGGACGCTTGGTCGTGACGACGGTCGGCACGTTGATGACGTCGCGCACGACCTTGACCTCTTTCGGCCCGTCTACGGCGGGGCGCTGAATTATGAAGGTAACCGTTGTCCCCTTCGGGCCGCGAATTTTGTGTACGGCTGTACTGACGTCCATCCCTTCGGTCGAGACCCCATCGATCTTCAAAATGAGATCTAGGGCTTTTATGCCGGCCCTGTCCGCGGGTGTCCCCTTCAGCGGCGAGACAACTGTGAGTACCTGATCGCGCACCGCGATCTCCATCCCAACACCCTCAAAACTCCCGCTCATTTCTGTGGTGAACTCTTCGTTCTCGGCCGGAGGCAAGAAGAATGTATAGGGGTCGTTCAAAGATGCGGCAAGACCCTCTATCATCCCCCACACCCGCTTCTGGTTTTCCTCCGCGGTGGAGGTTGCAACTGGCGTGGATGTCGCGACGGCGGCGGGAACGAATTTTTCATCGATAACGCGCCACGCTTTCCAGACTGAGGAAAAATCCACGTCTGCGGGCGGGGCATCATCGATCAAGAGTATCTGAGCGTGAGCATTTTTCGTGTTGCCACCGGCAAAAAAACCGCCCCCAAAAGCGGCTCCCGCGATGAGGAGGCCTCCTATCAAAATAAATTTGAGCGAGAAGGTTTTACCGTTTTCAAGATGCATTGCGGGATTATAACGTAGCAATGGGAGATGAGCGAGAGATGTATCCTTCAGTACCCCACCGCGCGCTATTCCGGAACAGGGGGGCTGTGGACACGGGCGGGTGAAATACGGGGTATAATCGGTGGCATGCATTCGCGCTACGAGCACAATGGGTTGGTCTGGATCGATCTCGAATCCCCCAGCCGCGATGAGGTGCATGATATCGTCGATCAGTTCTCGATCGCGCCATTGATAGCGGAAGAGCTTCTCCTTCCCTCCACCAAACCGCGCGTTGATTTCTTCAAAGACTACGCATATCTTGTGCTCCACTTCCCCGCACTACGGCATAGCCATAAGAGCCGCGAACAGGAAATAGACTTTATTGTTGGTCGGAATTTCCTTATCACGACCCACTACGACACCATCGACCCGCTGCACAAATTTTCAAAGGTGTTCGAGGTAAATTCTATGTTGGAAAAGAGCAATCTCGGTCACGCCGGATATTTGCTGTTCTACATGCTGAAAAATCTCTATCAGGCAGTCGAGCACGAACTGGAATATATCCAGCACGACCTATCCACGATCGAAGAACACATCTTTTCCGGACATGAGGTAAAAATGGTCGAGAGTATATCGATACGATCACGCGACCTCCTGACCCTTCGCCAGCGTATCGAGCCGCACCGTGAAGTTTTGCGCGACTTCGAGGTGGGCGCGTCGAATTTCTTTGGTGCTGAATTCTCTCCCTACCTGCGCGCGATATCGGATGAGTATTACCGCGTCCACAACCACATCATGCGTGCCACCGAATCCCTCCACGAGCTCCGCGAGACCAACAATTCGCTCCTCACGACAAAGCAGAACGAAACCATGCGCGTGCTCACCATCATGGCCCTGCTCACCTTCCCGCTTGCGCTCTTTGTCGCTATTTTCGACATCAACGCCACCTCAAACCCCATCATCGGCCTACCGTACGATTTCTGGATCATCGTCGGTTCTGTCTTCACAGCAGGCGCGGGAATGCTATGGTATTTCAGATACAAAAAGTGGCTCTAGGGCCGTGTGGAGCCAAGAGACACAAGCTGATAGGATACATACATGGCTGATTTTCTCGGATTCCTTGCATCAGTATATGCAATGGTCATAGAGGTATTTACTTCCCCATCCCAAGACCCCATGGGGTCACGCGAAACTCTCTCGTTTTACAATACCCTCTCCCGATCGAAAGAATCTTTTGGAGCGCTGCAGCCCGATGTGGTCAAAATGTACAACTGCGGTCCAACCGTTTACGGCCGCCAGCACATCGGCAATCTGTCGATGTTCATTTTCACCGATGTGCTGCGACGGACGCTCGAATACAACGCATACAGCGTAAAACAGGTCATAAATTTCACCGACTTTGGCCACCTGGTCTCCGATGCCGACGAGGGTGAAGACAAGATGGCAAGGGGACTGAAACGCGAGGGACTCTCCCCCACCCTCGAAAATATGCGGGTGTTGGGGGAAAAATACGCGAACCTTTTTCTTGAAGACATTCGCGCGCTTAATGTCGAGGCCGACAAGATCACATTCCCGCGTGCAAGCGATTTTATTCCGGCTCAAATTGCCATGATCCAGACGCTGGAGGAAAAAGGATACGCATACACTGCGAAGGGCGGTGTATACTTCGACACCGCCCGTTTTCCCGATTACGGCAAGCTCGGCAATATTGATCTTGCCGGCCTCAGAGAAGGCGCACGGGTTAAGGTGGTTACGGACAAGCGCAACCCGACCGATTTCCTGCTCTGGAAATCCAGCAGAAGACTCGGTTGGAGCAGTCCGTGGGGCAAGGGTTTTCCCGGGTGGCACATTGAATGTTCCGCGATGATACGCGCGATCCTCGGAGCCCAGATCGATATTCACACGGGAGGCATTGAGCACATTCCGATCCACCACAACAACGAAATAGCGCAATCGGAATGCGCGACCGGCAAACACCCCCTCTCGCGATTTTGGCTCCATCGGGCCCACATTCAGCTCGAAGGAGCGAAGATAGCAAAATCCGACGGTAATGTCGTGTACCTCACTGATGTCATCGAACGCGGATTCCACCCGCTCGCACTCCGTTACCTTTTCTTGGGAGCCCACTATCGTACGCCTTCGAATTTCACATGGGACGCACTGGCCGCCTCACGGACGGCATTCTCCAAACTTGTTGCCCTCAGGCTTTCACTAAAAGATACACATGCCACGGTCCCCGCCCGCGCGTGGAGGCGAAAATTCGCGGAGCGTATCAATGACGACCTGGACACGCCGGGAGCGCTCGCCGTACTGTGGGAGATGACAAAGGATGAGACCCTTTCCCCCGAAGAACGTCTGGCGACACTTCTCGACGCAGACAGGGTTCTCGGTTTGAATCTCGCGGAGCCAGATGAAGCTGCGCAAAAACTCGCGGCGGGCGAAATGAAAGAAGAAGTGGCGGCCGAGAACGTGCCGGAGAATATCGCTGCGCTCATCAAAGAGCGCGACGAAGCCCGCGCCGCAAAGAATTGGCAGCGCGCAGATGAACTCCGCAACATAATTGAAAGTGGGGGTTACTCGATCGAGGATGCAGGAGCCTCCTCCCGTATTTTTAAGCTTTAATCTGCAACGACAAAATTGACGAGTCTGCCTGGCACAACGATCGTGCGCCGGATACTCTTCCCCTCTAAGCGCCCGACAACGGCCGCGCGCGCGGCACTCTCTTGCGCTTCCCTGCTGGCATCAGCAGCAACACTCGTTTCTCCCTGAGTCTTTCCATTTATCTGTACCGCGAGCGTAACTGTCGCGTCTTTCAGGAGCGCCTCGTCGTACGTAGGCCACATCTCTTTGTGTATCGAACCCTTTCTCCCACTCACCGCCCACAACTCCTCTGCAATATGCGGAGCAAATGGTGCCAGAAGTTTGAGGAAGCTCTCCCATTGTCCCTTGCCAGCACCTCCCTCCTTTTCGATGGCATTCAGGAATATCATGAGCTGACTGATGGCGGTATTGAACTTCAAGGCTGCGATGTCTTCGCCGACCTTCTTGATGGTTTTGTGCAGCACCCCCTCCAAAATTCGGACATCCGATGTCCGAATTTTTTCCGAGAGGCGTTGGACACGCTCAAGGAAGCGGCGAACGCCGACGACCCCGTCGGGATTCCAGGGGAAGCTGCTGACCTCGTTATACGGGCCTATAAAGGCTAAATACATGCGTACAGTGTCCGCTCCCAGTCGCTCAACCAGTTCGTCAGGATCAATCACGTTGCCGTGGGATTTGCTCATCTTCTGATGGTCTGGGCCCAATATAATTCCATGGCTCATTCGCCGTAAATACGGTTCGGAATCGGCAACGAGTCCCAAATCAAAAAGTGCTTTTTGCCAAAAGCGGCTATAGAGGAGGTGCATGGTGGTGTGCTCCGCTCCACCCGAATAGAGGTCGACCGGCATCCAATGCTCCATCTTTTTTGCATCCGCAAATTTTTTTGTGTTCTTCGGGTCCGTATAGCGCAAGAAATACCACGAAGAATCCACGAACGTGTCGAGGGTATCCGTCTCGCGCTCGGCTGTCCCCTTGCACTGTGGACACTTTACTTTCACCCACTTTGTAGCCTTTGCCAGCGGAGATTTGCCACTTCCCTCCGGTAGATAGTCTTTCACTTCAGGCAACTTCACGGGCAAATCTTTGTCGGGCACCGGTACAACGCCGCATTTCGGGCAATGAATGATGGGTATCGGCACGCCCCAATAGCGCTGGCGCGATACTATCCAGTCGCGGAGCTTGTATGTCGTTTTCTTTCTGCCAAACTTTTCTGCTATTTTCGGTATTGCCTCATCGCTCGTCAGACCGGAGAACTCTCCAGAATCGAAGAGAATCCCCTTCCCCGCGTAACAAACGTCTCCCTGCGCCCGCTTCCACGCGATCTGTGCGTCTGCGCTGTTTATATGGTTAGCAACCTTATCCGCATCAACCCACACAGCGCTGTGGAGAGATTTCTCCCGTTCACTAACCTCTTCCTGCGTACCATCTTCAAGTTGAAATAAGAGCGGCACGAAATGTCCTCGCGTATTTTGCTTTTTCAGAGGCTGGAAGAAATATGTATGGATAGTAGCGCCGAGCTTGCGAACAAAACGAACTTTTGTATAGCCTGTTTCCTCACGTATTTCGCGAAGGCCCGCTGTGATCTCATCTTCCTCTGCTTCGATTCCTCCAGAAACAAAATATTTTAGATCGTAAAATTTCCAATCGAGACACAAATATTTATCTTCAGACCAGTGCTTGAGGATAGCGATTACACAATTGCGGTCAATCGCCACTTCGTTCGTATGAAATGCATCGGCCCCCGCTTTGCCAATCACAAGCGGTTCGATAACCGGCTTCACTATGAGGTTAAACCTCATCGCAAATGCATGATCCCGCTCATCGTGCGCGGGCACCCCCATTACAGCACCCGTACCGTAGTGGCCGAGCACAAAATCTGCGACCCATACCGGAATTTCTTTGCCCGTTGCCGGATTAATGGCCTTCACGCCTTTCAGTTCAGCACCCGTCTTTTCCTTTTGGTCAGTTTGTCGTTCCAAGTCAGTTTTCTTTTTCGCCTTTTCGACGTACGCTTTTACTTCAGTTTTATTTTTGAGAACGTCATGTTTTTCGTCGAGCGCGAGCGTTACCCACGGGTGCTCAGGCGCCAAGACGAGGTACGTGCCGCCAAAGAGCGTGTCCGCGCGAGTGGTGAAGACACGTATCGTAGGCGCGCACATCATAAGAACATCCGGCTCTTGGTCTGCGGTGAAATGAGCCTCGATGCCGTGACCACGCATGAGGTATCCATTGAGCTTGCGTGCGAACAATTCCCCATCGGACATCGGTACGGTTTTGTCGCCCATGTCGTAGAGCAGTGCGAACGATGATTGTTTTTTGAGCTTATCGAAATCAAAACCTTTCTTGAGGGCTTTCGTAACCGACGGACGCTTTTTCTTGTCGAGATACGTACCCGAAAGCGGTGTGGCAACGAGCAGGGTTCGCTTTACTTTTATGCCCCGCTCCAAAAGCCGCAGGGCAACGACACCTCCGAACGAGTGCCCCAGTATCGCTGTATCCTCATCGAATGTGCAATGTTTCTCAACAAAGTCTGCCTGCTCCTCATCGTCTGGTTCGTCGGGATTGGGTAGGTGCGGGGCCTGCACTTCATAGCCCAGCTGTTCAAGCCTTTTCTTCAACCATGGGAAAAACTCTGTGTTGGCAGAACCCTGTCTTCCGTGCAAAAGCACGATGCGCTTCACGTCCTTGATGCCTGTGAGCGGGAAATCTATTTCCGCGCCCTCGCTTCTCCCTATCCAGTTGCGCTGCGAATCTTTTATTTCTTTTGGCCAATCAAGGGGCTCCAAATCGTCAATGAGCCTGTCGGCATAATCAGTGATCTTGATATTCCATTGAAGCATTTGCTTCTGTATCACCTCGCTATCACAGCGTTCGCATTTTCCATCCACTACCTGCTCATTTGCGAGCACCGTCTTATCTTTCGGACACCAATTGACCGCCGTTTCTTTACGATAGACCAATCCCGCTTTAAAGAGTTGTAAGAAGAGCCACTGCGTCCATTTGTAGTACGCGGGGTCGCAGGTAACGACCTCGCGGGACCAGTCGAAAGAGGCGCCCATCGAGTGTATCTGCTTTTTCATGTACGCGATGTTTCCTTCCGTCCATTTGCGGGGATTGAGCCTGTTTTTTATTGCCGCATTCTCCGCGGGGAGGCCGAACGCATCAAAACCGATGGGATAGAGCACGTTCTTCCCTTTCATCCGCAGCATGCGTGCGAGAATGTCGGGCACCGCGAAAGCGTACCAATGACCTACGTGGAGGTTGCCCGAGGGGTATGGAAACTCGACCAAAAGATAGAAATTGTCCTTCCCCTTGGTGGTGTCCGGCGTTTTGTGGAGCTTATTCTTATCCCAAACTTTTTGCCATTTCTTCTCTATCTTACTGTGGTCGTACGCGCGCATTGAGACAGCCTAACACAAGGCCGCAGACCTCGACAACCGTTTTTTTGCCCCTGTTAGAAGGTCTTCTGCTTGGAGAACGGAGGGTATCGCTCGGGGTCTATGGTGCGCTCAAAGCAGGTCTCGCCCACCCCGTGTTGCCATGTGGATTGTTCTAGGCCGCTTCCTTTTATTTCCAAAGTTAGACCCGCAGGTGCTGGCATAACGGCACGAGAAACAGACGGTGAATTCGGCTGTGTCTCCGCGTTGAACGTTGCGCACAGTTTGAAGGAAAGTTTTCCTATCGTCTGATACGTGTACGCCGCTCCGGTCTGCGGGTCAAGCGGAATGATATTCCCATTTATGGGATCCTGAAGATCGGCGAGCGTCGCGGGCAATTTCTCTTTCTGCTGCCAGTAATTTACGATCTGGTACTGGATGTTGGTGAGATCGTTCACCTTCTGATCATCAAAGCGATACAGGCGTATCTGCGTAGGCGAACCCATGATGAAGAATCCGGCTGCGATAGATGCGAGCACGACGAGGCCCGCGCCCCACCCTATCATGCGCGCCCGCTCGGGATACTGTATCCAATATCCCCAGATGTCAGCCAAAAAGTGGAGGAGTCCGGCTCCGGCGATGAGGACGACGACGAGCACCTTCAGGATGAAACGGGTCGTTATCTCTCCACCCAAGAAGTAGTTGATGAGCGTTATAAGAGCGCCTGCAACAGCCGCCCCCGCAATAAAGACCGTCAGGTACAGTACCCAGCGACGTATCCACAGATCGCGTTTCTCCGGCACCCGTGCGATATCTTTGCGGACAAAACGTATGAGAAGAAGAAAGAGGGGGAAAAGCACGATGAGTGCGGCCATCTCGTACCGAATGCTCGAAGAATACGGGTCTGCGTAATAATTCAACACGTCCGGAAACACGTAGTTGATATAATCAAAGAGGAGGTTGATGAGCGCGAATATGCTGATATAGAGGGCGATCATTGCACCTGCCCAAAGGAAAAAATCCTTTGGTGTTACCTTTGGTTTGTCCATGCGGAAATTATGTCATCTGGACGGAATACCGCAAGGGCCGCCGGAATCTTGTTCCGAGGCCTTAGCTGTGGAGGAATTCCATCACGTCGCCGTCTGCTACCACATATTCCTTACCTTCAGTGCGCAGAACACCCTTCTCCCGCGCCCTGGACCACGAGCCCGCCTCGAGCAACACGTCCCATCGCACGACCTCGGCACGAATAAATTTTTCGCGGAAATCGGTATGTATGGCCGCACCCGCCTCGGGCGCCGTTGAGCCGCGCCTGATCGTCCACGCGCGGGTCTCCTTCTCGCCGGTTGTGAAGAATGAAATGAGATCGAGCAATTTGTAACCAGCCTTGATAAGGTCATCGAGTCCGTCGCTCCCCACACCGAGCTCACGCCGAAAATCGGCACGCTCATCATCATGGACGTCCGATAGATCATTCTCAACGCCCGCATCCACCATGACGTATCCCGCTTTTTCAGCATCAAGGAATTCTCTGAGCTCTCTCCAGCGCTCACCACCCTCCGCATCCACATTGACCGTACCGCTCTTTCTGTTGAGCACGTACAGTATCGGCTTCATCGTGAGCAGTTGCATTGTATTCGCTATCATGAGCTCTTTTTCATCAAGCGCGACCGTGCGCGCGGCTTTTCCGGCCCTCAAAGCGGGCGCTATCTTGCGGAGCACATCCCGCTCGGCGACAAGCTCTTTATCTCCGCCCTTTGAATCCCGCTCGATACGATCGAGACGCTTCTCTGCGCTCTGCATATCCGCGAGCACGAGTTCCATATTAATGATCTCGATATCCTGCCGAGGGTCAACGGCCCCCGCCACATGGTGTACATCCTCATCGTCGAACATGCGAACGACTTGCGCGATAGCATCTACCTCCCGAATGTGCGTAAGAAATTGATTACCGAGCCCTTCGCCCTGCGATGCCCCCTTTACCAATCCCGCGATGTCGACGAATTCGACGATGGCGGGAACGATCTTTTGCGTATTCGACATTTTCGCCAACGCCTGCAAGCGATGGTCCGGTACCGCAACGATCCCGACCGAGGGGTCTATGGTGCAGAACGGATAATTTTCCGCGGGCACTCCCTTCTTCGTGAGTGCATTAAAAAGTGTCGATTTTCCGACGTTCGGAAGCCCGACTATGCCGACGCTCAATGACATCGCAGAATACTACCGGAAAACACCTTTTGGCGCTACGCGCTTGGAAGAAACGCTGACCTGTGGTACGTAGTAAGAGGATCTGCAAAACTTGTAGCATGGAGGTGCACCGTGTACCAGCACCACGAAAAAACGCCATCATCGGCAAAATACGACCCCGGCAGAAAAAACAAGTCGGCCAAACCGCGGTCGCGGCGGTTTGCCTGGGCGATCATCATTATACTCGTGGCCGGGGCGTGGATGTTGTTCCTGCAATGATATGACCCGTCGGGAAAATGCGGGTACATATGCCGCCGGCGCTTGGCCGGCGGCATTCTTACATTCCCAACCGGCCCAACTCACTCACCTCTGCCAACCAACGAGCTCTTCGCGCTTCAGGAATATTCTCCGAGGAGCCAAACCATGTGGAGCGTACTGAGAATCCTGCGAACCATAAAATGCCCCATTTGAGTTGCGCGTTCACATTCCCTGGCAAAAAGCGGACGAGAATAGGCTGCGTACCGCTGGCAAGTATTGTGCGCGCGGTCTTGCCATTGAAAAGTCGGTGCCAAAAGATGGTACGCTTCCCTGTTTTCGTTTTGATGTATCGGAACGCAGAACCGGGCAACCACGCGCGATCGAAAAGCCCTTTGAGGAGCGCGGGCATACCGACCCACCAGACGGGATAAATGATCACAAAATGATCGCATGTTATGACCAGCTCTTGAAATCGCCTGAGATCCGGCTCAAGCTCTTGCAGCGCCCTGTATCCGCGATGGAGAATGGGGTCGAATTGCATTCCGCCGAGATCGAGACGGTCCACCGTATGGCCGGCTGCGCGCGCACTATCACAATAGACATCAGCCATCTGTCCGCAAAAGCCACTCGTATCAGGGTGCCCGAGAAGCACCAGTATCTTTTTCACGACCATGGGGAGATTTTACCGATGTTTATCCGGATGCTCCGTCATCGTTTCAGATTCGGTTTCTTCCATATTTGCCCTTTCAGCCTCCGTGTCGAATTCGTCCACCCTTTCGCGTCTGCCGATCTGGCGCAGCAGGAACGCGCGCACGGTCTTCATGCTGAAGTAAAAGGCAAAAAGGAATAACACGCCGACGACGAGGCGTAAAACGAACGCTATCGGGTTTATCACGTCGTATTCAAAGATCCCCCAGGTGGCGTACGCCACGACACCAACGCCCGAAACAACGGCATCTCCCACCGAGACCCATAGATCGCGCGGATTCGTGAGCGCGGCGAATGTTGCGGCGATCAGGGCGCCAACTACGATGAAGGGAAATTCCAAGCGCAAACTGTTCCCATAGAGGGGTGATGCGATGAGCATGAGGGCTGCTGCGCCCAGCATGAGCTGCCGTGCCGCATCCCCGTAGTAGTGCGGAATAGAGGGCCAGCGATCGATACCCGCCACATTCCAGATGGAATCAACGTGCCCGCCGCCGCTACCGTCTCCCGCTCCGCCGTCTGACATACGTGTATGATGACACGCTAATGGATTCCCGCAATAGCGAGAACTGCCTGGACGTCATCGTCTTTATCGACCGAATTGGGCCGCACAAAACCGCAGCGCTCGCACGTGTGAATGATCCGATAATCGGGCGAGGTGCCCTCAAGAGCGGTCGGTCTCATCATTCCACCACACGCTGCGGCGCGATCTCCCGGATGAATGTCGACATGCTTGCTCCACAGGCAATACGGGCAGTGGTTTGTATACCCGTCGCCCGCGATTTTCTCGCCGCAATGCGCGCATACAAAATCTTCTATCCGCCGCTGGAATCGTTTTGTGCTCATGGGATCAATTCACCACAATAGATACCATTTTTTGGATCTCCTGTCCCGATAATGCGGTGCACTCAAAAATAAACGTCATTGGACCGGACGGGGTACCCGGTCCGGTCGACAGTATTCTCGTGCCCTCATTTTTCTGCCCCAGCACGGTCTCCCCTCTGCGCACCCTGCACCCCTCCGATTTCATTCCGACACTCGACCACGAGACAAGAACGGGGTTCCCCTTCGACACCCCCGCGGGCTGCACAAGAAGGGTCGCGGCGGGACTTACCGGCTGTGTTTGTGCCGACTGCGCCTTGCCATTCAATGTTTGCAGGAGTTGCTGCGGCAGCGTTTGATTTGACTGCTGGGTTGTCTGACTTATTTGTGATTGAGATGCCTGAGCTTGGGGTTGGGGCTGTTGTTGGGGAGGAAGCGGAAGAGGCTGTTGTACCGTTCGCAGGTTGTAACATTGCGAATCGGACACGCTCCCCCGTGGGTACACGATCACCGGATCAATGTTCACGATACAGTAATTGTCACCCGATCCCGATAGCCTTGTTGAGCCCCCGATAGGTATGGGAGTCCCGATGGTGTAGGGACTTGCCGTGACCGTCGTTCCGCCCACCGGTCCGCCTATCTGCAGCCACGTGCGTGATGCGGTCGAACCATTGATTATGCTGGAGGCTTCGGGGTCGGACCTTCCACGAAAGTCGCCGACCGCGATATCGAATTTATCAGGTCGCGGCTGACTGCTGAACATTCCCACTCTGCCTCCAAAGTTCGGGCAGCTCCCGTTGAATGCGCACCCCGTGTCGTGGACGAATCCGACGACATTCTGCATCGTATACCACTGATCATCGATGGGGCTTCGATACCGTATCATCGGGACCTGATACCACTTGTCGTAATTGGACGCCGCCGAGGCGAGCGTCACCCATTCCGACCTTCCAAGCCGCACATCGTCCAAGGTGTGAGGTATCTTCCGCCCCGGTGTCATGACGCCGGGGGGCATCGCTTCCGGCCGCGCTGTTGCGTATCCTCCTTGCATATTCCCGCTCGCTCCCGGCCCGTAGAACGTGGGGGTCACGGCAACGGGCGTACCACCTGCCGCAATATCCGGTTGCATGATCCCCATCGGGTCGAATGCGGCGTGCGCCCAAAAGGGCACCGACAAAAACAACGCGGTCACGATAAAAACTCGCCACATCGGTACAGTATAGCGTCCCTACGCGAAATCATTATTGGATATGTTGAAAAGGTCGACTCGGGAACTCCCCGTTCGACTTGAACCTGTTAGTCGACCGTCACGGTCGTGGAGCGCTCGACCGTCTCGCCGTTTGCTGCGGCGCATGATAACGAGAACGTCATTGCTCCACGCAGAGTACCCTGCCCCGTCTGAATTGTCCTCGCTCCCTCATTTTTTTGCGCAAGTATCGTCCCTCCGCTCCGTAATGCACATGAGCCCGCCTTCATTCCAACGCTCGACCACGAAACAAGAATGGGATTTCCCCGCATCACGACCGCAGGCTGCGCATACACCACCGCAACGGGTCGAAGCGCCGTATTGAGGTCGGGACTTACGGCCCGACCCTGGAGCTTGTCCATCACCTGCTGCGCGAGAGAGAAAGTCTGCTGCTGTGCGGTCGAAGGCATGAAGCCGCCAGAACTCCCCTGCTTCGACGGCGCGCTGGAGTTGTTCATTTGCCCAAAAAGCGAAAAAAGTTGGGCGAAGATCCCGAGAAAAGGATTCCCGAATGACAAAGATTGATGCGATCCCCCTGACCAGCCGGACGAGACGAATCCTGTGTTCTGTGAACCGAAACCCCATCTATCGGGGTACCTGATGTCGACGATGCGACGCCCACTGCCCGGATCTAAACCGGCCACTTGATCAAAGGTGCCGGAATTCAAATTCAGATCTCTCCTCACGATAGCCTGCCCTCCCTCAGCGTCTCCCGATGCGATCCGTTTGATCGCTTCGTTCGCATCCCCTACGGGCACTCCTGCATTAACCAACACCTGTGTCGCTTTCTGCCGATCAGCTTGATTTGTGGGATCGAATCCGCCACGCATAACTTTTGTGAGTTCGACATTTTGGATCGTTGAGGGGGCCGGAATTAAGGGGGGCGCTTGTGTAAGGCCCGTAGCTACGAGTTGCGGCTGCCTTTCGGAAAGAGCAATGAGCGCGTCTGCTTTTTCTTCGTTTATGGTATTCGCAATAGCACTCATGATGTCTGCGTTCCTGTGGCATTTATTTATTGCTATATATCCCCTGCTTGGATCCCCAAAAAGAAGTTGCGGATTTCTCTGGCCCGTACTGCATCCGTACGTTACGTCATCCGGTTTACATGCACGCGTAACACACAAGGTGACCGTGGTGGTTTTTCCGCCATCGATCTGTATCTTCTCATCTGAACATCTGTCATTACGGCTAACGAGTCTTTGCGCCTCAGTCTTTAGTCCGGTCTTGATCTCGGCAATACCGGTGTTACCGAAGATCTCGAAGGTAAAGGACTTTTTTTGTATGGTGCCGGAAAGGCATGGCGTATCAACTGCCCCAAACGCGAGCATGGGTAGCGCCACAAAAACCACTACAAAGGCATAAGCGGCGGATCGCATCACATCCATTGTAGCGTGATGGTTTATTTTCCCCGCACCACGCTGTTGAAAACCATCAGAGCAAGACTATGGCGCGATTGCCCGAGCATTCGAATACGCCGTTCTCTACTTTAAATTCCTTGGCCTCACCTGATGCATCGTGTACCGTGATAATTCCATGCTTCAAAGTAGTCACAATTGGTTCATGGTGCGCAAGCACCGTAAACTCACCGGCAGCACCCGGCAGAGTCGCAGAAATCGTGGCGCCATCGAAACGCGTTTCGCCCACGCTCGCTATCGTGAGATGGAACGTGTTCGATCGGACATCCATAGCGTTATGCAGCCCTTACTTCGTCAACACCGCCCTTCATATAGAATGCCTGCTCGTTCTGCGTATCGTGTTTGCCATCCAATATCTCGCCGAATGCGCGAACTGTTTCCGCGAGCGTCACGTATTTCCCTTTCGCTCCGGTGAACGCTTCGGCGACGGCGAACGGCTGTGAGAGGAAGCGTTGGATCTTTCGTGCGCGATACACGAGCTTCTTATCGTCCTCCGAAAGTTCTTCAATACCAAGAATGGCGATGATGTCCTGGAGGTCCTTGTATCTCTGTAGGACGCGGCGCGTTTCATTGGCAACGCGGTAGTGCTCCTCGCCGACGATCTCCGGCGTGAGCGCGGTCGAGCCGCTCTCCAGCGGGTCAATCGCGGGATAGATACCTAACGACGCGAGCTGACGCGAAAGCACGATGGTGGAGTCGAGGTGAGAGAACGTCGTGGCGGGTGCGGGGTCGGTGAGGTCGTCGGCAGGTACGTAGATGGCCTGCACGGAGGTGATGGAGCCTTCGGTCGTCGAGGTGATGCGCTCCTGCAAGAGCCCCATTTCGTTGGCAAGCGTTGGTTGATATCCCACTGCCGACGGCACGCGACCGAGAAGTGAGGAGACTTCCGAACCCGCCTGCACGAAACGGAACACGTTGTCCATAAAGAAGAGCACGTCTTTGCCGCCCTCATCGCGGAACGCCTCGGCCATCGTGAGGCCCGAAAGCGCGACGCGCGCACGTGCGCCCGGCACCTCATTCATCTGCCCGAAGACGAGCGCGGTCTTTTCGAGCACTCCAGAATCTTTCATTTCGTGATAGAGGTCGTTGCCTTCGCGTACGCGCTCACCGACACCAGCGAACACCGAGTAGCCGCCGTGCTCGCTCGCGACGTTGTGAATGAGTTCCTGAATAAGAACGGTCTTGCCGACGCCCGCCCCTCCGAAAAGACCGACCTTCCCACCCTTGATGAAGGGCGCGAGAAGATCGACCGCTTTTATACCTGTTTCAAAAAGTTCTGCCTTGGTGGACTGGCGCGTGAACGCCGGCGGGTCTTGATGGATGGGAAGGCGCTTGGAGTCCTTCGGGACATCCGCGATGCCATCGATCGGATCGCCGACCACATTGAACATGCGGCCAAGGGCGATCTCTCCCACCGGAACCGAGATAGGGGCCCCTGTGTCGACGACTTCCGTCTCGCGGGCAAGTCCTGCCGTGTCCTGCATGGCAATGCAGCGCGCGCGATTGAGTCCCAAGTGCTGTACCACTTCAAGCGTCATTGTCTCGCCTCTGTGTTTGAGGTGGAGCGCATTTTTGATGGACGGAAGATCGTTGTCGAAACGGACGTCGACGACAGGTCCGATTATCTGGGTGACAGTTCCTTTGGTCATATAACGAAAGGATTATATATGAATCTTACTGTAATCAAAAGTGCTTGCATACAGATATAGGCGCTATCAGATCGTATAGACTGGTTTCCATAATTATTTCATCGCCTCAATGCCGCTGGTAATTTCCGACACTTCGCGCGTGATAGCCGCTTGGCGGACTTTGTTGAAGGTGCGCGTGAGGTCGCCCGCCATTTCTTTGGCTTTGTCGGTGGCGCTCTTCATCGCGACCATGCGCGCCGAGTGCTCCGATGCTTTCGACTCGAGGAGCGCGTGGAAGACCGCTACGTTCGCAAGTTTTGGCAGTACTTCCGCAAGCACGTGAGCCGCATCAGGCTCCATCGTGTATGCCGCTGAACCCCCCGACCCACTCCCATCGCCCCCGTCGCGGGCCGCCTTATCGGCATATTTCCCCCTTTCAGGCACAATTCCCTCGATGATTTCCTGAAGAACGTGTTTACGGAGCGGCAATATCTGACGCATGATCGGCTCCTGTTCGAATGTGGAGCGGAAATTCGTGTATGCCATGTATACCTTGCGGGCATCTCCTGAGATCTGCAGTGCCGTAATGCGGTTCGTTATGTTACGGACCTCGGGCTCGGTGACACCATCGGCGATGTTGGTCATGTGGTGCAGTACCCGATATCCGTTGCGTTGGGCAAATTCATGACCGCGCTTGCCCAAGCAGATAAACTCGAGCGTCTTTTGCGATAGGCGCTGCTCTCTGATAAACTCCTGCACTTTTCTGATCACCGCCGAGTTCAAGCTTCCGGCAAGCCCCTTATCGCTCGTCACAAGCACGATGCACGTGATGTCCCTGCTGGGGTCTTTGTGCACGAGGGGGTGGCGCTCCACGTCGACACTTCCGGCGAGGTGCGAGAGCACGCGAAGCGCCGCGCGCGCGTATGCGCGCGTGGTAAGCGCCCGCCCCTGCGCTTTGCGCATCTTTACGGCAGAGACCGCCTCCATCGCGTGGGTTACGGTGCCCGTCTTTTTATAGGAGAGTATCTTGAGCTTGATGTTCTTGAGCGACGCCATGTTAGATCTTGTTGGTGAACGATTCGGGATGCGCAAGACGGAATTCTTCGAGTACTTTTTCCAGCCCCTTCTTTGAATCATCCGAAAGGGTGCCCGACCTACGGATCTCCGTCAGTATTTTCGCGTTTTGTCCGTCCAGATATTCCACAAGCTGCGCTTCCACTGCCGTGACTTTGTTGGCCGGTACGTCGGCAAAGAATTTGTGACCTGCGGCGTAGAGCACGGCGACCTGCATTTCTACCGGAAGCGGTGCCCCGTTTTTCTGTTTTAAGACCTCCACCATGCGACGACCGGATTCGATGCGATCGGCTGTCGCTTTGTCGAGGTCCTGCGCGAATTGCATGAACGCCTCAAGTTCGCGGAATTGCGCGAGTTCAAGCTTGAGGCCACCCGCGACCGATTTCATCGCTTTCGTCTGCGCGCTGGAGCCGACGCGTGACACTGAGATACCCACATCGATCGCTGGCCTCACGCCCTTGTTGAAGAGCTCCGCGATGAGAAATATCTGACCGTCGGTGATCGAAATAACGTTGGTCGGAATGTACGCCGATACGTCGCCATCTTGTGTCTCGATGATGGGAAGCGCGGTGATAGAGCCGCCGCCCTTCGCTTCGCTCAATCGCGCGGCGCGCTCGAGGAGGCGCGAGTGGAGATAGAAAATATCGCCCGGATATGCTTCGCGGCCCGGCGGACGGCGCAAAAGTAGCGACAATTCACGGTACGCCACAGCCTGCTTTGAGAGATCGTCGTAGACGATGAGCACGTCGCGGCCCGCGTCCATAAAGTATTCGCCGATGGCAACACCCGAGAACGGTGCGAGGAATTGGAGCGCCGCCGGAGCGGACGCCGGTGCATCGACAACGATCGTATACTCGAGCGCGCGTTCTCGGCGAAGCTGCTCGACGATACGCGCGGTCTTGCTCTCCTTTTGCCCGATCGCGACATAAATACAGATGGGGCGTCTTTCCTCCGGCTCGTTGCGTTGATTGATGATCGTGTCTATTGCGACGGTCGTCTTGCCGATAGATCTGTCGCCGATGATGAGTTCGCGCTGACCGCGACCGATCGGGATCATCGAGTCAATGGCTTTAATACCGGTCTGGAGGGGCACCGACACCGATCTGCGATCGATAACGCCGCTCGCCTGTCGTTCGACGGGCATCATCGTTGTCTTTTTGAATGGCCCCCTTCCGTCGATCGGCTCGCCGAGCGCATTCACGACCCGTCCGAGCAATTCATCTCCCGATGGAACGGAGAGAATTCTACCGGTCGATTTGACCGTCATACCCTCGGATACGCGCGAAGTGTCGCCTAAAATAGTGGCACGCACCCCGTCCTCTTCGAGGTTCAGCACGAGGCCATAGAGCTCACCCCTGTCTTTCATTGCATCGGTGAGTTTCTTTCCTTTGTCCTCTTCAAAGAGAATGATCTCACTCATGACCGCCCCGGAAAGGCCGTCTATCGCAACGACCCCATCGCCCACCGATGTGACGCGCCCCACATGCTCGCTCTCGCGCGAAGGCGCAAAATGCTCGATCTCCTTTATGATCTTCTCGACGATGGAATTATGCATAGGTTATGACTGAGTCGCCCGATTATACAGTGAGAGTAGGTATTTCTTAAAACTCGCATCGATGAGACGCTCCCGACCCTCCAATCTCCAACCGCCGATGAGAGAATCGTCGGTACGCACCACGACCTCATCGGTATCGGTTTTCATCTTTGAAAGAATATCTTTTATGGCATGTTGCGCAGCGTGCGTGTCTTTGTGACGGGCAACGGTGAGAGTGATCCCCGTTCGCCCTCCCTCCCGCTCCGCAAGGCGCCCGAAGGCACGGCCAATCTTCGGCAAAAGTGATTCCCTGCCCAAACGCACAAGTAGCGTATGGAGAGCTGCGACCGCATCCTTGGGGTTCATGCCCCTCGACATCATTCTCATCAGTGCCTGTGCGTACGCGTTCTCCATACGATTATGCGGACTTTTCCCGGAGTATTTTTTCCGCCGCGAGCATCGCAGTGCGGGCGATCTCCCGTTCGCTTTCCTTGAGTGCCAGGCGCTTTGCCTCTTCCGCGCGTTCCGCCGCATCCTTGAGCGTTGCGGTCGCGCGAGCTTCGGCGGTCATCACGATCTCAGCTCCGCGCTCATCGGCGCGCGTGCGGGCAGCCGCCACAAGGCCTTCCGCCTCCCGCGCGGCAGTAGCAACGAGGCCCTCCCCCTTTGCCTTTGCCTCGGCGAGCCGACGTGCGGCAGCTTCCGCGGTGCGGACACCTTCGGCTATCTTTTCTCTTCGCTCGTCGATGATCTTCAGAACGGGCTTATACAATAAATACGTCAGAACGGTGAGAAGCAGCCCGAAATTAACCGCCTGTATCAGCAGTAGCTTCCAATTAACGCCGAATACTGCGAAGAGGTCGCTCATATCGCATTCGGGGCTTCAGATTTAGGTGAACTTTATAATAAAGCCTATCACGAGCGCGAAAATGGCGAGCGCGTCGGTAACAGCTATACCGATAAACATCGTCGTCTGGATCTTGCCCGATGCCTCCGGATTGCGACCGATGGCCTCAAGCGCGCGGCCCACCAAAATGCCGAGGCCGACACCCGGCCCGATCATGCCCAAGCCCACTGCGATCGCCATACCCAACGTCTTCGCTACTTCTATATCCATACTGTTGTTTTCTTATGTACTTCTTTATGCTTGATAATTTTTGATGCCACCACGATACTACCACACTTTTTCACCCGCTCAATGAGCCGGAGTGACCGCGAGCTTGATGAAAAAGAGCGTGAGAAGAGCGAAAATGGCGGCCTGTAGGAACCCGATGAAAAGCTCGAACATCATGAGCGGAACAGGGCCAAAATAGGGCGCAAAATAGGTAACGACGATGATAAGTACTTCACCCGCGAGAATGTTGCCAAAGAGCCGGAATGAGAGCGAGATAAGGCGCGCGAGCTCGCCGATAAGCTCGACGATACCTACCGCAAAATCGATGGGTGAATGGAAGTTGATGAACTTTCTTGCGTATTGTATGGCGCCCAAGGTCGCAACGCCCGTAACTTCGATGACGATGAACGAAATGATGGCGAGGGCGAGCGTAACGTTGAGGTCGGTATTCACGCTGCGCAAGAGCGGGATGAACTCTTCTGCGTGGAAAAATCCGAGACTCCCAATACCGGGGGTGAATTCAAGAAAATTTGCGGTAAAGATGAAAAGGAAAATGGTCATCAGGAACGGGAAGAATTTGCGCGCCAAATCGCGGCTCTCCAGCGTCTCCGCCACGTAGTCGTACACGTACTCGAACATCGACTCGAGGAGCGTCTGGAATCTGCTTGGGATGAGCTTGACCCGCGTGCCGACCACGACCGCGATCACCGCAAGGACGAGCATGACCGCCCAACTCGTGAGCAATGTATTGGTGATGGGCAAGCCCAAAAATGTGCCAAGCTGCTCGGCCGATAGCGCGACGTGAATTCCTTCATTCATGGCGAGTAGTCTAGCATATTTCCTTGCGTCCCCGCGATGCAATGAGGTCTGACCTCATTGCACTCTGATGAACTTCTTGATTTCCAGCGCAACCGTTTTCTCCCCTCCTTTGAAACCATGTCCGACTTTCGGGACGATAACCACCCGACCTTTTCGCAAATGCGCTTCGAACCACGTCGCAACTTCCTTCGGCGACTTGTCTGCGAATTCATCTTTCGCGGCCCATAAGGCAAGAACAGGCGGCCCTACGGATTTCAAAATACGAGGAACCTTGCGCGGTTGGGAGTACGAAAATATTTCTTCAACACTGTCGGGTCCATAGAGCGAGAGAAAACGCTGCGCATCCAAGATTTCATACCACACCCCTTCCGGCAACAGTGAATGTTTCTTTCCGCGACCGACGAGGGCGCGCGCCGCTCTCGCGGCGCGCGCGATCTTCTGCTTCCCTTTTAGGTGCATTTCCGCAGACCAATCGCTGATCGGTGCAAGAAGGATTATCCCCTCCACTCCACGCCCTTTCTTCTTATACGCCCAGTAGATCGACTTCTGGCATCCTGTCGAGTGCCCCGCAAGAAAAATATTGTTAACACCTCGCCGCCGCATAAAATTGAGAGCGCCTTGTAAATCGTCAACGCAATCGGTAAAAACTTCGTGAGCGGCGCCGCCCTTGAAACGTGCCTTCTTGGTGTTCTTGAGGGTCGCAACCTTATCGTGTCCGCGATTATTGAACGTGAGAACTGCGGTACGCTTGTCCGCAAGTGCGTTCACCGTCCCCTGCATCGAGAAGACCGAACCGCCGAGTCCGTGCACGAAAACGATAGCCCGTCTCGGACGTTTCGGTCCGAACCACAGACCATTCAGGACGAATTTCTTGGGCGTGATTATTTCGACGACGTGACACGGCTGCATACATTAAACACTCCTGACAACACAAGCATCAATAAGAGTGTCGAATGCGTCGCGGTAACGTGACGTTGGGAATTCTGCATGCAATTTATTTTTTGCCTGCTTGGCAAGTTCCACAATTTTTCTCTCAACGTAATCTATAGCACCCCCATCCCTCATGATCGAAATCGCTTCTCGTATGTCATCGGAACTTTTCACAGACTTTGATTGTATTTGAAACAATTTCTTACCAAGTTCGGGCTTGTTCTTGGAAAGGTATAGAAGCCCCAGCGTAACCTTACCTTCTGCGATGTCGGCACCGTAATCGCCTACGCCTTCCTGTAGAGACAGGATGTCGTCACGCAATTGATATGCAATCGCCGTTACCTTTGTAATCTCACGAAGTCCGGTTGCCTTTTCGGGTTGTGCACCTGCCGCGATACCCCCAAGAGTGGCGCACAGCTCAAAAACCGAACCTGTCTTCGCGGCAATCATAGAAATATACTTTTCTTCGGATGGAAGATCGGAAAAAGAGGGGTGCCCTGACCACTGGATATCTAGAGCCTGTCCTGCGTGAGCCGTTATCGCTGTGTGATTTAGTTGGGCGTGCACTTCAGCAAGCTCGGCACCTTGGAGGGATGTGTTCTCAAGGATAAGCTGGGGCATGAAATAGAGAAAATTCCCTGCATTTATCGCCGCGCTTTTACCGTATGTTCTATATAAAGGATTTTTATCCTTAGGGGCAGAATCTTCAATATCATCAATGACAACAGACCCCTTATGAAAGAGTTCCGGCATAACGGCGATTCGTTCGATATCTTTATTTTTTCCTCCTAATATGTCGTGACTAAGATGCGCCAATATCGGACGAAGTCGTTTGCCACCGGACGCAATTACTGCATCCTCCGCAGGCCTCAAGACCCCTGCTTCAAAGTCGCTACCCTGGAAATCTATAAAATTTTGATGACTACGTAATTCGTCGAAAAAACGCTGAAGCGTTCGTTCAATCTTCTGGCTGATGTCTTTCAGATAATTACCTTCCCCGGTAGCCTCAAATGCCATACTACATCTACGTCCCCTCCTGCCAGCTTGCGAGATACTTTTTTTGTTCGGGCGAAAGTACATCGATCGAGGTCCCCATAGAGGCGAGTTTGACCGTAGCTATCATCTGCTCCGTCTTTTCGGGAATGTCGTAGACGGCCGGAGCAAGCGGCGTCTTTTGCGTCGCCATCCATTCACAGCCGAGTGCTTGGGTCGCAAAACTCATATCCATAACACTCGCAGGATGCCCTTCGGCGGCCGCGAGATTCACGAGCCTGCCCTCGGCAAGCACATAAATGCGCTTACCTCCGACCTTATATTCCTGCACGAAATTTCGTACCTCCTTCGGCGCACCCTCCGCAATGCTCTTGAGGTCCTCCAAATTAATTTCCACGTCGAAGTGTCCCGCATTGCAGACGATGGCGCCATCCTTCATCACCTTGAAATGCTCTTTTGCGATGACGTTGATGTTCCCCGTTACCGTACAGAAGAGATCGCCCTCTTTTGCGGCTTCGAGCATCGGCATCGCGCGGAATCCTTCCATCGCAGCTTCGAGCGCCTTTATCGGGTCTATTTCCGTAACTATCACATTCGCCCCCATTCCCCGCGCGCGCATGGCAAGCCCTTTGCCGCACCACCCGAATCCCGCGACGACGACTGTCTTTCCCGCGATGAGCACATCGGTCGCTCTGATGATGCCGTCGAGCGTGGATTGGCCCGTGCCATATCGATTGTCGAACATATTTTTGGTCTTCGCGTCATTGACGGCGACGATGGGCATTTTGAGCGCGCTTGCCTTATGCATGGCGCGAAGTCGGATAACACCGGTCGTCGTTTCTTCGGTGCCGCCAAGAATGCTCGGAAGTAATTCGGCGTGGCTCTGATGGATAGTCGTTACGAGGTCGGCGCCATCATCCATCGTAAGTACCGGTTTCTGCGCGATGAGTGCCTCAATGTGTTTAAAAAATGTTTCCTTGCTCTCCCCTTTTATCGCAAATGTCGGAACGCCGAAGTCCTGCACCAAGCTCGCCGCGACATCGTCTTGGGTCGAGAGCGGATTTGATGCCGCCAAAAATACATTTGCACCACCTGCCTTCAACGTGCGCATGAGGTTGGCCGTTTCGGCCGTGACGTGGAGAACCGCCGCCAAAGTCTTGCCCTTGAACGGCTGGTCCTTTTCGAATTGCGTACGAACACTCCGAAGAACGGGCATATCGCGCTCTGCCCACTCTATGCGACGCTTCCCCTCTGCCGCCAAAGCAATGTCTTTGATGTCGTATTCCATTTCGATCCCAGTATACAGGTCTAGAGCGAAAGTGTCTCGCCGTACGCGCTCTTGTAGCGCTCGCTCAGCTCGACAACGGTAAATCCGTGATTCTGTGTGCCGTATTTTTCCACCGCATAGGCTGCAACAGCGCTCCCTACCTGCGCGGCTCGTTCAAGCCGGGCTCCCGAGAGGAATCCCACGATAAATCCGGCACGGTACGCATCCCCCGCGCCGGTCGGGTCTACCACTTTTGCGACGGGTACCGCTTTCACCAGATGCTCGCCTTCCGCCGTGAGGACGCGCGAACCTTTTTCTCCGAGCGTTACGATAAGTGCGGCCGTTTTTTTGAGTATTGCCGCTTCATCCCATCCTGTTTTTTTTATAATGAGGCTTAATTCATAGTCGTTCACGAACAATCCTCTGGAATTTGTGATCCCGTCGCGCAACTGGTCCGCCGAGAGTGCCGAAATTTGCTGGCCCGGATCGTAAAAATATTCGACTCCCTGCGAGCGATAGTAACTTGGCAGGCTCTCCATATCCGCTACGCAACCCGCGCCGATGATCGCACACAGCACCCCGTCCTTTTCGGGAAGCGGAACGTATTGCGTGCCGCCCGCCGCCATCGAAAATGCGGCGATCTGATTGTTGGCCTGATCGGTAATGATGAACGCAGACGACGTGGATGCCTTTAGATCGGTCTTGATCGAAGTCGGATCGACTTTCATGGACCGCAGATGTTCTGCGTAACGCTCGAAATCCGAGCCAACGGTTGCCAGAATGCGTGGCGTTCGCCCCAAAAGTGCGAGGTTGTAGGCGATATTGCCCGCCGTGCCGCCGAAATTTTCGCTAAATCCCTCCACGGCAAAACTCACGTTGATGTTGTGAAGCTTGTCGGCAATAAAGTGCTCTTTGAAAAGGCCGGGAAAATCCATAATGCGGTCGTAGGCGACGGAGCCGGAGACGAGTACGGTGGACATGGCGGACAGTATACGCGAAAAATGGCGGGTTGACTTTCTGCAGACGCGGTTGTTTAGTGTCCTCAGGTACTTGCCTCCGGCGTCCTCAGTATCACCAATGATACCGGGGAGTTCTGGAGGACAAGGCGGTTCTTTCAGAATATGCAGCACACCGCCACCATGAAGTGGAAGCGGTTATGAAAACTGCGGAACCTCGCTACACGGGGATGTTGCGTCTTGAGCGACGCGACTACGGCTTTCTCATCAATGTGAAGGATGCGACCGGCAAGTCGGTCCAGCCTCTCGACGGTGAAGGCTACTTCCTTCGCATCAGCGAAGCGAAGCGCACGCTGGGCAACGGCAAGAACCTACTGCTGGGGCTCAACGGCACCTGCCTCTCCTTCTCCATCCGGGACAGCCAAATGTTCCAGGGCAAGAAGGAGGCTTGCGACGTGCACGATCCGACGGCAAACCGCTTCGCGCTGACATAGGCGCGAGCATCGATGTGCTGCGTATCACCCGCTCCCAGGTATCGGGGGCGGGTGAATTTTTTTACCGAGCGATTATCACGCGGGCAGGAGCTTCTCGCGAAGCGCATCAATTCCCTGCCCCGTTTCTGTCGATGTTTGGAATATCTCGACATCAACCACTTGTCTGATATTCAATATCGTGTCTGCAATTTCTTTCTGTGACAGTTTGTCCACCTTATTCAAAACAACGACATATGAGTACCCCAACTCTTTGAGTATTTTCAACATTTCTTCATCGAAGCGTGTGAGTCCCGCTTTCGCTTCGAGGATCAGGACAACCTTTTGCGGCCGCACTTCGCCGGAAGTGAAATACCAGATGATGAGTTTGCGCAACTTCTCCCTATCTCGCTGCGCCGGCGCCGCATACCCGTATCCCGGCAGATCGACAAAATAGTGCGTTCTGTTCACGAGGAAAAAATTTATCTCGGTCGTCTTGCCAGGTTTCTTACCCACGCGCGCAAGATCTTTCTTTCCGGTGAGTGTGTTCAGGATGCTGGACTTGCCGACGTTCGATCGACCGATAAATGCAATGTTCGGTATCCCATCCGCAAGGATCGCATCGGTACCCCGGATACCTTTTATGAATTCGGCAGATGTAATTTTCATATGGGTGCCGTGCCCGAACTTACCATGCAGCCACTATAGCAAATGGTGTATATCGGAAGCGATTTGAGAAAGTCCCGGCTATTCGCGGCGCGGCTCCGCCGCACTCAATCCGGCGGAAGTTTCTGAATGTGACCCTACGGGGAATCGCCTCTCGCTCTGCTGAGCTCGAAACCTACGGCGTCTCTTCAACGCCTGCGGCCCGCGGTTCGATTCTCCTACAAAAGTCATGGTGTCACCAAAAAGAACCGAGGTAAACTCGGACATTTTGGTGCCATGAC
>ERZ1292629.130-Hain-H43-01um-R1-130-length-75606-cov-9_pt1 | contig 75606 bp, 78 predicted proteins | sample MGYA00564399_ERZ1292629 | MGnify/ENA primary metagenome ERZ1292629 (study PRJEB36523, sample SAMEA6512636) | groundwater metagenome | collected 2019-01-08 | study: AquaDiva: Metagenomics assemblies of 32 groundwater samples
GACCAGGTGGTCTCCGTAGCGGATCACCACCGGGAGGGGGATCCCGGGTACGGATGGCGGCCTGAAAATTTCTGGCTTGCCTCTTCACTGGGGCAAGTCGCGAAGCACGCTTTTGCGTGCGAGGTGTCTTTCCTCTCCCACGAACAGTGGGAAATTGAGGAAAGTTACCCGAACGGGAGCCCGTTGCTGCCGCACGAACCTACATGGTTCGGGCCGGCGAATTTAAGGGGCATCCTTGAAGAGGCCCTGCCGGCCGCAACCGCTTTTATGGTGGCGGCGGCCGACCATTGTTTAGAAACGGCCTACCGAGGCCGTTGCCCGGGCGTAGACCCGGAAGCTCTGATGCGGTGGCGGATTGAAACCCGTGCCGCGTTTCAGAAGCGGCCTGTTGAGGCCGTGTTAGCGGATATTGAAGCCGCAAGGAAGCGGCTTCGTGAGTCCGTCAAGTGCGAGGTTCACCCCTCGCACATCGAGGCATGGGCCGAGGACGGCCGAAACCTGACGCCCGAAGAAGAACGAGCAGTAAAAACCGGCTTGCCGGTTCGGCTGCGTGTGTTCGAATACGCAGCTTTCGGGGATGAAACTATCCCTGAACTGCCCGAGGCAGCGGCTCGTGAAGGCATCCCCTTCACGGCCAAAGTCAAGGACCGGGACGGCCGCGAAAAGGTCGTCCTGCAGGCCGCTTCGCCAGATTTGGTGAAGCGGTTCCTGGCCGGGAAAGTTATCCCCGGCTTACGGGACACCTACGGTGATCCCGCCCGCGGTTTTGCGGGTGGGTACACCACCTAAGCGACACGGATGTCGCGAAAGAGTTTGAAATCTCTTTTCAAAAAAATTTGGTAAGGTTAAAAAAGAGGCGAGCATGGTTCGCTTCGCCTCTTTTCTTTTCTAAAGTCCGGCAATTCGTGTTGGCGGACTTTAGATGAAGAAACGAGATTTCCCCGTTGAGCCATTACTGGGAAGTCACAACAAAAAGGAGAAAGAAAATGGCAAAATATCGTTGCAAAATTTGCAACTTTGTTGCAGAGTCTAGGCAACCTTCGTTTTATTGCCCAAAATGCAACCTCCACCCAGACTGGGTGGAGATAAAAATGAGAGCCTGTCCCGACTGTGGGGTATTCGGTTGCGCCGAATGCCCCACCTGCGGGGGACTCGGAGAGGTCGAAGACCTATCCGAGTTAATTGAAAAATTTGCTGATAGGTTAAAGAAACCATAGTAGCAAAAAAGTTTTCCTGTTTGAACTTATCAAACAGGTTGGCGGGATACCGCGCTTAGTTCGCAAGAACTATGCCCGCTGTAAAAATCAAGCGGATTGAATGGGAGGCCCGAGTGGTACTCTGGCTTCCCTCCTTTCTTTTAGCCCGCTAATGGGCGCCTGGGCATATTTCCATGGCTGGCGGACTGAAAGAAGGGAAGAGAGAAGAAAATTTGCTTTTTTCTTTTGATTTGTTATGATGAAGAATAAAAATAATAAATAAAAACATGGAAAAAATAATAAAAGATTTCACAAAAATAGCGAAAGAGCACAAAGGAAAATGGGTGGCTTTAACTGACGATGAAGAAAAGGTTGTCGCTTCTGGAGAATCGGCAAAAGACGCTTTGGAAAAAGCGAAAAAACAAGGATTTAAAAATCCAATTCTTTTTAAAGTTCCCATTTCTTTGATTCCTTATATTGGAGGCAATTCTTAAATATTTATGGATTTTGTTTATAAAAAGTTTAAACTGCAAAATAAAGAGGAATTATTAAAGCCGATTATTCCAATTGGAATTTTGTTTAATGGAAATAAAATTAGATACGAGGCTTTAATAGATTCTGGAGCAGATTTTAATATTTTTAACGCTGAAATCGGAGAGCTTGTCGGCATTAATATTAAAAGCGGAAAAGAAATTAAATTCGGCGGAATAGCAGGCGAACCGTTTGAAGTATATATTCACAAAATAACAATTGAAGTTGGTGGTTGGCAATATGAAACTATGGCAGGATTTTCCTATAAAATTAGTCCTTACGGTTTTGGTATATTAGGGCAAAAAGGATTTTTTAATTTGTTCAGGATTAAATTTGTATATTCTAAAGGAAACATAGAAATTACTCCCGAGATCAAAAAGTAAATCTCTAATTAAAATTGTATCAAGAGATACACCTTTCTTTTTGGATACAAAGTAAAAAAACTTGTGTTCAAAAAGAAGGGAAAAGCGTCCGAGCCCTTTTGTCAGCGCGAATGGTTCGCGTTTGGCAGTAGACCCCGTTTAGAAAATTGAGATTTTCTAACGGGGTAGAGAAATCAGGACGCAAAAAAAACTTTCTCTTGAAAGGAGAAAGAAATGTTGCACAGTTTTTTTTCGCAATTGACAAGTTTTTTGGGCGAATTGGTTGTATTCTTTTTACCCCTCATAATTATAGGAGGTATGGTTGCCGCAGGAATTTGGTACGAGACCTCTCCTACTAAATATGATTTTGGAAATGGCGCTCAAATAGTGGTGCCATGGGGTGCCGTCAGCGCAGATCGGCGCGACGCGGGATACGGTGTTGTTGTCCAAAGTGGCATCAATGTCATGGTCCAAAATAATTCGGACCAGTGGCGTACGCTCACGATGTCATATCGGAGGCCCGATTGTAGCATACTAGATACTCATGCGTTTGAAGATTTGGCGCCGAAGTCAACGAAAACCTTTGGCGCAGACTCTGACAAATATGAAGGCATGCATATTAGCGTGTCTGATTACGCGCAAAAAGAACGCGACAAGGCTAATCCCTAAAGCAGGTTGGCGGGAACACCGCGCCTGAATGCGAAAGCATTCTTGCCCGCTGTAAAACTCAAGCGGATTGGGCCGACGGCTTATCAAGGGAAGCGGCTGTCGGCAACTGGTTTACAGCTTCCTCCTTTCTTTTAGCCCGCCAGGCTTGTCGCTTAATAATTTTTTCGTAACGAAATGAAGAAATTTTGAGGCGAAAATTTGGAAAAACTAGGAGGCATACCCCTGCGGTATGCCGACGAATTTTTACAAATTTGCAGCCAAAATTTCAAGTTGCAGTAGAAAAGAATTATTAAGCGACAGGCCTATAACGCCATTCTGGGGCCCGGCTTATGTGCTGCGGCTGACGGACTGAAAGAAGGGAAAGATAGCGTTGTAATAATTGTGCGGTCGCACATTTATTACAACGATAAGCTAATAAGCTAAAATATAACTAAAAAATCCGTTGCGTTTGCAACAGACTTTTTAGTGCGGAGGCCGGTGGAGTCGGACCACATTCTAGTTGTCTAGAACCAGTTGTGTATCAAACAATGACTGCACCGTGCAGTATCGACCTCCGACGCTCCGCAAATTTATTATATCATATCAAAGCTAAACAAAAAAATAACACCCTCAAAAGAAGATGCTATTTTTTTGGTTCTATTGCTAGAATATGATCACTGTCTGATACACATTTTTATTATAGCAAATCAAAAGTCCCTGTCAATAGTTTTGCGCATGTGGGTTCAAAAAATTAGAAGTTTTAAAAAATTTCTACCTTTCTTTCAAATCATTATTTATATCAGGGAATAAACGAATATCAGATTTATTCTTGATTTTCCAGAAATTATAAATTTTCCTGTCCTGAACGAAGTTGAAGGATTTAGTGGTTTGAAAGAAGGGTTTTGCTGGCTGCCCCCAAAAAAAAGTAAACAAACTTCGCCGTTGTGTTTTCTTGCTTTTTGACCCAGGTAAGGAAACAAACCAGCAACAACGACAAGGCCATCAATATAGGAGAAGGAAGATGGCCAATGTAGTACAAAACCCGTCGTACGCTTGTATTTCGTCTTGGGAAGCGGCAGATATCGTTTCCCAGGGCAACGCCGGCGACAAGGCGGCGTTGGCAAAGTCGCGGGTTGCTGACCTTGATTTAAAGGTCAGCAAAAGGAGATTTTACTTCCTTGTCGCCCAGTTAAAGGCACAAGGAAAGCGACTCGGGCAACGGATTGTCTGAGCCAAAGAGCCGGGCGGTGCCCGGCCGCACCAAGAAGAGGCCGATTGATATGGTTTTCGGCCTCTTCTCTTTTTTCCAGTCCTTCAACTTTGCTCGGGCTCGGGATTAAAAAAAAGGATAATAACCGGTATAGGGCTGTAAAATCAGGCAAGAATAGAGAAAACTCTCTCCTCACTTGCTTGATTTTCAGCCCTATGGCGGTTGTTAAAGAAAGCATAATGTTTTCTTCTGCCATAAGGAGGGTGGCTTTTAAAGGAGTAAAGCCATGAAAAGGATTTCTTTGGTTCTGTCGGTTTGTTTTTTCTTTGGCTTTGGCAATTTTGTTTTGGCCCAAGAAAACAGCCCTCACTTTTTTGGTAAAAATACCAGGCCGGAGGCCTTTTTCCAAGAAGTGGAACCAATGGAATTCCATCTTCTTTACTTCTGTGACAATGATTCCGAAACACTGTTTGAGAGAATTGAAAAATCAGCCAAGCGCCTTTTTAGCAGAAAGCTGGAATTTTCTTTTTTCCTGAACAATGACCTTGCCAAGAAGTTTACGCTTCTCGGCAAAGTGGAAAGAATCCGCATAGAAATAGACATAATCTTCAAGGAGGAAGATAATAGATAGTTCCAAAAGGGAAGCTGGTGTCATAAAAAAACAGCTTCCCCCTTTCTTTTTGATTTTTTCATGCAATACTCGGTGTTGTAACGGTATTGTTAAAAAAATCAAAAAGAAGGGTTTGCGCCAAACCGCTTCCTGCCATTTTGGCAGTTTTCTGGCGCAAAAGCTCTTTGAAAGGAGGCTCCAAAATGGTAGCCTACAGCATCGCGATGACAATTTTTACTTTTTTGTTTCTTTTTATGTGCTGCGCGGCAATAGCGCAAAAAGAAAGAGAAAGGGGCCGGTTAATCTGGTCCGACCAATTAAGGCCCGGGAAATACCGGGTAGTGGCAAAGTCTCCATGCGGGACGCTCGCCATATTAGAAACCGATGATGGATATAAACATATCGGTTTGAAAACGTGTATCGACGAGATACCGAACGTCGGGCAAACCTTCCAGTGGAAGGTAAAAAAACTAAAAGGATATGAGGGAAAAGCGGTCATTCTTGAATAGGAGGAGTAATCCTCCTTCCTCTCGCTGCCGTCGTAATAAGGGTTTGCTTAACAAATGAGCAGACCCTTTTTATTTTTTAAAAAATAACCCCGCCATTCTTCCATAAAAATTGACGATCGTCAACCATTGCGGGAATTATAGTCGGGAGATTCAATAAAAAATAAAAAACTATTCTTTTGAATAAGAATGGTTTCAAGTTTCAAGTTATAAGTTTTGTGTTTTAAGTTTTAGCCTTCTGGTCTTTCGCCCAAGATAACATCTATCGTTATTTCTTCTTTATCTCTCAAAATTTTCAAAACAATCTTGTCGCCGGCGTTATAATTAGAGATTATTTTTGCCATTGAATTTTCTGCTGTAATTTTTTCGTTGTTAAATTCCAATATTATGTCTTTTTCTTTTATGCCGGCAATTTCAGCGGCCGAATTTTTAGTAATAGCCCTTTCTCCTTTTTCCCCTTTTATCACCCAGGCCCCGTAATTTACCGGCAAATCATTTTCTTCTTTTACTTCGTCATTTATTAAAACATAACGCACTCCCAAAAAAGGATAAACAATCTTATTATTTTTAATTACTTGTTCAATATCTCTTTTGGCTTTGTTTATGGGAATGGCAAAACCAATGCCTTCGGCTCCCTGCGCCATTGCCGTATTAATTCCAATAACCTCTCCTTTTAAATTGAGCAAAGGCCCTCCTGAATTTCCGGCATTAATAGCCGAATCAGTTTGAATGATATCTTCAAGTGTTTCAGAGAATCCGCCGCCAGAAGCAGAAATAGTTCTTTCAAGCCCCGAAATTACTCCCACAGAAACAGTATTTCTTAATTCGCCCAATGCGTTGCCAATAGCAATCGCGCTTTGGCCTATTTGTATTGAAGAAGAGTCTCCCAGCTTTATTGCTTTAAATTTTTGCTTTTCTAAATCTTGCTGAAAATCTCCTGTGGCTTTATTTTTTAATTCTTCTTCTGATATTTCAATTTTAATTATGGCCAAATCCTGAACGGGGTCTAATGCTAAAACTTTAGCCGGGTATTTTTGGCCATCGTTTGTTAAAACCGTGTACTCGGCTGTTTTGTCTAAAACAACGTGCTTGTTGGTTAGAACCAGGCCGTCTTCAGAAACAATAAAACCCGATCCTCCGCCAACTTCCTTTTTTTCTGTTCCTTTTTGAACATACTGGGGGACCTCAAAACCAAAACCTTCAAACGGCGAAATCCACTGCTGTTCATAAACGGGAAGATCTTTTGAAATAATAATGCTTAAAACCGAAGGCGAAGCCTCTTTAACAACATTTATTATCGCCTGCTCATAAGAAAATGACGAAGCATATTCTTGGCTGTTTTGGCCCAATTTTTCAATTTGAGGCAAATTTATTTCTATTTTTTGCAAAAAATCGTTGATTTGGTTTTGGAAATAACTGATAGAAATAACGCCCGCCATAAATCCGGCAGCCGAAGCAATAATAATAAGAAAAAGCGCCTCAAATAAAAATTTATTTTTCAAAAATTTTGAAAAACTTTTTTTAATGTCGTTGGCGTCTATATTAAATTTTGGCAAATCATAAAGGCTCATATTATATTATTGCGGTTTTTATTTATCTTCAGAATAATCGTTATAACGGCCAAATTCATATTTTAAAAAATCGGTTCTCACCGGCCCCAACAAAGCCATATGAAGCTCGCAAAAAATATATTTTACAATAGTATTGGTCCATCCATATTGTTTAAACCTCCTGTCTGAAACAAAAACTTTTGTTGATTTCAAAAACTTGAATTTGGCTATTTTTTTTGCCCTTTTTGCCAGGTCATGATCTTCGGCTAATTTTACGGTTTCGTCATATCCTTTTAATTTTTCAAAGGTTGCTCTTTTTATTAAAATAGCGGACCCTGCGGCGTGTGGAGAAAATTTTTCAAAAAACGCCGTTTGTTTATTATAAAAATTATTAAAAAAGAAATAAGAAACTTTATTTTTGGGGTATGGAAGCAGGGCAAAAGCTCCAAAATTAATTTTTTTAGCGGTAAATTCAGATAGGGCTTTTATAAAAAAATTAGGAGGTAAAACAATGTCTCCATCTAAAAAAAGCAGGATATTTCCTTTAGCTGCTTTTGCCCCCTCGTTTCTTCCTTTGGCAGGAAGCCCCCCCTCAACAATTTTGCAGTTATATTTATTGGCAATTTCTCTTGTTTTGTCTTTAGAGCCGGCGTCAGCCACAATTATTTCGTAATCTTTGAAATTCTGCTTTACTATTGACCTTAACAGATTAGGAAGATATTTTTCTTCATTAAAAGTGGGAATAATAATGCTTAACATACTATATTTATAGCACATATTTCTCTCTTTTAAAAGAGAGAAACCACAAAATCTGCAATATCAATAGTGGCGTTGGGCTTGGCTATTTTCCTGCAATTTTCTTTCATTAAAGCCAGTTTTTCTCGGTGTGAAAATAAATCAATAACTATGCCGGCAACCTCTTCTGTTTTACTTGCTTTTATTCCTGCTCCGTTTTTTACCAGATAATCAACATTATCTTCTTCTTGACCGGGAATAACTTTATTGACTATCATAGGCAAACCTTTAACCAGACACTCTGCCATGGTCGACCCCCCTGTTTTAGATAAGATTAAATCTGACACCGCCATTAACTCTTGCATATTATCAACTAATCCAAATATCTTTATTGACGAATCGTTTCTAAGAACAGAATTTTTCAAACTATTTTGCAATTTTCCGTCCCGCCCGGATACTATAATAAACTGCGCTTTTTGATCTTTTTCTTTTATTTTTAAAATTATATTTAACAGCTCCTCGTGCGCAATCTGTCCGCCCACAATTAAAAAAACAGGAAAACTGCCGTCAAAATGCAAATTATCTAATATTTTCTTAACATTATGATTTTCTGTAAATTTTTGCCTTACGGGTATTCCTGTGACTTTTATCTTGCCTAAATCAATCGCATGGTCTGTTAAATAATTTTTAATTTTATCGTTTGCCACAAAATAATAATTAACATCAAGATTGTGCCAAAGATAATGCGGCCCAAAATCTGTGCAAATATTTGCCGATAAAATTTTAATTAAATGTTTTTGTTTTGTCAAAGAAATGATTTGCGATGGCAAAGGGTGGGTAGACAATATAAAATCGGGAGAAAAATCTTTAATAAATGAAATAAATTTTTTCTTTTTGATCAGAAACAAATAAAATATTTGGTTTAAAATACTTTGCGGAGTTCTTTTTTCAAAAAAATCATACGCCCACCTAAACAGCAGCGGCGTTTTAAATACCACGTTGTTATACAAATACGGGTAGCCGCGGTTAAAAATTATATTTGAAAATTCTGAAATATCAACAACCCTTATCTCTACTTCCGGATATTTTCTTTCAAAAGCTTCTTTTACAGCTTGCGCCGCTGTAAAATGCCCCATTCCCGGCGAACCAAATAATATTAATACTTTCTTATTTTTCACAATTAATTATTATTTTTATCTTGAACGGTTAATATTGCAAAATATAAAAATAATGCTGTTATAACGGATATCAGGTTGCCATAAGGGGTGTTTTTAAAAATGCCGGGAAATAAAATATCTAAGTCTAAAATATTAAAATAATTTAAAATATAAATATTTAACGATTTTACGGCGATAAAAATTAAAATCAGCATATGAATTATGACAGAAACAACCATCAGCAGAACCAGGGCGTTTAAGTATTTATTTTTAAAAATTTTTATATTCATAAGTTATTTGCCGTCGTCATAGTGATTAAATTTATAATCAAACATTTTGCGGGTTGTCGGGCCGAATAAAAAAGAGCGGGCCTCATATAAAAAATATTTTATCCAGGTTTTTGCCCAGCCGTCTTTTTTGAATCTTCTGTCTGAAACAATAATTTTTACCGACCTTAAAATTCCCCACTTTACATTTTTTATTTTTTGGGCGCATCTTGCTAAATAATGGTCTTCTCCTAGTTCCATGCTTTCGTTAAATCCCCCGATTTTTTCAAAAAGCTCTTTTTTTATTAAAATGCCGATTGACCCGCGGGCCAAAATTTTCTCCAAAACAATAATCCAGTAATTATATAATATATTCAAAAGAAATAAAGAATTTTTGCTGTAAGGAGACGGAATCAGGCAAAAGCTGGCAAAATCAAGATTTCTTTCTTTAAATTCTTTCAGGGCGTTATTCAAAAAATCAGCTTGCAGTATGGCGTCTGCGTCTATAAAAAACAATATGTCTCCCTTAGCTTCTCTTGCTCCGTTGTTTCTGCCTTTTGCCGGCAAACCTCCTTCAACAATTTTGCAGTTATACCTTTTAGCAATTTCTCTTGTTTTGTCTTTAGAGCCGGCGTCAGCCACAATTATTTCAAAATCAAAAAATTCTTGCTTTTTAATTGATTCTAAAAGAAGCGGTAAATATTTCTCCTCATTAAGAGCCGGAATTATAATGCTAAACATATCAATTTTTTATTTAAACAAATTTTTTGCTTCGTTCCAGATTTCGGGCTTGTTTTGGGATTCTTTCAACCAGTACCACCATTCGGCCCCCCATAAATAAAATTCTTTAAGACCTGTTTTCTTGGCGTATTCAATATTGTTTTTAAAAATATTTTCGTTCATTGTTTTTTCCTGCTCTTTTAAAGAAAGCGAATAAAAGGGCACGGGGCCCCATGGTTCTGCCTGTAGTTCAACGCATATGATATTTTTGTTGAATATTTTTTTAATAAGCTGGGCTTTTCGCCAGTAATGAACGGGTGGCAACGGAAAATCAATATAAAAACCCAGATTATCTGTAATGTGCGCCCATACTTTTCTATAAATTGTTATACCGATTATATCTCCGTTTTTTGCCGCCGAAAACCATGGCGACTGCTCTCCGCTGTCTGAAGCAATTATAGGCCTTGCGGGATCAAGCGATTTTACAAGCTTTATTTCTTTTTTCCAAAAATCTTTGTCTTGCCAAGGACATTCGCCAAATTCAAACAATGGCTCGTTTTCCACCTGCCAGGCGATAATAGACGGAGAATCCTTATATCTTAATATAATTTTTTCTATATAATTTAACAATTCCTGCTGTTCTTCTTTTTTTGAAAAATTTTTAGCCCATTCCGGATCGTGGCATTCGGGCCATCTTCCTGTTTTAATTCCTAAAACAAAAATCATTTTTACTTCTCTTTTTTCTGCCTCTTTAACCTGCCAGTCTGTGTCGTCAAAATAATAATTGTTATTTTGTTTTTCAATCAAATCCCAATGGGTTATCAATTTTATCTGTTTTGTTTTTAAGTCGTCTAATATTGCCAAATATGTTTCTTTCCAGTCAAGTTTTAAACTTTCGGCTCCTTTCTGAGAGAAATTAACCCCAAAAATAACATTCTTCTGCCTTGGCGCTTTCCCCAAAAAAAAATAAGAGAAGACAACCAAAAATAAAATTAAGAAAACAAACAAAAAAAGTAAAAAAATTGTCATTTTTTTCATGGCCTGTTTATAATTTTTTCTATGTTATATGCCCCCATTTTTTCTATTTCTACAAAACCCTGCATGGCCAATTCCGCGAAATCCCCGCCGTTTAATAAATCAAAAAACCACTGGTCTGCATAAGCGGGATCTTCCTGGGAAACTCCGGCCCCAATGTGCAAAAGCCACCTCTTGTTAAAATCTTCCTGAGAGCCTATTGACGAAGCAATTATTATGGGAATTCCAAGGCCTGCATAAAAAGAAAGCTCCGAAGGCTTTGTCCATAAAATATCTGTTTCGCGCAGGGCGCTGTTAAATTTTTCAAAATATTCGTTTGTTGTTTTACCGAATAAAATGCTCACCCATCCGTCTAGTTTAAGCCCTTTGATATTGTTTGCAAAATATTTTTTTAATTCTTCTCTTATTCCTATTGAAATAATTATCCTTAGCTTATTGTTTTTTATTTGATTTTTCAAGCTGTTAATCATTTTCAAGCATATTTCTTTCTGAGCGCCCGCTCCTCCTATAGAAAACATAATAGTAAGGGGATGATTTGGCTTTTCGGGCAACCGCCCCAAAAGCCCGCTGATTAAAGGGCTGTACATTTTTCTATAATTTTTTTTTGGGTCAAGGTTTAAAAGCCGGTATCTTAAATCTTCTTTTAAAATTTCTGCGTCTTTGCCGATATTTTCTTTCGGCAAGGGATATCCTGTCAAAAAAATATTTTTAGGATCTGCGCCATAAAGCCTTAACCTGTCTCTAACCCATGTGCAAGGGACAAAATACTTGATTTTGCTTTTTTTGGGATCCAAAGAAACCCAGGCCCTTGCCACATCGGCGTCGCAGACAACGCAATAAATATCGTTTGGATAATTAAATGCTTCTGCTATAAAGGCCGGCGTGAAAAAAGTGCTTACTATTGGCAGAGGATTTTTTTTAAAACGGATAATCAAGTCCTTGCCCCATCCTTTTTTAATAAAATAAAAAATATTTTTAAGATTATAATTGGGGCGGGACAAATCTCTTTTTGGATAATATTTAAGAATTTTCTGAAATTCGTTAAGAATAAAAAAAACTATACTGCCAAAAACGGGCACCCTTTTAAACCTTGAAATAAATTCATACAAAGCCCTTGTTGTATGCCAAACCTTTTTATCCTTTTTCGGAATTCCTTCGTAGCTATTGGCGTTAATAACTTTTTCGCCAAAAGCAATATCTTTTAAGGGATAAGCTGTCCTCTGATGCCCATAACCCATATCCACCGCCACCAGCCAAACCTTCTTATTTTGATTATTTTCTGTTTCCATTAATACAATTATACATCATTTTTAAAAAATTTTTAATACTTCCTTGTTATTTCTGTCTTATTTAAAAACCTGACAATAAAGCCGAGCAACAAATAAGAGGCCGCCAGCCAAAGCCAGGAAACGTTTTCTATATTTTTTATTGCCCAGGGCTGGGAAAATATGTCTATTACTTTTACAAAATAAAAAAGAAAAATCCAGCAGGGCATAGAAACAATCCAGCCTAAAAATTGAAATATAGTTCCCAGGACAGATGATAAAAATCCAAAAATCATCAGCCAATAAACAATTGGCAAAACCAAAATATTTGTTATGGGTGAAACAAAAGATATGTTGCCAAAATTATACACCATAATAGGCATAGTGAAAATTTGAGCGGCAAAAGTTGTTGAAACAATGGTTATAGTATTTTTAAATTTATTCGTTTCCCATAAAAGTTGACGATCGCCAACTTTTATGGGAAACGCTTTTTTATACAAAAATTGCGCGCCAAGCAATAATATATTTTTAATAAGAGGTTCAAAATAAATAAGCCCCAAGACAGCCAAAAACGAAAGTTGAAAGCCGACATCATAAAACAAAAGCAAGGGATTAAAAGCCAACATTACGGCTCCGGCCATTACTATTACCCTTGAACCCATGCTCTGCCTGCCTAATTTTTGGGCTAAAAGATAAAACCCTCCCATAATTCCCGCTCTCACTCCAGAAGAAGACATTCCGGTTAAAATAATATAAAAAGAAATAAAAATAATTGAAAAATAAAAAGCCTGCCCCCTCCATAAACCCAAATATATTAATAAAGACATTAAAATAGCGCTTAAAATCACAATATGGGTTCCCGACACAGCTATAATATGGCGAAGCCCCGTGATATTAAGTTTATCTTTTAAATCCTGGCTTAACGCTCCATTGTCTCCAAGTATTGTTCCTTCTAAAATAGAACTATAGGGAGGTAAAAAATTTCTACGGATGCTTTCTCTTGATTTTTGTTTTAAAAATAAAATTTTAGAATAAATTTTCTGCCACGCAAACGTCGGGCGTCCACTGTTTATCAGCTCAACTTTCGGAAAAGCCATAACAGAATAAATTCCGTCTTTTAACAAATAATTTTTATAATTAAACCCCCCAAATTCCTGGGGGGTTTCCAATTTTCCCGTAATTTTCACCTTGTCTAAATATCTGTATTCAGGATAACGTCCAACCGTTGCCAAGACAACTCCTTTTGGATTTTCTGTTTTTACTTTTATTTTCTGGAAAGTGTCTCTTATGTCCGGCTCGCTTATAACCTCCCCAATTAAAATAATTTCTCCTTTGTCGTTAAATTTTCTTAATTCATCGTTTTCAATTTTAAACTCGGCGATCTCGTTCCTTAAAATTCCTAAAACTAAAAACAAAACGCAAAACCCCGCCACCGCCAATATATTAATATGTCTAAATAAAAAAGGCAGAAAAATCAACAAGACACCGATAAATAAAAATGCCCACAAAAATATTTGCGGGACATTAATTGCCGAATTTATAAAAATTCCGATAATAAACGAAATGCAAAAATAAAAAAGTATTTTCGACGGAGTCATTGCTTAATTTTTAATTCGAGGTTAAATTATATTTCACCTAATCTGGCAAATTTTAAAATACGGGCTTATTTCTTTTTTTACCTCCTCTAAAAAAATATCAGGATGCGGCTTTGTTTTTTCAAACTTTGGGTCAATGGTTTTTTCCGGCCTGAAGTTTTGCAGATAGTACTTCACTTCCGGCCCCCCTATCCATTTGGCAATTTCCAAAAAGTCTTCTTTCTCGTGAACGCCCGGGACCACCGTTGTGCGGAACTCAGAATTTATTTGACTTCTTTTTAGAATATCAACGCTGTTTTTGATATTCTCTATATTGCATTCGCCAAAATATCCTGAATATTTTTCTATGGGAAGTTTTATATCCATAGCAACATAATCAATTTGTTTTTTTAAGATTAAATCTTCAAGCATTTTCGGGTTAGAACCATTGGTGTCAAGCTTTATAAAATATCCCAAATTTTTAATTTTTTCTATAAACTTTGTCAAATCTTTGTTCGTTGACGGTTCTCCCCCCGTAACACAAACCCCATCTAAAAACTCTTTTCTTTCTTTTAAAAAATCAAAAAATTCTTTTTCTGAAATTCGCGGCTGTTTTATAATTTTTGCCGGTAAAACAAGCTCTGAATTATAACACCAGCCGCACCTAAAATTGCATCCGGCTAAAAAAACTGTGCAAGCCAGCTTACCTGGATAATCTATTAAAGTTGTTTTTTGCAATCCGCCAATTATCATACAATTGAGTATCTTTACTATACCAAAAAACCGCCTTATATTAAAGCGGTTTTTTTGTATTTGGTTTTAAGCCAACGCCGGGGTTTTATATTCTTTTCTTTCTTTATATTCTTGTTTTTTACCTTTATTCCATTGCTGAACAGGCCTTATATATCCCACAATTCTTGTATAAACTTCGCAGGGCTGTTTTATGGCGCATTTCGGGCATTCAAAATGTTCGCCGTCTAAATATCCGTGAGAGGGGCAAATAGAAAAGGTTGGGGTTAGGGTAATATACGGCAAATGAAATTTTTCAAATGCTCTTTTGACTAAATTTTTTGCCATTTGAGGGTCTGAAATTCTCTCTCCTAAAAATAAATGCAAAACTGTTCCTCCTGTATATTTTGTTTGGAGTTCGTCTTGTAATTTTAGCGCCTCAAAGGGGTCTGTGGTATAGTCAACCGGCAAATGAGTTGAATTTGTATAATAAGGAATTTCTTTTGTGCCAGCTGTAATAATATCCGGATATTTTTCTCTGTCGGTTCTTGCCTGGCGATAACTTGTTCCTTCGCCGGGCGTTGCCTCTAAATTATACATATTGCCTGTTTTTTCCTGGAATTTAACCATTTTTTCTCTCATAAAATCTAATACTTCTAAAGCAAGTTTTTTTCCGTTTTTTGAAGATATATCCTCTCCTAAAAAATTTAAAAGGGCTTCGTTCATCCCTATTAATCCAATTGTTGAAAAATGATTTCCAAAATAAGAATTTCTAATGCTTTTAACGCCGTCTAAATAGTGCCTTGAGAAAGGATAAAGTCCTTTTTCTATAAAGTTTTCCAGGGCTTTTCTTTTTATTTCTAAAGACTCTTTTGCCAAGTCCATTAAATGCCCCAGTCTTTCAAAAAAATCTTTTTTAGTTTTAGAAAGATATCCGATTCTCGGCAAATTCATAGTCACCACTCCAATACTGCCGGTAAGGGGCTGTGAACCAAATAATCCGCCACCCCTCATTAAAAGTTCTTTGTTGTTCAAACGAAGCCGACAACACATACTTCTGAAATCTTCCGGCTTCATATCTGACTGCAAAAAATTTGAAAAATAATTTATTCCGTATTTGGCCGTTGCTTCCCACATTGCGTTAAGGTTGGGATTGTCCCATTCAAAATCTTTTGTGACAGAAACGGTAGGGATTGGAAAAGTAAAAGGCCTTCCCTTGGAATCTCCCTCCATTAAACCTTCATAAAAGGCCTTAATAAACATATCCATTTCCGGCTGAAATTCTCCGTAGGTTTCATTTTGCGGTTCTCCTCCGATTATTACAGGCTGTTTTGCTAAAAACGATGGCGGTTTAATATCTAAAGAAACGTTTAAAAAGGGTGTTTGAAAACCAACGCGGGTTGGCACCATACAGTTGTACAAAAATTCCTGCATTGCCTGTTTTACTTGTTTATAAGTTAAATTATCGTATCTGATAAACGGGGCCAAAAGGGTGTCAAAATTAGAAACAGCGTTGGCTCCGGCTGTTTCTCCCTGAAGAGTATATAAAACATTTACCAGCTGGCCTAAGGCGGTTCTTAAATGTTTTGGCGGCTTGCATTCTATTTTTCCCATTACTCCGCCAAAGCCCCTTCTTAAAAAATCATATAAATCCCAGCCGGCGCAATACGGCGAAAGAAGTTCTAAGTTATGAATATGAAAATCCTCGTTAAAGGCCGCCTCTCTTACTTCTTTGGGATAAATTTTGTTAAGCCAGTATTTTTTTGAAACATAAGAGCCGACATACTGATTTAATCCCTGCAAAGAAAAGGTCATATTGGCGTTTTCAGCAATCTGCCAGTCAAGTTCTTTTAAATAACTGTCAATTTTATCTGAAGATTCGTCAGAGATTACTCCCAGTTCTCTGATTTTTCTTCTTTGATCTCTATATAATATATAGGCTCTAGCCGTATCAACCAGGCCTTCTAAAATTAAAACCTCTTCCACGATATCTTGGATTTGCTCAACAGTGGGAATTTCTTCTTTTTTAAAGCGCCTGTTTAAAATTTCTATTGCTTTCTCTGATGCTTTTCTGGATTTTATACCATCGCCCTGTCCAGCGGCTGTAATTGCCTTAAAAACAGCATCTGTGATTTTTTGCTGCAAAAACTCAACAATAGAGCCGTCTCTTTTTTGGACTTTTGTTATATGGTTTGTTATTTTATTTGCTTTTTTCATTGATAAAAAATTGATAAAAAAATGGCCTTAGCCCTTGATTGTTGTAATACTTTAAAATTTTAAAAAAATAAAAAATTTAAACAACAAATTTTTTACCTTTCATAAGATTATTCCATTTTACCTTATCAAAAAAACGGGTCAAGCCCCACTTAAAACACAAAATCTGTGGATAAGTATAAACTATGCCCCATTGGGGCAACAATAAACAAAAAATACTCTTTTTTGAGTATTTTTTGCAATTAATTTGCCAGAATTTCTACGATCGTAGAAATTCTGGCACAACTTTATTTTAAATCGCGGCTATTTTTGCCATAAAATAATCAAATTTTTCCTTGCTGATGTCTATGATTGCTTTTATTTTTCTGGAAACTTTCCTTTTTTTCTTCACAACAATCTTTTTCTTGGCAACAGGCTTTTTCTTTTTTGCGACAATCTTTTTCTTGACAACTATTTTCTTTTTTCTGGCAATGGGCCTTTTCTTAGCCGCGGCTTTCTTCTTTTTATTTTTTTTCATATTTTTTATAAATTAATTTACCGCGACTTTCTAAATCCCGTTAAGTTTATCTTTTAACCCATCTATTTGTTTTTTTACCAATTGTTCCTGTTTTTGTTTTTGTAATCTCTCGATCGCCAGCCGCCTTTCCTCATTTATTTCATGAAGTTTATCATCCACTTCCTTAACCATTATTTCTTCCATAGTTAAATCTGCTTTATCCGGGCTGGCTCTTAAAATTTTAGACTCCGCACTCTGCAATAAATCTAATTTGATTCCATCGGCAACTATCATATCTTCTCCACCTAATTGTCTCGTTATTTCGTCAGATATATCCAAAGCTTTTTTTTTGCGATCCCTATAGCGAGATTCTATTTTATCTAATTCTATTTTTTCCTCTGGATTTGATATTTCTTCTGGTTTTGGTGCTAACTCCGATTCCTTTTTCTCTTCTTCGGCTAAAATTAATTCTTCTGCCTCTTGAACCGGTTTTTCTTCCTCTGGCGGTAGTTCTTCTTCTGACGACACTAGTTCTTCTTCGTGTCTATTTATTTCTGACATAAAATTTTTAATTTAAATTTTAATTATTATTTTCGACCTTTAGACCTGTTGCGAAATAAGAATTCGCGCCTAAATTTGAAATTTTGGCTGCAAAATCATAAAATCTCGTCGGCTTATACTCTGTATAAACCTCCTCGATTTTCTGATTTTTCTCTCAAAATTTCTGCATTTCGCTTGCTAATTTTATTTCGCAACAGGTCTTATGCGATTTTTGTGGCGATGACTGTGATTTTTATTTCTCCTTTTTTTAAATTTTCGTCTTTTACAGCCCCAAAAATTATCTGGGCTTTTTGGTCAACATTTTTTGTGATAATGCCGGCGGCTTCTTGAATTTCGTTTAAAGTAATATCATTTCCAAAAACGCTGAATAAAACCCCCTTTGCCCCTTTAATGGAAAAATCCAGCAAGGGAGAGTTTATGGCTATGTTGGCGGCTTCGGTTGCCCTGTTTTGGCCGCTGGCCCTGCCTACCCCGAAAAGTGTTCTGCCTGAATCCTTCATAATAGAAGCCACCGAAGCAAAATCAATATTTATAATGCCTGGCACCAAAATCAAATCTGTAATGCCCTGCGCAGCTTCTGCTAAAACCTGATCGCAAATCCAAAAGGCATTTGATACGGTTGTCTTTTCGTCTATTATTTTTAAGAGCTTGTCGTTTGATATAACCAACAAAGAATCAACTTTTCCGTTTAAATTTTCTATTGCCTCCTCTGCTATTTTTTTTCTTTCTTCGCCCTCAAAAGAAAAGGGAGTTGTTACCACAGCTATGGTTAAAATGCCAAGATTTTTTGAAAGCTCGGCAATAATCGGCGAAGCGCCGCTACCGGTTCCCCCACCCATTCCGCAGGTGACAAAAACCATATCTGCTCCTTTTATAATTTTTAATAATTCTTTTTTGCTTTCCTCTGCTGCTTTTTTTCCTAAATCTACATCCATTCCAGTGCCAAGCCCCCTGGTAATTTCTTCGCCGATTAAAACTTTGTTTTGAGTTTTACAAAAATGAAGAGCCTGATTGTCTGTGTTCACGGCAATTAATTCCACCTGCTGAATATTTAATTTTGCCTGCCTGCGCAGGCAGGCCATTCGGGAAACGGTATTAGAACCCGAGCCCCCCACTCCAATAACTTTAATTTTGGGATCCATATAATTTATGGAAGGAAGTGCTTAAATATTTTTTTAATTTTTAACCACCACCCCCTTGCAAATCCCAGTATACCTTCTTCGTCGTCAAAATCAACCCCTCCCAAAGCCAGCCCGGCAACAGTGGCCAAAGAAGGATCTTCTTTCAGGCCGTAAATGCCTTTTGGAATCCCAATTTCACAAGGAAGCTTTAAGGCAATTTTTGTAAGCTCTTTTATTTTTGGCAAATTTGCTCCTCCGCCCGTTAAAACTATTCCGCCTGGCAATAATTCTTGTCTTCCGATTTTTTTCAATTCTTTTTGAATCAAATCTAAAATTTCAGAAACCCTCGGTTCTATAATTCCCACCAGGCTTTTCTTTGTAAAAAAAATTGAAGATGATTCATCAAAAATTTCTATTTTATTTGAAACGCCTTTTAGTCCGCGCTCTTTTTTTTCGCCGGCTGTTTTATTTTCTTGATTAACTTCCGGTTTTCCATTTATGGAATACTTAATTTGGCGGCGCAATAAATTATCTGCTTTTAAAAGCAGGCATAAGCCATATTGCTTTTTTATGCTTTCTGCAATAGAAACATCTGTGCGCAGCCCAATGGCTATATCGTTGGTAATATTGGCTGATCCAATTGGAAAAACAGCAAGATGTATTAATTCCCCTTCTTCAAAAACCGCCAAGCTTGTAGTATTTGCCCCAAAATCAATTAAAGCAACCCCCAGCTCTTTTTGCTGGGGAGTTAAAACAGCTTTTGCTGCGGCCAGGGGAGAGGGTATTACGTCATTAATTTGTATTTTTGAATTTAAAACAGCCTGAGTAAGGTTTGTAAAATACTGCTGGAAATAACAGAGCAAAAGCACTTTTGCTTCCAATCGTATGCCCATTAGATCTAACGGTTGTTTTATTCCTTTTTGATCATCAATAATAAATTCTCTGGGAAAAACGTCCAGCACCTCTTCGTTATGGGGGATATTTATGGCTTTTGTGGCCTGTAAAACCCTTTCTATATCTTCTTTAGAAATTCTTTGGTCTGCCCTGGAAACAGAAATTATTCCGTCAGAAGGAACAACATAAATATGACTGCCTCCGATATTTACAAAAACAGAGGTGATTTTTCTATTGCATTCTTTTTCAGCTTTTGCTATTGCTAGCTGGACATTTTTTGAAGTTTCTTCCACGTTAAAAACCGCTCCTTTTCTTAATCCAAAAGAAGGAACCTCAACATATGCCAAAACTTCCCATTCTTTTCCTTTTTTCTGGGCAACCAAACATTTGACAACGCTTGTCCCAATGTCTAAGCCTGCAACTATTTGACCATTCATAAAAAATTTTTGGTTTTAAATTTCAAATTACCGACGATAAATAATGCTCTTCTTTTTTTTCCATTATTTCTGCTTCTTTTTTTGTTTTTTCGTGGTTATATTCTAAAAGATGCAAAATCCCGTGTGTTAAAACTTTTGTTAATTCTTCTTTAATGCTGGTTTTATATTTTTTAGCGTTTTCTTTTACAAATGCGGGGCAAATAATCACCTCGCCCAAATCATCTTTTAAAACTTGAAGCTTAAAACTTGAGACCCCGCCAAAAGACAAAACATCTGTCGCTTTATTTTTTTTGCGATATTTTTTATTAAGCTTTCTTATCTCGCCAGTTGGAACAAAAACAACAGACAAGTTTTTCTTTTCTTTATTTTCGCCTTTTAATACTTTTTTTGCAACACCTGTGAAAAACTTTTTATCCACAGCGAGGCCCGCAAGATTATTTATCTCAATCATTTCCTTATTTTAACTTAATTTTACTTTTTTTCAAAATTCACGCGATAAAATAAAAATAGGCAAGAGCCCATTTCCTATTTTTGTATCCAGATTTTAATTATCAATTATTTAAAATTCTACTTTTCACAATAGTTATCAAGTCGTGCTCTGATTTATAAATTCCGTGGCGAGAAAATACTATTATTTTATAACAATCCATATTAATCATTTGAAAGACAACGCGGTATCCTTTTGATTTGCCTACACTTTCTCTCATCGGAACAACCCTGCCCTTATAAATTTTACATTCGCCAAAACCGGGGAAAGCTTCTATGGCTGGTGTTTCTCTTAACCCCTTCAAACAAAAAAGACGCTCCCATGCCTCCAATGACTCGTGAGGTGCTGGAAAGCGTCGCAGGTCTTTTAAGTCTTTTTCAATGTCTTTATGCCGAATAGTCTTCATGCGCTTACATATTGGCCATTTCTCCGTATTTATTGCGATAATACGATAGATTATAGTCGATAACGCTATTTGGCTTTGTTGCAATCCATGGCGCTTCTCCATGGCTTGCATTTTTCATCTCGGCGCCCGAAAATTTTTCCCATTTATTGGCGATTTCTTCCATCATTAATAATTCCTCTTTTGAAAATAAATTTATATCAAATTCTTTCAACGACTCAATGTGCTGTTGGTCATTATAACCAGAACCAATTTTTCTTTTAGTAATTTTAATATCTTTACCGTTCATCTCTTTTAATATTTTCTCTGCCATCCTTGGAATTGGGCCATTATCAAATCTTAAATATTCGTCTCCTGACACGGGCTTCCCGTATTTTTCAAAATAATCAAAATCCAAAAAGTATAATAACTTCATTATTTTTAATTTTCCAAGCGTGCCATTTTTTATCTTATTTGCAAAAAACAAGATAAGATTTTTGTATTTTTTCTCGTTTATTTTAACCATAAATTGATTTATTCTATTATAACACAATCAAATAAAAAACCAAGATACTAAAAGATGGGTACTTCCCAAATCGTTTTTAATAATTTTTTGAATACTGCTGTTTTTATTTCTCAACTAATTTTTAATTTTATACAAAAAGGCTCCTAACCCCCCCTTTTTTTCTCGTACTTGTCAATCGTAACAAACTGCCTTAATTAAAAGTTTTGAAATAAAAAAACCTCTCAGAAGATTTCTCTTCGTCGAGGCATACGAAGCATTAAAACTTCGCAGTTACGATCTGTCACAACATAATCTTGCGCTTACTTGTTGAACTAACTTTTCGCATTAAATGTCGCCACAAGATGATAATGTTATAGAAAAAATTCTAAATTCATAGAATAAAACATTTCAATTTTGGAAAAATTTTCCGAAAGAGCTAAATAACGAAAATAATCCACTTCAACCAAAAAGCGGGCTTGCCCGCTTTTTGGTTTTTTCTATTTAGACAATAATTCTTTTACGATTTTTGAAATTTCACCGGAGTCCGCTTTGCCTTTTACTTTTGGCGCCAAGTCTGCCATTATTCTGCCCATATCTTTTATTTCTTTGGCTCCTGTTTTGTTTATTGATTCTTCAATTATTTTTTTCAATTCTTCTGTTGAAATTTGTTTTGGCAAATATTTTTTTAAAATGGCGACTTCTTTTTTTTCTTTGTCTGCCAGTTCCTGCCTATTGCCTTTTTCATATAATAAAATTGCGTCTTTTCTTTTTTTTATTTCAGAAGATATAACATCAATTGTTTCTTCATCTGTTAAATAGGACTCTTTTATTAAGTCTTCTTCTTTCAACTCCGGCTTTAACTTTGAAATTTTATATCTTTTGTCTTTTTCTTTTGTAATAATAAAGGCCAAAACCATGCGCAAAACACCGGCAGTAAAATTATCTCCGCCTTTTAGCGCTTCTGTCGCGTCTTTTTGAATTTGTTGTTTTAACATTATTATTTCGGCTTCCCCGTTAGAAACCTTGCGCAAAAAGAATTTTAATCTATTTTTTATAATTGGTTTCTAACGGGGCTTTGCCATTTTTTCTGCCTGCTTTCTTTCTTTTCTTATTTTTTCCCTTCTTAAAACCGACCTCTTTTTTGACAAAGCTGATTTTTTTCTTTTATGAAATTGTTTGCTTCTTACTTCAAGCAAAACACCGGACTGCCTTACTACTTTGGTAAATCTGTGAACCAGGCTTTGAGAGGTTTCCCTGTCTTTTTTTCTTACTTCTAACATAAAAAATTATTTTTTAATTTTGTTTTTCATTTCTTTTACGACCTTGTCTAATTTAATTTCTTTTTGGGCTCCTGTATCCATATCCCTTAAAGTAACAAAATCTTCCAGCGCTTCTTTCTGCCCAAAAATTAAAACATATTTTATTCCCAATTTATTGGCAACTCTTAGCTGCGCCTTTAAAGAATCTTTTGAAAAAGATTCTGCAACCGGAATCTTGGCTTCTCTGAATTCTTCAAAAAGCTTTAAGCTTTTTCTTTTTGCCAGCTGCCCTAATTGGGCTAAAAATATTTTTGCTTCTTTTTGGTTCTGGGATAATTTTACTTCTCTGGTTTTCATTAAATTCACAATTCTTTCTGTTCCTCCCGCAACTCCGCAGGCAGGAGTGTCTCTGCCTCCTAAAATTTTTACCAAGCCGTCGTATCTTCCCCCCCCAATTAATGTTCCTTGGTTTTTTCCCTCTTCGCTGTTTTCTGAAATTTCAAAAACGGTCTTTGTATAATAATCCAGCCCTCTGACCAAGCACGAATTTAAAGTGTATGGCAGTTGCAGTTCGTCTAAAAATTCCAAAACCTGTTTAAAGTGCAAGTGACAGCTCTCGCATAAATGGTCAATTATCTGAGGAGCCCCTGCTTTTATTCTTTGGCATTTTTCTTCTTTGCAGTCTAAAATTCTCAAAGAATTTTCTTTCAACCTTCTCTGGCAATCTGAACATAAAGAAGATTTTCTTGACCTGAAGTAGCTTGTTAATATTTTTTTAAAATAGGGCCTGCATTCTGTATCTCCAATGCTGTTTACCTCTATCATCAAATTTTTAAAACCTAAATCTTTCAAAATATCATAACTCATCTGAATAACTTGTCCGTCTATTGAAGGGTTCTTTTCTCCTAGGGCTTCAAATCCAAATTGATAAAATTGTCTGTATCTTCCGGCTTGGGGCCTTTCATGCCTAAAACAAGGCCCATAATACCACAACTTTACAGGCTGTGGAAGGTTGTGCATTCCGTGTTCTATATAGCTTCTTGCTATTGACGAGGTATATTCCGGCCTTAAAGCCACCAAATCTCCGCCCTTTGTCCTAAATGTGTACATCTCTTTTTCAATAATATCTGTTCCTGTCCCCGTGCCTTTTAAAAAAACTTCGGCCTGCTCTAAAATTGGCGTGTCTATTTTTTGAAACCCATAATAACCGGTAATGTTTTCAACCGATTTTTGAACTTTTTGAAAATAGGGCTGATCTTCGGGCAAAATGTCGTGCATTCCTGTCAAGCTTTGAATTTTTAATTTATTCATTTTGCTTTATTTTTAATAAATTGGCGTTTCAATTTGAGATAACGTTGTTATGGGAAAAATTCTTAAATAGGCTTTGCCGATAATATATTCTTTTGAAAGAATTCCCCATCTTCTTGAATCAAAAGAATATTCTCTATTGTCTCCTAAAACAAAATATTCATCTGGCCCCAAAACAATATTTATATCACCTTCGGTTTTTAGGTCGTCTGGAAGATATTCTTCGTTCAGCGCAAAACTGTTATTTTTGTAAATTGTTATTTTACCTTCTTTAATTTCTACGGTTTCACCGGGCAGGCCTATAATTCTTTTAATAAACCGCTGGGCTGTATCTTTTGGATATTTAAAAACAATTATATTTCCCCTTTGTGGCTCTGTAAACCTGTAAGATATTTCGTCAACAATTAAATAATCTCCAGATTTCAAATTGGGCACCATTGATTCTCCCCTTACAATAAAAGGCTGAAATAAAAAATAACGTATGGGTAAAACTATTACCAAGGCAATAACAACTATCTGGATAATTTCCCAAACAAACGGCAAAAAACTTTTAATGCCTCTTTTACCTATTTTTTTTTCTTCAACTCCTGCCTGTGGGGACAGGCCATTATTTATTTTTGCTTCTTTGTTATTGTCTTCTTCCATAATTTTCTATTCTATTGCGTTTTATTGTATCATATTTTTTTATTATTGCAAGTTTTGGGTTTTATAATAAAAAGGAGCTGCAACAAATTTTGCCGCAGCTCCACAGAAAAAAGAAGGTTGGCCCTTATCGGACGGTTGCGGCGCTTCGCCGCCTATAGCAGGGCTTTTGCCCTGCCACCCCCAGGCCGTTTTCATCACCTCTCTTTTGTCCCTGCAACTGCAAGAGACGACACACCGCCAGCGGGTGGACCCAAACACAAAACTCCTTTTTCAAAAGACGGCATAGACTCAAAAGAGAGTCTTGCCTTGTGGCGTTTCCGTTGAATCGAGACGCCATTGCCAGGATGAACACCTTGTGTTCGGGTTTGAGACGGCGGTGTGTGCATATCTTCTTGCACATAGAGATTCCTTCCACAAACTGGGTTAGAGAAGTTGGAAAAACAGTGCCTCTTCTCTGTTTCCTTGAAAAAGAGAAAAACGCCCGTGTTTCTATATGCACCTCCTTTCTTTAAAATTGGCTCAGAAAGAAGAAAAAACAGACGCTGATCACCTCCTTTCTTTATATTGAACGTGCTAATTTAGAGTATATCTCTTTTAAAAAACAAAGTCAAATTTTGTTTTAATTTAATAAATAATTGTTTTTAAGTTCTTTATTAATTTTTAAATAATCGGGGATTGTTTTTTCCACCAAATTCCAAAACTTATAAGAATGATTGAATTCCGCTAAATGACAAAGCTCGTGAACCACAAGATAGTCAGCCAGTTTATTTTCTAAAAAAACAATTTTATAATTAAAGTTCAAGTTTCTTTTTTTAGAACAGCTTCCCCACCTTGTCTTTTGATTTTTAATTCTTACTTTGTAAAACTTAAATTTGTAAAACGCGTTAAATTTGCCAATTTTTTCTTCAACAATTTTTCGCGCCCGCTCTTTATTTTTTAAAAAATTATTTCTGCCGCCTGCCTTTCTTCGGGGTTTTGACAGACGCCTAATTTTTCTTTTAAAAATTATAATATATTTTTTCATAATATAGATTATTCATCATAAACTAAAAAATGCAAAAAGAAAATTTGAAAAATTTAGATAAAAAGAGTAAATTAAAATAAACAATAAAATTTAAAATTTTATGATTATAATAATCGGACTGGGGAATCCCGGCGAAAAATTTAAAAACACCAGGCATAATGCCGGCTTTATGGTTTTAGATAGTTTTGCAAAAGAAAATGATTTTCCGGAATTTAAAATACAAAAAAAATATAACGCCTTAGTTTCAGAGAATATTATAAACGAACAAAAAATTTTGTTGGCAAAGCCTCAGACTTTTATGAATGAATCGGGAAAAACCGCTAAAAAAATTTTAAAAAATAATAAATCAGAGACAGACAACCTTATCGTAGTTCACGATGATATTGATTTGCCTGTTGGAAAAATAAAAATAGTTAAAGAAAGGGGCTCAGCCGGCCACAAAGGAGTAGAATCAATAATCAAAAACATCGGCAATAACGGATTAATAAGATTTCGCCTAGGCATAAATCAAAAACAGTACCACCGACCCATCGGTGGTACTAAAAAAGCAAAAGAGGTTGTGCTTGAAAAATTTTCAAAAGACGAACAAAAAATAATAGACCAAGCAATCCAAAAAACCGCCAGCGCTCTCAATTTTATAATAAAAAACGGCCTAGAAAAAGCCATGAATGAGTACAATAAATAAAATAAATCAGGTGTTGATAGTTAGCATTACCCCCTATTTTTTAGATAAGGAGGTTTTTTGGTTTCAAGAAAATTTAGAAGAAATTTTGCGGGCAAGTAAAACCCAGTCCTTTTTTCAGGACAATATTATTTTTTTAAAAACCGGCTATGATTGTAATTTCTCTAATTTATTGAGAAAAATAGACGAAATGGGATATGAAAGGGTTTTTAAAATTCAAGAGCAGGGGGAGTTTTCGCAAAGAGGCGGAGTTATTGATATTTTTCCCGTCAACTTAATCCATGCAATAAGGTTGGATTTCTTGGGAAACAAAATTGACTCAATAAAACTGCTTGACACAGAAATAAAAGACGAAAAAAGGGCGAGAGATATTTTAAAAAACAGGCTAAAATCGCAAAAAATCTTTTCTGATATTAAAAATTTAAAACCGGGAGATTATTTAACGCACTTAGACCACGGAATTGGAAAGTTTGTCGGGTTTGAAGAATTTTCAATTTCAAAATCTAAATTTCAAAACAATTTTAAAATTAAAATTTCAAATGACGAAAAACAAAAATATTATGTTTTAGAATATGCCAGCGAAGACAAATTATATGTGCCACTGGGTTTAGAAAGAAAACTTTCAAGATATGTGGGGTTTGCAGACCCCAAGATTTCTCGGCTGGGATCTAATTTGTGGCAAAAAACAAAAAGAAAAATAAAAGAAGGGGTAGAAAAATTAGCCAAAGAACTTTTGGATTTATACGCAAAAAAAGAAATTGCGAAAAGAACTCCTTATTTGCAAGACAAAGAATTAGAAGAACAATTACGGTCTTCTTTTATATACGAAGAAACACCAGACCAAACGCAGGCCATTGAAGATATTAAAAAAGACCTAATCAAAGAAACGCCAATGGACAGGATTGTTTGCGGAGATGTTGGTTTTGGAAAAACAGAAATAGCCATAAGAACCGCCCTGCTGGCCGTTGCAAACAACAGGCAGACAGCCCTAATATGCCCCACAACAATCTTGGCCAACCAGCATTTTAATAACTTTAAAGAAAGATTTAAAAAATTTCCTGTCCAAGTAGCCATGCTCTCAAGACTTCAGAGTAAAAAAGAGCAAAAAAAAATAATTGAAAATTTAAAAGGGGGGAAAATAGATATTATTATCGGCACGCACAGAATTTTGTCTTCTGACGTAGGGTTTAAAAATTTGCAATTATTGATTATTGACGATGAACAGCGATTTGGAGTAAAACAAAAAGAAAAATTAAGACAGCTTAAATTGTCTTTAGATGTTTTAAGCCTGTCGGCCACTCCTATCCCAAGAACCATATATCTAGCGCTTTCTTCTTTTAAAAATATAAGTCTTATTCAAACTCCGCCCAAAGGCAGAATAGCCATAAACACGCAGGTTTTGCCGTATAATTCAAAAATTATAAAAGAAGCGATAAAATTTGAACTAAAAAGGAATGGCCAGGTTTATTTTTTGCACAACAGAGTCCAAACCATTGAAAAAACAAAACAGGAATTGCAAAAATTAATTCCCGAAGCAAAAATAGCCGCAATCCACGGAAAGATGCCAGAAAAACAATTGATAAAAACAATGAGTGGCTTTTCTCGTCGGGACATTGATGTTTTGGTGGCCACTACAATTATTGAAAACGGGTTAGATTTTCCTAATGTAAACACTATAATAATAGAAAACGCTTTAAAACTGGGCCTTTCTCAGGCGCACCAGATAAGGGGAAGAGTCGGCAGATCAAATATAGAAAGTTTTGCTTATATGTTTTTTTATAAAAAAAATATTACGCCCTTGGCCAAAGAAAGATTAAAAACATTGGAAGACGAAAAAGAATTGGGGGCTGGTTACAGAATTGCAATTAAAGATTTGGAATTAAGAGGGGCCGGCAATATTTTGGGCAAAGAGCAATCGGGCGCCATAAACAAAATCGGGCTTAATTTATATTGCCAAGTTCTTTCTGAAGCAGTTGAAAAACTAAGGCAATAAAATAGACCTGTTGCGAAATAAGATTAGCAAGCGAAATAAAGCAATTTTTAGCGAAAATTTGGAAAAACGAGGAGGTTTATACAGGGTATAAGCCGACGAGTTTTTATAAATTTGCAGCAAAAATTGCAAATTGCAGCGCGAATTCTTATTTCGCAACAGGTCTAATATATAAAAATTGCAAATGCCACGCTTATTCTGATATAGTATAGTTAAACAGAAATAAAAATTTTATGGATTTAATTATAGTGGAAAGCCCCACAAAATCTAAAACCCTGCAATCGTTTTTAGGAAAAGACTATAAAGTTTTGTCGTCTTTTGGACATGTAAGAGATTTGCCAAAAGGAGAACTTGGAGTAGACGTTGAAAATAACTTTGAACCAAAATATATTGTGCCCACAAAAGCCAAAAAAACAGTTTCTTTGCTAAAAAAAGAGTCTTCATCGGCTGACAGCACCATTTTGGCAACCGACGAAGACAGAGAGGGTGAAGCAATTGCCTGGCACTTAGCAGAAGCATTAAAATTGAAAAACCCAAAAAGAATTGTCTTTCACGAAATAACCAAAGAAGCCATTCAAAAAGCATTAAAAAATCCAAGAAGCATTGATATAAATATGGTAAACGCCCAGCAGGCAAGAAGAATTTTAGACAGGATTGTTGGCTATAAGCTGTCTCCTTTTTTATGGAAAAAGGTGGCAAAGGGCCTGTCGGCAGGAAGGGTGCAATCTGTGGCTGTAAAATTTGTTGTTGACAGAGAAAGAGAAATAGAAAAATTTATACCGCAAGAATATTGGAGCGTTGAGGCTGCGCTTGAAAAAAATAAAAAAGAATTTACCGCTTTTTTGGCCAAAAAAAATAAAGAGCCAATAACAAGGCTTGAAATAAAAAACAAAAAAGAGGCAGATAAAATTTTAGAGGATTTAAAAAATGCAAATTATGTAATAGAAAATGTTGAAAAAAAAGAAACCAAAAAAAATCCTTTTCCGCCCTTTACAACAAGCGCCTTGCAGCAATCTGCTTGGCAGAGATTTCATTTCCCAGCTAAAACAACAATGCAAACGGCCCAGCGGCTTTACGAACAGGGGTTTATCAGCTATCACAGGACAGATTCTTTAAATTTATCTGAAACATCTTTGTTTGCCGCTAAAAAATTTATTGCAGAAAGCTTCGGCATTAATTATTGGGCGGGAAAATTAATAAGGTATAAAGCTAATAAAAACGCCCAAGAAGCCCATGAGGCCATAAGGCCGACCATTGCCAGCAGAACACCAGAATCATTAAAAAATACAGATTCAAGGCAGTTGAAATTATATACTATTATATGGCAAAGATTTATTGCCTGCCAAATGTCGCCGGCTTTATTTGATTCTGTTTCTTCTGATATTAAAGCTAATAATTATACATTCCGCGCAAACGGTCAAACATTAAAATTTGATGGCTTCTTAAAGATCTACCCGGTAAAGTTTGAAGAAAAAGAGCTACCCGGTTTAGAAAAAAATGATAATTTAAACCTTATAAAATTAACTCCTTCTCAACATTTTACAGAGCCCCCCGCAAGATATACCGAAGCAAGTTTAATTAAAATTTTAGAAAAAAACGGCATAGGCAGGCCCTCTACATATGCCCCCACCCTGTCTACCATACAGGAAAGAAATTATGTTGCAAAGAATGACCAAAAAAGATTTTTCCCAAATGAAATGGGAATAATAGTCAATGATATTTTGGCGCAAAATTTTCCGCAAATAGTTGATATTGATTTTACGGCTAAAATGGAAAAAGAATTAGACGAAATAGCTGAAAAAAAAGACACTTGGATAAAAACATGCAAAGATTTTTATGTTCCCTTTGCCAAAAATTTAGAAGAAAAATACAAAGAAGTAAAAAAAGAAAACACAGACATCAAAACAGATAAAATTTGCCCGAGGTGCGCGAAACCAATGGTAGAAAAACTGGGAAGATTCGGCAGGTTTTACGCATGCGCCGGTTTTCCGGATTGCAAATACACAGAATCTTTAGAGTCGGTTGATTTGGGAATTATTTGTCCAAGGTGCAAGGTCGGTAAAATAGTTGTCAGAAAAAGCAAAAGAGGAAAAATTTTTTACGGCTGCGACCTTTATCCAAAATGCGATTTTGCCTTATGGGACAAGCCCGTAAATGAATTTTGCAAAAAATGCGGTTCTATTTTGGTAGAAACAAAAAATAAGCAAATAAAGTGCGGTAATAAAGAATGCAAACAATCAACGCCATCAGAAAAATTATAGGAAAAAGCGAAAATCCGAAATTAATCGCGGATGTTTTTGAATTTTCAAAGCAAGCCTATAAAGAAAAATTCCGAGCTTCCGGCGAAAACTATATTGAACACGCCACAAGGGTGGCTTCTATCTTAAGCCGCATGGGGCTTGATGTTGTGACTATTGCGGCCGCTTTGTTGCATGATATAGCCGACGATATGCCAATGTCTTCCCAAAAAATCCAGCTTTATGAGATTGAAAAAAAGTTTGGCAAAGAAATTGCATATTTGGTGGAAAAAATTTCAGGGCTTCCCAAAATCCGCTATTCTTTAACAATAAATATAAATGAAAAAAAACTCTTTACCAAAGAAAAAATTGAAAACTTAAGAAAAATGTTTCTTGCTTTGGCCGAGGATTTAAGGGTGGTATTAATAGAGCTTGTTTCCCGTCTTGACGGATTAAACTCCCTGAGCCACCTGGCAGAAAACCAGCAAAAACTATATGCCCTAGAAACATTAGAAATTTTTGTGCCCGTAGCCAACAGATTAGGATTGGCAGAAATCAGAAGAAGGCTTGAAGATTTGTCTTTTTATTATTTGTTCCCGGAAAAATTTAAATGGATAGAAATAAATATCAAAGAACCTTTTGAAAAAAGAGAAATATATCTTAAAAAATTCATACCCCGTTTAAAAAAAATATTAAAATCTGAAAGAATAAAATTTTTAGACATAAATTGGAGAGCAAAGTCATATTGGAGCACCTATCAAAAACTCATAAAGAAAGATATGAATTTTGAAAAAATCCATGATTTATTGGCTTTAAGAATAATAGTCAAAGACATTCAAGACTGTTATAGGGTTCTGGGGGTAATACATAAATATTACCAGCCCATTTCAGAAGAAATTAACGATTATATAGCTAAACCCAAGGTTAATGGATACAGGTCTTTGCATACTACGATTTTCAGCGATAAAGAAAAAACAACTGAAATCCAAATCAGGACAGATCAAATGCACAAAGAGGCGGAATACGGCGTCTGCGCGCATTGGTCATATAAAGAAAAAATTGATATAGAAAGAGAAAAAGATAAATTTGTCTGGACAAAAAAAATCCCCGAATTCTGGAAAACGTTTAAAATTGATTTCTTTTCAAAGCAGGTTTTCACTTTTACTCCAAAGGGAGATGTGGTTGTTTTGCCAAAAGGGGCCACTCCCATTGATTTTGCCTATGCAATCCACTCAGAAATTGGAAACCGTTGCGAATTATCAAAAATAGGAGAAAAAATCGTGCCTCTTTCTCATTGCTTGGAAAACGGAGATATTGTAAAAATTATAACAAACAAAAAGAAAAAACCCTCTCCAGACTGGTTAAGATTTGTTAAAACAAACATGGCCAGGTCGCACATTAAAAAAGAAACCGAGAGGGAAGAGCCTTTGTTTAATTTTCCTATTCCTGTTTTTATAAAAAAGAAAATACTTGAAATTTCAGAAAAGGTTAAAAAGAAAAAAAGCGAGAAGGAACTGATAAAAAAAGAAGGCCCGAAGCAAATTTATTTAGCCGGCCAAAAAGGCATGCTAATTACAAAAGCAAAGTGTTGCAATCCAGGTCCAGAAGATAAAGTAAGGGCATATATTACAAAACATAGGTCTGCTGTTTTGCACAGAACAGCCTGCGAAAACTTTAAAAAATTGGCAGAAAATTCGCCAGACAGGGTAATTAACGCTTCGTGGGAATAATTTATGAAAAAAAATTCTCTAAAGATTGCCGTTATAGCTCCTCCCCTTACAACCGTTCCGCCAAAAGGACATGGAGGAACTGAAAGAATTGCTTATGAAATGGCAGAGGGTTTTAAAAAGAGAAACCACAAAGTGGCGCTTTTTGGCGCAGGATCATGCAAAACCTCAACTAAATTTATCCAAATTTTAAAACAAACAATAGAAGAAAGAAAAAATGATATTGCTTTTACAGAATCATTCAGGCTATTAAGAGTAGAAACTATCTATTTGGCAAAAATAATAAAAATAATTTTAAAAAAAGAAAAAAAATTTGATGTTATTTTTAATCATTCAAAAAATAATTATCTTTTTTTGCCTCTAACTCCTTTTATTAAAATTCCTATTATAAATATTCTCCATCTGCCACTTTTTAAGGAGGCAGAAGAGTTTTATTCTAAATTCAAAAATTCTAATATTATAACTGTTTCTAATAGTCAAAGAAAGGGATTTTCTAGAATCAAATATTTGGCCACCGTTTATAACGGTGTCAACGCTGAAAAATTTAAACTATCTAAAAAACCAAAAAATTATTTTTTGTTTTTAGGGGTAATGGGGTGTCACAAAAACCCAAAAGACGCAATACTGGCGGCAAAAAAGGCTAATGTCAAATTGATTTTAGCGGGCGGAAAAATAAGAGAACCGTATTTTTCAAAAGAAATAAAACCGTTAATTGACGGAAAAAAAATTAATTACATAGGTGAAATTACTTCAGAAAAAAAGAAAATCAATCTTTTAAAAAATGCCAGGGCTCTTCTTTTTCCAATAAAATGGCCTGAACCTTTTGGGCTGGTAACAATTGAAGCAATGGCCTGCGGAACCCCGGTGATTGCTTACCCCAATGGAGCTGTGCCTGAAATTGTTGAAAATAAAAAAACTGGTTTCATTGTAAAAAATGTTTTTGAAATGGCAAAAGCAATAAAAAAAATCGGTGAAATTGATAGAAAAAAATGCAGAAAAAGAGTTGAAAATTTTTTTTCAATAGAAAAAATGATTGATAAATACGAAAAAATCGCTTTTAAAATAGTTGAAAAAAACAAGAAAACAAGATAGAATAAATATAATTAAGCCGCGGTGGCGGAATTGGCAGACGCAATGGATTCAAAATCCATCGTTCGCAAGGACATGTGGGTTCAACTCCCACCCGCGGCACAATAAAAAAATTGGGACGTCCGACGTCCCAATTTTTTTTATATATTGTTCAACATTATTTAAACCAACAACAAAGATATAAATCCCAAAAACAGGCAGTAATAGGCAAATAATGAAAACTTATCGTTGGCCATATATTTGCCTAAAAATTTCAAAGATAAAAATCCAAATATCATTGCCGGCAAAAATCCTGCAACAGAAGCCAATAGTTCGTTTTGTGAAACTTCGTTTATATCAAATATTTGTAAAACCATGGCTCCAAAAATTGCAGGCACTGCCAAAAGAAAAGAAAATTTAAAAGCAGTGTTTCTGTCGGCCCCCATAAATATTGCAGAAGAAATAGTGGCGCCAGACCTTGATATGCTGGGCAAAATTGACACTGCCTGAAAAATACCCACAATTAAAGAATCTAACCAATTTAGCTGTTCTATGCTCTTTCCGGTTTTCTTATAAAATTTTGTTATAAAAATAATTACAGCTGTTATAAAAAACCCGGTGGAAAGCAAAAAAACAGAATTAAACGATTTTTCTATTTGGCTTTTAAACAGCAATCCAAAAGCCGCCGCCGGCAATGTTCCCAGGGCTAAATAAAAAATTAGTTTTGCGTTTTTTTTTATATTAAAAACAATTTCAAAAATATCTTTTCTAAAATAAAAAACCACGGCCAATAATGTGGCTGCGTGCACGGTTGTATCAAAAAAAATCGGGGGCTCTTTCAGGTTAAAAAATTTCTGGAATAAAACCAGGTGTCCGGAGCTGGATATGGGTAAAAATTCCGTTATACCTTGAATAGCGCCCAAAACTACAGATTGAAAAATATCCATGGCAAAGATGAATATAAATAATAAACCAAAAAAGAAGAAATAATGCCTGCAATCATTCCGGCTAAAATATCAGACGGCCAGTGAACCCCAACAAAAACCCTGGAAAAAGAAATTAAAAAACTTAAAATGCCGAAAAAAATTCCAAGGCTCATATTATAAGACGCAACAGCAAAAGATAATCCAAAAAAGAAAGAAGCGTGCCCGGAAGGAAAAGACGGATGTTTTGGTGTTTTAATTAAAGTTTCAGCCCCAATGGCATCTGGCGGCCTTTTTCTTTTATAAAATAAATATATTGTTTCGTTTATTAAAAACCTGGAAAAAAGCGCAATTAAAACCGGCAGAAAAAAAACAGCTCCGCCGCCCGCCGAATAGACAAAAAAAAGAAAAAAAACAAAAAGCAGATAACTGAGGTGTACCGCAAAAAAAACCATAAAAAAATCAAAAATTGGCCATTTGCCGGATGTTTTTCTTATTAGATTAAAAATATATAAATCTAAATTCATAATTTTGTTTAACTGGGCAAGGGAAACTTTTTACAAAGCCTGATTACGTCTTTGCGCAGTTTTATAAGCGTTTTTTTGTCATTATGATTTTCTATTGCTGAATTAATCCAATTGGCAATTATTTTTATTTCTTTTTCTTTCATTCCCCTTGTTGTTATTGCCGGAACTCCTATGCGGACACCGCTTGGATCCATTGGCTTTCTTGGATCGTCGGGTATCATATTTTTATTTATAGTAATGCCAATTTCGTCTAAGGCTTTTTCCGCGTTTTTGCCCGTAATTCCTTTGCTGGAAAAAACATCAACCAAAACCATATGGTTATCAGTGCCGCCGAACATTAGTTTAAACCCGTATTTTTTAAGCTCTTGTTCTAAAACTTTAGCGTTTTTTATAACTTGCTTTGTGTAAATTCTAAATGAAGGTTTCAATGCCTCACCCAAGGCCACCGCCAACGCAGCAATATTATTCATATGCGGCCCGCCTTGAAATCCCGGAAAAACAGCTTTGTCTATTGCCTCTGCAAACTGCTGTCTGCACATTATCATTCCTCCTCTCGGACCACGCAAAGTTTTATGCGTCGTAGTTGTAATAATATCAAAAAACGGGACAGGATTTGGCACGGCCTTACCTGCCACAAGCCCCGCTATGTGGGCTATATCAAACATTGTTATGGCTCCGACTTTTTCTGCGATGTCTCTAAATTTTTCATAATCTATTTGTCGCGTATAAGCAGAAAAACCGGCTAAAATAAGCTTTGGCCTTTCTTGAACCGCCATTTTTTCTAATTCGTCATAATCAATTTTTCCTGAAGCGCCTGTTTTATATCTTACAAATCTATAAATTTTAGCTGATGATGTTACGGGGTGGCCGTGGGTTAAATGTCCTCCATGAGATAAATCCATCCCCAAAACTTTGTCTCCGGGTTTTAAAACAGCGCTGTAAACTATCATATTTGCGGGAGCCCCGGAAAGCGGCTGAACATTAATATGTTCTGCCCCAAAAATCTTTTTTGCCCTTTCAATAGCCAAACTTTCAACAACGTCAGTGTAAGTTTGCCCGCCATAATAACGCCTGCCGGGATACCCTTCGGAATATTTATTTGTAAAAACAGAACCCAACGCCTCTAAAACAGCCTGAGAAACATAGTTTTCTGAAGCAATAAGCTCCATTCCTTTCTGCTGGCGTTTTAGCTCGCCCAATATGGCTTTATAAATTTCAGGATCCTTTTTTTTTAATTCCATAATTTTACTTTTTTATTTTTTGTAAATATCGTGAGTGTCTATGTCGTAATAGATAACTTCGCTATTTTTTAAAAACTGAAAAAGAACCCTGTAATTTTTAGTAATATAAAAAGCCCAAAAATTAGAAAGGGATCCTTTTAGTTTATGAGTATTCAAACTTGGGTGGAGAAAGTTACTTTCAAAAAGTAAAATTTTTCTAAATGCAATTTTCTTAATATCTTTTGAAAGTCTATTAAATTTACTTTCAAAGTAGGGAGTAGTATGTGACTTAAAAATCTTGGGCATATTTGTCTTTTATAAAATCTTTAAAAGACCTCGTTTTTCCCTTTCTTAGTGATAGTTCCCCAGATAAAATTGCCTTTATCGCCCCCCTAAGCTCTAATTTTTCTTTCTCCATTTTTTGCCATTTTTTCAAAGGTAAAACCACCACGCCATTTTTTTCGTCTACCGCTGTTTTCGATAAAATTATATTTCTATTAGCCATATTTTTAATCTAAATTATTTTTTAATATTATCATTTTATAACTTTAATTACAACTCCAATATATGTCCTGTCAATATCTTAATATTTTTTCTCTTCTTCTTGTTAAATCAATGATTTTTGAGGGTTTTGATTTTAGCAAGTTGCCTCCGTCAATTATTAGGTCTGGTTTATTTTTTTGTTTTTTAAACAACGCAATAATTTCTTTTACACTTTTCATTTCAGGCATACCCGAGATATTTACTGATGTTTGCGATAAGGGTTTGTTTATTTTTTTTAATAAATCCTGAATGAATTTGTGTTTTGGAATTCTTATAGCGATTGTCTTTTTGTTCATGACTAATAGGGTCAGACGAGGGTCAGACCCTGACCTGACCCCGAGTACAAAAGTAAATTTACCGGGCCAGTGTTTTTTTAAAATTTTTTCTTGCCTTTTATCAATTTCTGCAATTTCTTTTGCTGTTTTTATATCTTTTACAAAAATAGCCAAAGGTTTTGTCTTTGGCCTTTTTTTTATTTTAAAAATTTTTTCAACGGCTTTTTTATTGCTTGCGTCCGCTAAAAATCCATAAACCGTATCAGTTGGACAAGTTATCACCCCTCCCTTCTTAATTGTTTCCGTTGCAATCTTTAATAAATTTTTATCTTTAATATTGCTAACTTTAAATTTTAAATTTTCATTTTGCATTTTACATTTTAATTTTTAAATTTTTGTTATAACCTCCGTTTTTTAAAAAATTAGAAAATTTTAAAACATCTCCCGGGTTGCCAAAGTCAATCCAGCAGTCTTTTATTATTTTAATTTTAACTTTTTTATTTTTTGCCAAAAGAGAAATGGCGTCTGTAATTTCATATTCTCCGCGCGGAGATTTTTTAATTTTAGATATTTTTTTAAAAATATCTGGCGTAAACTTATATAATCCGGCGTTAATTAGGTTGCTTATATATTCTTTTGGTTTTTCTATTATTTCTTTTAATAATCCGTTGTTAGGAACAAGCACCCCGTATTTTTCGGGATTCTGATGTAAAAGTCCGGCGGCATAGTTATAGTTATCTCTAATATTCATTGCCTTTAAGTCTCTTATTGAATAAAGGTTGTCGCCGTAAAGATATATAAAATTTGATTTGCCAATTATATTTTTAACGCATTTTATAGGGCAGGCAGTGCCATATTCTTTTTCTTTGGGGCCTAAAAATTCATACTGGCTGACAAAGCTTATTTTGCGCTTCTTGCCCGCCTCTGCAGGCAGATTTTTGAGGCAGCAGCTATAATCATCTAAAAATTCTTTCATTAAGTCCTCTTTATATCCCACCACCAAAATAATCTCTTTATATCCGGCGGCCAATAAATTATCTAAAACATACGCTAAAAACGGCCTGTCTTTAACATTAATAAGGTGCTTTGGCTTATTATTAGACAAATGAAGCATACGAGTCCCTTGCCCCGCCGCCGCTATTACAACCTTCATATATTTTTTGCCAAATTAAATGCCTTTTTATTTAATTCTAAGTACTTTTGAGGAATTATTTTTTCTATGGCTTTTTCAACTGATTCCGGCCTTAACGGAATAATTTTTTTAAAAACGCAAAACCCTAAAAGATACAAAGAGCTTACGACTTCGTTATTGAGCTCTTTTTTGCAATTTTCTGAAGCTGGAACCAAATAGAGATTTTTTTTAACTGCGCTTTTTAAATTTTCCAAAACATATTCTTTGGAAATTTTCTTGTCAAAAAAAACAAAATTTTCATTGACAACAAATTTTGTTTCCTTGTTTTTATGGGCAATTGCCCTTAATGCTTCTGTTGTTTCTAAAGAAAAAACTAAATCTGCTTTACCAAAAGAAAACAGCGGGCTGTGCGCTTTTTTGCCAAACCTAATATAGGCCTCAACCGCTCCTCCTCTTTGCGAAAGCCCGTGAAGCTCTGAAGACCTTACATCATACCCTTCAACAAAAGCGGCTTCGTTAATTATTGAAATTAAAGTAATTATCCCCTGTCCACCCACGCCCGTTATGACAATATTAAAATTATTTTGCATAAAAATATTTTAAAAAATTATTAAATTTTAAGACTAAATTTGGTAAAGATAAATTGGCAAACTGCCCTGCTTTCTGTCTATTGCTACCGGTTTCCATCCTTCCATTGGCCAAGCATAAATAGCTATTTTAGCTCCTTTTTTTAATTCTTTTTCAAATTTTTTCTTTAATTTTGGATAAACGCTCTGCATCAAAAAAACATAAATTAAATCGGCATCGTTCAAATTCACATTCCAAAAATCTTTAAATTTTACAACTGCCCTGCTCTTGCAAAAAAATATTTTAACATTTGTCAGAAAATAATTAAAAACGGAAATTTCTAAGCCGGTAGCCTTTGCCCCTTTACTCGCCATAGCAATTATCAATCTGCCGTCGCCACAGCCTAAATCATAAAATTTTATATCTTGTTTTATTTCTAATAATTTTAAAAATCTATCAACATCATTTTTTTTGGTTGGGACCCATGGAGCTGCTCTCCATGAGGCATAAGCTGCAGAAAAAAATAAAATGATAAAAAATAAATATAAAATATCAATAATCATAAAAAATTATTTTTTGCAATAAAATTTTATTTAATCGGCTGTTTATTTTTGTAAATTTAAACACTATCCTGTATAATCCTTTTAATTTCATACAATTCGAGCGGGACAAATTTTACGTTCTTTATTCCTTTATCAGTAAACCATTTTTGCGTTTTCTCAATTTGATTCTGCGGCACCCGAACTTCTTTTATATCCTTTCCTGTAAATTTGTCCCAATACATATCTTCAAATGGAATGTGCGTTGGTTTTTCTCCTCTTGAAAACGTTGTTAAATGCGGTTCTTTCCCTGCCCCTTCAAAAGTGATAAAACATGGAAAGGGATGATCAAGTTCTTGCTCTAATTCATCCCTTAACTCTTTGTTTGGTACATTTGGCAAAAATTCTTTTTTAATTTTATCTCTTTGATTTACATCTTCTCTTTTGTTAAATCTTTCAATAAAATCCCTTCTTCTTTCCTCTATCTGTTCATCTGTAATTTCTTCTGGTTTTACTCCGTCTCTTTTTGCCGACATTTCTCTGATTTCATCTTTGCTTAAAGACGCAAATAATTCTTTAACAAAAACTTGTGGCAAAAATTCCCCTGTTATTTTTTCAGAATCAACAGATAAATATCCGGCAAGCTCGCTTTTTTTAGCACTTGCTCTTGCAAAAATTTGTTGAAAAACTTCTGCATAATGATAATCTGGGTGGCTAACCGAAAGCCCTTTTTGAGTTTCTCTTCCTTCTTGGTAATCTATACTGGTTTCGCCTGTATATTTTCCATATCCGCCAGCAAATCCTTCTTCTAATCCATTTCTTAAAGAAAACGAACTTGTAGAGTGCCATAAAGGAATTTTTACATCAGACAACTCGGAATAATATTCAAGTGTTTGTCTAAATAATTCTAATCTTTGTAATTTTGAAATTTCTAATCCGTCTGCATTAAGTAATATTTCTAAAGCTTTGCCTAATATTTTTGCGTCAACCTGTTCTGGATTTTGCGGCAAAACAGCTTTTCTAAATTCTGTATTATCGGCGCATTGCAAAATAACTCTTTCAACCTCTAAATACTTTGGATCTTCATTCTTAATTTCTGCTCCTTTCTCGTCTCTATATTCTCTTCGTCCGCTAAAATCTAAAGCTTCGCTATCTTGCTCTTCAATATTTTTTTCTGTCTCATTTTTTTCCTCTATAAATTCTTCTTCAAATTTTGGTTCGCCTTCCATTTTGTTTATTTTATTATATTATTTTTGTTTGTCATAGCTTTTCCAAAATTCTCTTTCTGGTAAATCTTCCCCAGATACTTCTTGCACAATATTCTTTAACGTAGCTCTACCTTCAGCTGTTTCGTAATACCAACCCCGCCTCCTATTAAACTCTTGCGACGCTTCTTCAAGATGTGATTTTGGATCTAGATCTGATAAAACTGACTCGGTCACCCCATCTATATCGTTACGGTAAGCGTATAAACGAATTGCGTTGGTTATAATAGTTATCAGTGTATCGTCTTTTTTAATATCTAATCCCAAAACATTGGCTACATTTGCTTCATTTAAATCATAATTATCTTCCGCTGATTCTGCTAAAAGATTGCTTATTTCCCATCTTTTTTCTTCAAGTATTTGCTTTGCTCTCTTTTGTCTTTCTTTAAAATATCTTTTTGTTTCTTCGGCTAGTTTAATTTGAACTTCCCAATTTTGCCGAATTCTTTTCTTTTCTATTTCGGGAAAAAAACGATAACCTTCAAGGTCTCGTCCTGAAATTGGCGTAAATTCTAACCGCGTCCTTTCTCCTTTTTTTGTTTTTGGTTGATCGGTCTCTGTTTTATTTAGTTCTAATTCTGCTTTTTGAGGCGCCAATTCGGCGCTTTTTTCTGACTGCTTAATTAAATCAGACACTTCAGATTCGTCTTTTTCCGCATCTGATTGATGTTCAATTTTTGGTATTTCTCTCATATTGTTTTATAGACCTTACTGATTAAAAATTTTTATGGATCGGAAAATTATGTTACGCGGTAATTTTTCACGACCTTTAATAAAAATCTTTTGTCATTGGGTCTTATTAAAAATTAATAAAAATTTTATTGATCATGCTTTTTTGATTTTTGTCTTCTTTCCAAAAGCGCGCAGATTCTTTTGCAAATTATTACTGAAACTTCGTCTTTTGTTAAAAAATCTTTAATTGTATCTTCCAGCTCTTTAATATTTATCTGGTCAAGAATTTTTATATATTTTACTCCGCAAGCCCTAACTATTTCTTCTATTTTTAATTCTTCTGTTGGCTCTCCCATAGCATTTTGGCCCATTCCTGGATTTTGCTGGTGCCCTGTCATGGCGGTGATTCTATTGTCTAATACAATCAGTAGGGGATTTGATTTATTAAAAACAGCGTTGATTAATGCGTATATGCCCGAATGAAAAAAGGTGCCGTCTCCTATAATAGATATTACTTTTTGATTTGCAACTTGCCCGGAACCGCGCTGAAGAGATTTTACCACGCCGTGGGATATGCCAAGTCCGGCCCCCATGGAAAAAATATAATCTTGTATATTATGTGGAAAAAGGCCGGCTATCATATTGCATCCAATATCTCCGCCAAAAATTGTTCCTTCCGGCGCAACTTTTTTTATTATAGGAAAAACATACAAATAAGGGCACCCCTCGCATAATCTGGCGGTTCTGCGCGGAATTTTTAATCCTAAATTTTTTCCGCCAAAGGCGGACCCGCCTCGGGCGAGAATTTTTAAATTTTTAATCTCGGCAATTGCAAAAATAATTTTTTCAGTATTTAATTCCCCTATTTCCGGCAAAACGCTTTTACCAAAAATCTGTGTTTTTAAATTATCGTCTTTGGCAATAATTTTTATTTCTTTTTCTAAATAAGGGTCTGTTTCTTCTATGACTAAAATTTGTTTTTTATTTTTAATAAAATCTGCAATTTTTTTACTTGGCAAAGGATAAAAAAAACCCAGCTTTAAAACAGGAATATCTATTCCTAATTCTTCAACGGCTTCAATTGTATGCAAATAAGCAACCCCCGATGCCACTATTCCAAGATTGTGGGAGACCCGATGTCCCACAATTTTATTTATAGAGGACTTTTCGGCAAAAACGCGTATTTTTTCTGTTTTTTCCAAAAGTTCTTTTTTCATTTCTAAAACCCGCGGGGGCATTGTGCAAAATTGATGAGGATTTTTTATAAAATTGGGCGTTGAATGTTGGGTGTTGGGCGTTGAGCTTACTTCTACTATTGCCCTCTGATGATTAACTCTGGTTGTGGTTCTCAAAATTACGGGAATATTAAATTTTTCTGAAATTTCAAACCCTAATTTTGTAAAGTCGTAGCATTCTTGAGGATCAGAGGGTTCTAATACCGGCACATGAAATAAATAAGCATAACCCCTTGAATCCTGTTCTGATTGGGCAGAGCTCCAGCACGAAGGGTCGTCGGCCACAACAATAACCATACCTGCTTTTGTTCCGGTATAAGCCAAGGGAAATAAGCTGTCAGAACAGACGTTTATTCCAAAACTTTTCATATTTACCAAAGACTTCAGTCCGGAAAAACTGGCTCCAATTGCAGCTTCTAACGCCACTTTTTCATTGGTTGACCATTCTGCATATATGCCATGAGTTTTAGCAATTCTTCCAAACTCATCTCCTATTTCAGCAGACGGACAGCCCGGATATCCAGAAACAAAATCAACACCCGCTTCCAGCGCTCCTCTGACTATAGCCTCATTTCCCAATAAAACTTTCTTCATATAACTATATTAATTAATTTTTTATAAATAAATATTATTTTTTTAGGTTCTTTTCCCTCCATCCATTTTACTATTTTTTCTGAAGACAAAGCAAGGTTCTTCGCCTCTTTTTCTAAAATGCCGGCCTTGGCTTCTATTTTGTCGCGAACTTTACCGTTAATTTGCACAATAAGCAAAAATTTTTCTTCTTCAATTAATTTTGTATTATATTTCGGCCATTTTTGATTGCAGCATAATCCTTTAAATTTTGCCCCAAACCATAATTCTTCGGCTAAATGCGGGGCAAATGGCGATAATATCTTTAAAAAATCCTCTGAATCTTTTTCGCTTAAATCTTTGTCGGAAATATTCCATGCATTCACAAATTCCATCATAGAACTTACGGCTGTGTTAAACTTCATTTCTCCAATATCTTCTGAAACTTTTTTAATTGTCTTGTGCATTATTTTTTTAAGCTCTATGCCTGCATTGGATTTATTTAATTTTTTCCTGTTAAAGAGTTTATAAATTTTTTCAAGAAATCTTCTTGCTCCCACAACCCCTTTTGCATCCCAGGGAATCATTTGATCAAAAGGCCCCATAAACATTTCATAAACTCTCAAGGTATCTGCTCCATATTCTTTTACAACCTTATCCGGATTTATCACGTTTCCTTTAGATTTTGACATTTTAACTGAACCCTCGCCAAGCACCATTCCGTGCGAAGCTCTTTTTTTATAAGGTTCAGGTCCGATTGATTTTGGAAAAGCCCCAATATCCCATAAAAATTTGAAAATAAAACGGGAATACAATAAGTGCAAAGTAGTGTGTTCCATTCCTCCGTTATACCAATCTACCGGCATCCAATATTTTATTTTTTTGTCGTCCCAATTATATTTTCCATTTTTTGCAAAAGCATATGCCAAATAATACCAATTAGAGCCTGCCCAATTTGGCATTGTGTCTGTTTCTCTTTTGGCTTTGCCTTTGCATTTTGGACATTTTACATTAATCCAATTTTTTATTTCAGCCAAAGGAGACTCTCCTGTTTCTGTTGGCTTATATTTTTTGACTTTAGGCAACTTAACGGGAAGATCTTTTTCTGCAACCGCCTGCCAGCCGCATTTACTGCAAAAAATTAAAGGAATCGGCTCTCCCCAATAATGTTGTCTTGAAAATACCCAATCACGAAGCTTGTAGTTAGTTTTATTTTGCGCCATTCCTTTTTCTCCAAGCCAGGAAATAATTTTAGAACGGGCCTGGGCCGAACTTAAACCGTTAAACTGCATTGAATTGTAAAGAATGCCTTCGCCCTCAAAACATATTTCTAATGTTTTAACTTTAACTGCTATGTTTTTGTCTGCTGGCTCTATCGACGTTCTTAGTGGTATGCCTTGTTTTTTGGCAAGATCAAAATCTCTTTTATCGTGGGCGTCTGCAAAAACAGCTCCCGTGCCATAGTGACCTAAAACAAAATCAGCGGTCCAAACGGGCACCTCTTCTCCCGTGGCAGGGTTTTTTGCTTTGATGCCCTTTAATTCAACGCCAGAAACAGCTCTTTCTTCATTTGTTCTTTCTGCATCGGGAGTATTTTTTGATTTTTCTCTATATTCTAAAACCTCTTCTATGTTTTGAATTTTATTTTTGTGCCTATCTATAAATTTATGTTCTGGGGCCAATATTAAAAAGGTGCAAGAAAATATCGTATCTATTCTTGTGGTAAAAACTTCAATAAAATTGTCAATTCCTTCTGTTGGAAATTTAACCAAAGATCCCTCTGATTTTCCTATCCATTCTTTCTGTTGAATTTTTATTTTTTCCAAATAATCAACCAAATCCAAATCTTTAATCAGCCTTTCTGCGTATTCTGTAATTTTTATAAGCCATTGCTCTTTTTCTTTTTTTTCAACTTTTGTCCCACATCTTTCACACTTGCCCAAAACCACTTCTTCGTTAGCCAGTCCGATTCTGCAAGAAGAACACCAGTTGATCGCTATTTTAGACTTATAAGCCAGCCCGTTTTTGAACAATTGCAAAAATATCCATTGGGTCCATTTATAATATTCGGGGTCTGTGGTGTTTATTTCTCTTGACCAGTCAAAAGAATAACCCAGGCTTTTTAATTGCCTTCTAAATGTGTCTGTGTTTTTTTTTGTGGCAACAGAAGGATGAATGCCTTTTTTAATAGCGTAATTTTCGGTGGGCAAACCAAAAGCATCCCAGCCAATCGGAAATAAAACATTATATCCTTCCATTCTTTTTTTTCTGGCAATAATATCTAGGGCAGTATAGCTCCGGCAATGGCCCACATGAAGCCCATCTCCCGATGGATAAGGAAACTCCGCTAAAAGATAAAACTTTTTTGATTTGGAGCCATTTTTTGCATAAAAAATATCTGATTTATACCATTTGTCCTGCCATTTTTTTTCAATTTTATTCGGATTATACTTCATAACAAATTCAAAATTTAAAAATCATCTTAATTGTTTATATTAGCAAAAATATTTATTTGGGTAAATCTTGACAATGAAATATTATTATGCTATCTAAAATTAGCATGCTCTTTTACAAAACGCGGCAAAACAGGAGACTTCTTATGAGTAAGGTGTGGTATACAATATCTTACAATACCAACGCTCGTAGTCCCGATCATATTTCTGAATGGGGCGTAGATGTTGGTCTGCAGTTGGTTCATGTAGACACAAAAGAAAAGGCAGAAAGATTAATGTCTTTGGTAGTTTCAGAATGGGAAAACTTCTATGTTTTTTCTAATTTATATGGTCCTTTTGACAGTGTAGAGGAAGCAAGAGAAGATTATGAAAAAAAAGTTAATCGCACCGCCAGCGCTTTCTGCCGCCCGGATGTTCGTCTTTGGAAAAGGTGAAAGCATTAAAACATCGGCAAAAAAAACCGACAAAGATGTCGATAAGCCGCCCGACGAAAATTTGTCAAAGGCGGTTTTTTATTAAATTTTTTTATTTTTTATCCCCGTATTCCTGTATCCCCGTATTCCCGCCTTATACCTGCGATCGCAAATATAACGCGGGAATAGGTTAATAGGTTAGGATATCAATCTAATTTAAAAAATTTCTTGAGGTCTTTTTCTTCGCCAATATCTTTAACGGTAATAAGCCTAATTTCTTTATTTGATAGTCCAAAAAAAGACTTTAACATTTCAATTTCTTTTGTGCAATCATAGGGAATAATCCATACGCTTTTTTGCAATATAACAAACCCCATGCTTTTTAGCTTCCCCCTGAAAGCTTCTCTGTATAACTTTTTTAACTCAGCGATATCAAACATTAGTATTCGCCACTTGCCGTCCCATTTTTCAGTTTTTTTTATCTTCAAATCATTTATCTGCATCCAGCTGGTCTTTTTCTTTCCCTTTTTGGTGAGCAAAAAGTAAATTTGACCGCCTTCTTTATAAAAATCTATAAACCCCTGCTGTTTTAAACGATAAAAAGTGTCATAAACCTTTCTGCGCGGATATTTCTTAAACCTCTTAAATCCCTTTAAAAGATTTACCAAAAAAAATGGAGAGGTTGCGGCGATAGTAACTATGCCGGCAACCAATAAAATTATTAATATATCCTTAGCTATTTCTGATTTTGGTATTTTAAAATAATATTCGGGTCGTTTTATTTTCATAATTCTATATTAAATTTTTTATTTATTATTAAATATCTTTTATTTTGTTTCGCTATTTCAGTGTAGTTTATTTTATCATATATAATTTAATCACGCTATATATTTGCGATCGCAAGTGTAGCACGGGAATATTTTTCTTCAAAATTAATTAAGTTAACCTCTCCGCCTTTAGGGCGGGAATTTCAGCCGGGATTATTAAAATATTTTTTATCTTTTATAATCTAAATAGTTCTCTGGCGTTTTGGGTCGTGATTTCTGCAACTTCTTCAAAGCTAATTCCTTTTAGGTCTGCTATTTTTTGAATTGTATATTTAATAAAAATCGGCTCATTGCGCTTGTCTTTTCCTTCTATTGGGGGAGTTAAATACGGGCAATCGGTTTCAATTAATATTCTATTCAATGAACAATTCTTTATGACTTCTTGCATATCTAATTTAAAGATTATTCCATTTAAACCGATATAAAATCCTAAATTTATATATTGCTGCGCCTCTTCTTGGTTTCCTGTAAAACAATGAATAACTCCTTTTGTATTATTCGTTTTCAAAATTTCTAAAATATCTTGGTGCGCCATTCGACAATGCAAAATGACTGGTAAGTTTAATTCTTTTGCCAGTTCCAGTTGTTCAACAAAAACTTTTTTCTGCGCTGTTTTAAATTGTTCTAATTTTATTTTTGTTTTCGGTTTGTAATAATAGTCTAAACCGATTTCGCCAATAGCCACAACCTTTTTTGATTTTGCTAAATTGCGATATTTTTCGTAGTCAAAATTTTGTTCTTTAACTAAAAATTCACCTTCGTTTGGATCTGTTTTTATTTTTACAAATTGCGCTCCGGCGTAAATCGGGTGCATTCCAATGGCGGCATATATATTTTCGTATTTTTCAGCTAATTCAACGGCTTGCTTTGAAGTCTCGTATTTTGTGCCGACATCAATGCAAACAACGCCCTGTTCTTGAGTTCGTTTTATAACCTCTTCCCTGTCGCTATCGTATGCTTTGAAATTCAAATGGCTGTGAGTATCAATTATCATATCTTTTATTTTATATCTGTATTTCAAATAAAAAAAGAGCAGGCGCCGTAATACAACGCCTGCATATAAGTATTAAGTATATTGTTATTCGGACGGCCTCTCGCCGGGCAGATGACCCTCTCTGGCGAGTTGTTCATTCCGTTTGATAGCATCGTAAACTTCGCGCCGATGCACAGGAATTTCGTTTGGGCATTCTATACCCAAACGAACCTTGTCGCCGCGGATTTCCACGACGACAATCGTAATGTCATTGTTGATAACAATACTCTCGTTCCGTTTGCGAGACAGAACCAACATGGTAAACTCCTTCATAGCTGGAACTGAAAGGTCTCGCTCTCTCAAACCGTCATGGCTTGATGAAAAAGAGCTATTACTAATATAGCAGTAAATAAAAAAATAGTCAAATTAAATTCTAGGAAAAATAGCTGTCTGGTTTTTGGATTCAATTGCTTGTTTAATTTTTTCTGAAGTTGCGGGCAAAAATGGCAATAATAAATCTGCAACATTCTGCAAAACAAAAAGAGAATCAAAAACAACTTGTTTGGCGTTTTCTTTTCCCTCCCACGGTCTGCCGTCGTTTATATATTTGTCGCAAAATCCTATCAGCTCCCAAATTGATTTTAAAGCTTCATTGAATTTAAAATCTTTTAAATGTTTTTCGCATTCTTTTTTTGTTTTGCCTGCGGATTTTTTAATTTTTAAAGAGGGTTTTCCTTTTGAAACATTTAACTTCTTGGCCAAGGCAACTGTTCTGGAAACAAGATTGCCTATTCCTCCCGCTAAATCAGAATTATATCTTTGTTCAAATTTTTCATAAGTAAAATCGCCGTCCTCTGTTGAAGGAATTTCTCTTAAAAGATAATAACGCACCGCATCTGCGCCATATTTTTTTACCAGTTCAAACGGATCAATAACATTGCCTAATGATTTTGACATTTTTTGTCCGCCGACATTGATGAATCCGTGAACAAAAATCAACTTGGGAAGCTCCAACCCGGCAGACAAAAGCATTGCCGGCCAAAAAATACAATGAAATTTTATAATATCTTTGCCTATGCAATGCGCATTTGCCGGCCAATATTTTTTAAATTTTTTATCGTTGTCTGCGTATCCAATAGCTGATATATAGTTTGGAAGAGCGTCCTGCCAAACATAAAAAACCTGGCTGTTGTCTCCCGGAACAGGCCACCCCCAGTATTTTTCTTTTGCTCTTGAAAAGCTGACGTCTTCCATACCCGCCTTAATCATTCCTAATATCTCATTTTTTTTTGATTCTGGAATAATTTTTATCTTGTCTTTTTCAACAATTTTTCGGATTTTAGGAAGATATTTTGAAAGCTTAAAAAAATAATTTTCCTCTTCTATTTTTTCAACCTCTTTTTGATGAATGACGCATTTATTATCAACCAGTTCTTTTTGAGTTTTAAAAGCTTCGCATCCTTGGCAATAAAGACCCTTATATTTCTTTTTATAAATATCGCCTTCTTTCTTGTATTTTTCCCATAATTTATAAACTGCCCTCATGTGCCTTATTTTATCGGTTGTTCTAATAAAATCATCGTTTGATAAATTTAACAGTGTTTTTAAGTCCCTGAATTTTTGTGAAATTTCGTCTGCATAAATATTCGGATCTTTTCCGGCTGTTTCAGCTGCCTTTAATGTTTTTTGGCCGTGTTCGTCTGTGCCGGTTAAAAAAAATACGTCTTCGCCCAAAACCCTGTGATGGCGCGCCAAAACATCTACCTGAATTAATTCTAAAACATGGCCTATGTGTGGAGGCGCATTTGTATAAGGAATACTGGTTGTAATATAGAATTTTTTCTTTTTATCTGTCATAATATAATTATTAAATTTTATCATAAATTTAAACAATTTTCCATGATAATAATTCCTCATCTTGTTTTTGGAGCAGCTATCGGATCTTTAATTAAAAATCCCTTTTTGGCTGTTGCTGTGGCATTTCTAGGCCATTATTTTTTAGACCTGATTCCCCATAATGAATACTCTATTGAAAATATCAAAAAAAAGCAATGGCATAAGGCTTTTCCTGATATTTTAAAGGCTTTGGCGGATTTTTTAATTGGAATTTTTCTTATTTTTATATTTTCTGGGAACCAGCCCATTGTTTATGTATGCGCTTTTTTTGCTGTTTTAAGCGACGGACTGAACCTGTTGGTTTTATTTTATCCAAATAAAATTTTAGAAGCGCACAGTAATTTTCACCACGAAAAAATACATTTTTTAAGCAATAAAAACCCCGCAGACATAGTTGGACGGGGCGGAAAAAAAATTTCTTTTTTTTTAAGAACATCTACCCAGATAACAACAGTTATTATATCTATTGTTTTGATGGCTAAATAATTAATTTATGGCAAATTATTCCGGCTGCGGTTCATCTTCCCTTCTTTTTTCTAAAAATTCTTTAAGAAACTCATAAACAATGGCAAACACCGGCACTGCAAAAATTGTGCCCAAAAAACCAAATACCTGCGCCCCTATTAACAATGAAATTAAAACTAAAACCGGAGGCAGGTTTATCATCTTTTTCATTAGCACCGGGGTTAAAAGATTATTTTCAATAGTTTGAATAGCGGCTATAGAAATTAAAACATAAAATAAGGTTATCCAAGAATTTGACGAAACAACAATAAACACAATTAATAAAATACTGGTTACCAATGGGCCTATATATGGCACAAAATTTAAAACTCCGGAAAGCAAGGCAAGCATAAAGGCGTATTTTACTGAAAACATATAAAAAATAATAAAAGAAGCCACTCCGATAAAAAAACAGGATAAAATTCTTGCGCCAAACCATCCTGCCACTTTTTTTTGAGACCTTTCAAAAAGCGCGATTATATATTCTTCGTATTTTTTGGGAGCTAAAAGGACCAAAACCTTTTCCGTCCCTTTTTCTTCTAATGACAGAAAAAATGCAAGAGCTAAAATAAAAACGGCCGAAGAAACTCCGCCAAAAAAAGCGGCTACGGCCGAAATGATGCCGGTGGAACTTTTTTCCAGGCCTTTTGTTAAAATTTTTGTGAAGTCGCTGAAGATATGCGCCAAGTCAACTCCGAATTGTTTTAAAAGGGGGTCTATTTTTTCAAGATAATCGGGCAAGTATTGTGAAAATTGTTTCAATTCAAAGATAAAAATGGGTGCTGTCAAATAGATTAAAAGCCCCAAAAAACCAAAAAAAGACAAATATATCATAGCCATAGCTATAATTTTAGGTATGCGGATCCACCTTAAAAAATTGATCGCCGGTTCCAGCAAAACAGAAATAATAAGGGCAAAAAAGAACCAAAAAACTATGTCTTTGGCTAAATAAATAATATATAAAACAAAAATTGCTATAAAAATTTTAATTATAGTTTTTATTGAAATATCTAACGTGTGTTCGCTCATAATTATATTTTTAAGATTTTTTCAAGCTTATATTTATCTTTTTTTTCAAACGGGCCTATTACGGCCAAATTTAATTTTTCTTGCAAAAATATATCATTTGCTACTTTATTTATATCACTTATTGAAACTTCGTCAATCTTTTTAAATTTTTCTTCTGCTGTCAGGATGTTTTCTTCCAATAATTCCTGCAGAGAATAAAAAGAGGCCAGGCTGTCTGAAGAATCTAACGAAAGAGACATGGTTCCTTTTAAATAATCTTTTGCTTTTTGCAATTCTTTTTCTGAAACTTTTTTATCTTTTAAATCTTTGTACTCTTTTAAAATAATTTTTATTGATTTTTCCAAATTTTTATGGTCTATTCCGGCCTGTGTCACCAAATATCCATTGTCCGTGGCAAGATCAGATGAGGTGTGAATAGAATAAGCCAAACCGCTCCTTTCCCTGACTTTTATAAAAAGGCGGGAACTCATATTGCCCCCTAAAATAATTGATAACAAAACCAAAGCATACCTTTTTTGACTAAATATATTATATGCCCTTGCGCCCAAACAAAAATGAGTTTGGTCTGTTTTTTTGTAATAAATTAATAATTCCGGTTTCTTTTGTTCTTCTTTAACTTTTGCTTTCAAGGCGGTGTTCCTGTTTTCAATATTTTTAAAACAATCTTGTATCTCTGATTCAATTTTGGCTTGATTAATTCCTCCGGCAACACAAATAATTGTATTTTTAGAAGAATAGTGATTTTTATAATAATCTAAAACTTTCTGTCTGTTAAAACTTAATATATTATCTTTTTCTCCTATAACCTTCCATCCGGCCGGCTGGTCTTTATAAAGCAGTTCTTCAAAAAGATCTCCTATGTAGGCTGTTGGCGTATCCAAATACATATTAATTTCTTCTATTATCACCCCCTTTTCCCTTTCTATTTCTTTTTCGTCAAACTTGGAGTTTAAAAATATATCAGATATCCAGTCTAGGGCGACATCTTTGTGCTTTTTATCCACCTTTGCCCAAAAACCGGTAACTTCTTTTGAAGTAAAAGCATTATATTCGCCGCCAACCATATCTAAAGTTTCGGCAATTTTCAAAGTATTAAACCTTTTCTTCGTTCCTTTAAAAAACATATGCTCTAAAAAATGAGAAATGCCGTTTATATTTTTTGTTTCGTATTTAGATCCTGCGCCAACCAAAAGCAAAACAGTAACACTGTTAGAGTTTTCCATAGGAACAGTAATAATTCTTAACCCGTTTTTTAATGTTGTTTTTTTATACATAGATTATTTATAATTTAAGTTTAAGATTTATTTATAATAAAAATCCCCCCGTACCTTAATTTAGCATATAACAAAAAGGGATAAAAAAACGGAGTGGCAAACCCCACCTTAAATAATTGACAGGAAAGTCCTTTTTTTTCAGTTAATTCTATAATTTGTTGAGGAAAATAGTCCCTAAAATGCCCATTAAAAATTACATTGTTTATGCCAATTATTTTCCGAAAAAAATTAATAATCGTAAAAAAGGCCTTGTTTTCCGTTGTCGGCACTGAAATAATGACTTTCTTTTTTGCCACCCTAACAAGTTCGTTGAGAGCCTCCTCCCAATTACCAATGTGCTCTAAAACATCAAGACATAAAACTACATCAAAAGAGGATTCTTTAAATCCCGTGTTCCTAATATCTCCCTTAATAATGTTCTCGTTCCAAGAGTTATCAATGTCAATTCCTGTCACTTTATAGTTTTTAGAGAGTTGTAAAAAAACATATTGGTGGTGTTCATTGCCGCAGCCCGCGTCTAAAACACTGTCCTCTTTTTTTATATGTTTTAAAATTACCCCTAATTTTCTATCGCAATACTTTTCGTAATTATGAGAAAAAATTGGCATGATGATTAATTGTTATTCTTTATTATCTATTTTTGTTATTTTTTAAAATATTCTTCTGCGATTTTTTTGTCTTTTTTAAAAAAAGACGCAATTTTCCATTTAATCCAGAACAGAAATGTTTTTAAATAACCTTTTTCTTCAAATCTCCGCAAAGAAATAGCGGCATAACAATTTCTAAAAAGTTTGTATTTTACGCCAAGGGTAGTTGCTCTTTTAATGAAATCTTGGAACTCGGCAACTTTTTTTGTCTGATTAAAACCGTTAACTTTTAAAAAAATATCCCGGTGACAGAAAAAAACGCCGCCTATTACTCCTTTATATATTCTTAAAATATGAATCCAGTTTTTAAAAAGGAAAAAAAGTTTTCCCTTAAAGTTATCTTTGTCCGCCTTACCTAAACAAGTGCCAAACGTATTTTTTTTAAGATCTTCTGTAATTTTTTTTATTGCCCCGTTTAAAAGCTGGCTATCAGCATCTAAAAAGACAAAAATGTCTCCTTCGGATATTTTTACTCCTTCGTTTCTTGCTTTAGCGGGACACATTGGTTCTGGAAAATTTAATGTTTTATCCGCATATCTTTTTGCTATTTCAAATGTTGCGTCTTCAGAACCATTAACAACCACAATTATTTCCATCAACTCATATTTTTGAACCATTAACGACTCAATTGCTTTTTGAATGTATTTTTCTTCGTTGCGCGCAGGTATTATTATTGAAACTTTTTTATTGTTCATTTAAAAATTTATTATTTTTTGTTCACAAAAATTCCCTTGCAGATTGACGGCAAAAAAAATATCTTACGCAACACATTCGCCGGATAATCTACCCCTCCATTATACTTTTTCACTAATTTATATCTATTGTCAAATTGCGTTATATTAAAGGGTCGGAATTCACCATTGCGTATATCTGTGCTGCTGGGTAAAAATTTTTGTCTATCATAATTATCATAAATACTGCTTTGAATAATAACGTGAGGAAAAACAGAAATTTTAGAAAGAATACGGCACGCATCCCGATTGCAAAGATGTTGCAGGACCTCTTTTAAAATCACAAGGTCGCCTTTCGGTAATTCGTCATTGACAGCATCAATGTGCAGGAATTCTCTATTCGCGGAAGCAAACTTTGCTTTGGTCTTTTTAAGGATATAGTCGGACACATCACACCCGATGTATTTTTTATTCCCTAAGTTTAAATGCCTTCCAATTTGCCAATCGCCGCAACCGATATCCACCACAGTGTTGATATCGGAGTGACTTTCTAAAAACTGATTAGTGAATTCAACAAACGGCTTATTTAAAATGAAAATGGCGCCCGTGCCAGACCCAAAACCCCATCCGTGAAAAATATATTTGTTGTTGAAAATCCTCCTATTATTGTCTTCAATCATATGTTTATTTTGTTAGGGCTATAGACTAGATAAACCAGCCAAAGCGGCCGATTAATAATATTTTTTAATAATTTTCCACAGTTCTTTTTCAAGTATAACATTTTTTTTCGTACCGCCGCTCGCATTCCTTTAAATGATTTTAGTTTACAACAATTTTATTTTTTAAATTTAATTTCGTAATTCAAAGTAATTTTATTTTTGGTTTAACGCGGCTTTTTCACTCGAGTGAAAAAAACATCCTTTTTTTACCTATTTTTTTACTTTCTGTCGCCAAAAAGCCTGCGGAATAATCCTTCTTTACGGGATTTTTCAGCCCCTTCGGTAATATTTATATTTTGAGTTTGGTCTTCTTTTTTATCCTCATTTACGCTCATCCACCCTTCAATAACTTCCGCCTCTTTCCCGCCATGCCTTTTTGCAATTTCTGTTATTTGTTTTTCATCTTCTTGAAGCTGTTTTTGAATTTCAATTCGTAATTCTTCCCCCCTCATATTTATAACCTTTTTCCAATCCACCGTTTTAGTTCCACACCCCTTTGTTGTACATAACCCAGCTTCAATTAAAAATTCTACAGCTTCATTTTCTCGAACCTCTGCCGAATCGTTCATCTCGTTAGTTATTATCGGAACTACTTCTAATAAGGGTGCTAAATTTTCAAGCACTATTTCTCTTTTTCTCCTTTTTGTTAAATAATTATTTTCTCCAAGTTTATCAATTAAATCTTTTAATCTTTCATCTTTTTCAAAAAATTCACTCAATTCTAATGTATCGGCTAATTTATCGGCAGAATATGAATAATCTGTAAAACCGCCTCGTTGTATTTTTTGTTCTTTTACAAAATTATCAAATATTTTTTGATAATCTTTTTTCTCCCATAAATTTTCTTCTTCAAATTTTTCACCGACCTCTTGCCTTGTAAGTGCTAATTTTTCTGCATCATCCTTAATAGAATTTTGCTTCCATTTTTCTAATTCTTCTACTCGTCGTTGCTCTTCTTCTGGCGATATAGTATTCTCGCTAATCGTTTGCTCTTGTTGCGGAGTTTCTTCTTCGGGCTCCGCAGTACCCATTTCTGGATTAAACATATTTTTAAAAATTTATTTTTTTTTTTTTTTTGGGGGGGTTTTTCAACTGGTTTAAAAATGCCGCACTTTTTTATTTTATAAGTTTATTTGCGATTATAAAGATTTCTTTTTTAAAATTTTTTTTCCTGAAAAAGAACTTTTTTTATTATAAACCAAAATGTTCAAAAAATAAAGAAAAACTTACTAATATAAATCATATCAGTGAGTTTATTTGTGATAATTAAAATTAAATATGCCGCCTGATATTTCCAGGGTGCAAAACCTGTATCTGCTCTTAATGCAACCAAATGGCAATTCAAGCCCCAGGGGCGAAGGAACGACTTTAAAATTTAACTTTCGTAAAAATGGCTGCAAACCAAAAATTTTACCTATCAATGGAAGATGAAAGTGGCCCGCCAAAGTAAGCGCAACTTTTTTAGCATTAGAGCCAATAACATTTCTTAAGTGTCTGATTACATTCGGATCGTGAATCACAATAATTGCCTTATCTGCTGGTTTTAAATTATCAGAGATAAATTGAAATTGTTCGTCTATCATCCTTGTGGCAAAATCTTTAGTTTCTAAATCTGGCGCGTCAAAAGAAGCGCGGATAACCTCTGAATTTAACAACAAAAAAGTAAATCTTTCTAATATAAAACTCTGCCATGGGGGCCCCATCGTTTCCCTGGCCAACTTAAATGCTTCTTTCGTCATACCGCTCTTATTCTGCGCTCCAAGCAACCACCCAAGTTTAAATTGAGAAAGAATTTTCACAAAACGATTAAAAAAACCCACGTCGTGTCCGCCCCAAACGAACTTTTTTGGCACCAAAGAAAAACTATTCTCAAGGTGCTGGCAAAAAATATTCCAAGTAAATCTTGCTTTTTTGTTTACCATCCCTCGTTCGTTAGTTCCGTGTATATTGTCTCCAAGAGAAATAATTAAATCATAAGGACCTAAATTTTTAGCGTCGCGCAACATATTTTTATAAGCGCTACTCGCTCTTTTATCCCACGTAGCTAAGTATGCTTTACTTATCTTAGTTGGCATTTTTGAAACTAAAAATGGCCACCATACCTTATCCTCTGGCTCGCTTGCCAAAGAAAAATGAGTATCAGAAAACAGCAAGATTCTCAAATAACACCTCCTTTAAAATATTCCGGTTTTCAGTTTTTTAATTTGTAAGAACTAATTTTAATATAGTGTTTTAATATGATTTGTCAAGTCTTTTATTAATATCCTGTCTTGTTTTGTTGTGTCACGATCGCGAATAGTAACTGTATCGTTTTCTAAAGTTTCGAAATCAATCGTCACTGCCTTTGGCGTGCCGATTTCGTCTTGGGAATAATATCTTTTTCCAATGTTTCCTCTGTCGTCAAAAGCAACAACAAAATCTTTTTTCAGCATATTGTATACTTCTCTTGCTTTTTTAACCAACTCCGGCTTGTTTTTTAAAAGAGGAAACACCGCGACTTTGTACGGCGCCAAGCTTGGTTTTAATTTTAAAACAACTCTGTCTTTTTCTTCCGTGTAGGCGTCAATTAATAAAAAGAGAAACGCCCTATCAACGCCGCCAGAAGTTTCAATAATATTTGGAATGAATTTTTCATCCGTTTCATGATCAGTATAGCTTAAATCCTGGCCGGAATATTCTGAATGCCTTGATAAATCCCAATCGCCACGCCAATGAATACCTTCCATTTCTTTTCCAACTGAAGACGCTGTGTATTCAATATCAAAAGCTTTTTTTGCATAATGCGCCAATTTTTCGTGTTTATAAAATCCAAGATTTTCCGGATGGGTGAAAATACTCTTATACCAATTCATTCTCTCTTTTTTCCAGTATTCAAACCACTTCTCCATTTCGTCAGGACGGCAAAACCATTGCAAATCCCACTGTTCAAATTCTCTCTGCCTAAAAAGAAAATTCCCCGGAGTTACTTCATTTCTAAACGCTTTTCCTATCTGACAAATTCCAAAAGGAATTTTTATGCGCGTAGTGTCCAACACATTTTTATAATTAAGATAAATCGTCTGACACGCCTCGCCTCGCAGATAAGTATTAGTTTTTTCACCTTCAATAATACCAAGCTGGGTTGGCATTAAAGTATTAAAAAACTTTGGTTCAGTAAGCGGGCCTCCGCAATCCGGACATTTATCTCCTTTTATATCGTCTGCCTTAAAACGATGGTGGCATTTTTTGCATTCAACAAGCGGGTCAACAAAACTTTTCATATGGCCGCTGGCTTCCCATACTTTAGGATTAGTTATAATCGCGCCGTCAATGCCGACAATATTATTATGCTCTTTTGTCATCCAATCCCACCATAATTTTTTAAGATTATTTTTCATTTCCACTCCGAGCGGGCCAAAATCATAAAAACCCTGCAAGCCCCCGTAAATTTCAGAACCCGGGAATACAAAACCCCTTCTCTTGCATAAAGATATGATTTTATTCATTAATCCTGCCTGCGCAGGCAGGTCTGCATTATTTTCTTCTTTCTTCATAGTTTTGTCATTGCGAGGAGCGAAGCGACGAAGCAATCTGTTCTCGAAAGTTAAGATTGCTTCGTTGCGACTCGCAATGACGATATAATTATTTTATTGCACTGTTCCGCCGTTGCTAAAATCGTCAGGCAGGCTTGTATTTACAGCAGAGCCATTTCCCTCAATAACTGCTCCCGTAAACTGGTCTTCCCCCGTAATATTTACCTCTCCTATAATAGGGGCAGATATTCCTCTTTGATAAATTGACGGGGTTAAAGAAACCTGAAAAGATATAGAAGGAGAAACTCCCGATACTCCAGCGCCGGCCAAAACATCGCCGGCTGACCAGATAATCTCCCGGCTGTTATTGTCAAAAGAAAATTTTGAAGACTCGCTTTCAGGCAAAATTTTTCCTGTCAAACTGGCGTTTTGGGGCAAAACTGCTTTCACTTTTGCATTTTTAACATCGTTAAAATAATTTTTAATATCCCATGTTATGGTATAAGTGGTAATTTGGCCGGATGCCGGCGGAACCGGCCCGGAGTTTATAATTGAAGAGTTTTGATAATATCCTTTTTGCAAAATTTCCAATTTTGAATTAATTTTTGTGGCAAATTCCTGAATAATTTGAGATATATTGATATTATTCTTTATTAATAAATTATTTTTTTCTGAGTCAGAGGGAGTCCATTTATCTTTGGTTTTTACATAAAATTCTACTTTTTCTTCTTGTTGCGCATTTAGACGGATTAAGGCCGGAACTTGTTTCCAGTCCCAAACAATTAAATTGCTGTTTGACTGAACCTGCCCTTCCGGGGCTTTAATAGTGGATAAATCTAAGGCAGACCCGTCAATCTTGGTTATTATAAATAAATTATCAAAAGGAGTAGAGCCGATATTCCTGAAAAAAACTTCAAAATGCAGACTTTCGCCGGGGCTTGCAATATAATTAGAAGAGCCGTTAACTAATTGCGATATAAAAAGCAAGGGCTCAATAACCTCTACTTCTTTTTGCGCCTCTTTTATAACAATAAATTCTCCGTCAAGCCATATGCCGATTTTTGATTTAAAGGTCAAACGGCCGCCTGTGCTTGCCGTAACTCTTCCCTTAACGCTAATCCTCCCTCCCTCAGCCTTATTCAATGTTTGAAGCTTCCACTCTGACTTGTCTAAAGAAGGAGGAGTTGATTCTTCAAATTCAAAGCCGTTCACCGCTTCTATTTTAAGGCTTAAATTTTCAAGGGGAAAATCTATATTGGAAAAATAATTAACTAAATATTTTATCTCTTTGCCTTTTTCCACTTTAGACGGCAGATCAAAGTCCAGGGTTATGGGGGTTGTTTCTATTTTTGTGGTAAACGAGGTGTCTGCCTCATAGCGGGCTGTAATATTTTTAGGTATATAAGAAATAGATGCCTTTGCCACCTTTAAATCATTTTCCTTTCCCAAAAGACGGCCTTTAAATTTTACAAATTCTTCGTCGCCGGGATATATGTCTTTTAAATCTTTTGCAATTCTTGTTTTATCATCTTCTGTCAAAGAATTTTCCGGAAACTCAAACACAAGCCTTGGCTGTTCTAAAACAAAGTTCCCGTTATTTTTATATTTGACGGTATATTCAATTTCATCTCCTGTTTTAGCCACATCTTTGCTCAAAATATCTATTTTTAAAACTTCTTTTGAAAAAATCCGTTCCCTGTAAAACCAAAATCCGAAAAATCCTCCTATGATAATTATAATCAATAAAAAGAAAACAATGCCTTTATTCATAATGTTGTTTTTTATTTATAATAATGACTAGATAAAAAATATGAATAATAATCGTCAGAAATTTTTTTTAATAATTCCAAAGACTGCTTTTCAATTCTTAATTTAGACAAAATATGCCAATCTTTTTTTAAAATTATTCTTACTAATTTAACAATGTCTGAATTTATTTTTTGGGATGCGTTGTCTTGTCCAGAGCATTTTTGGCAGACAACTCCTCCCTCTTTATAAGAAAAATAAACATCGCAGGGGTTTAATTTTTCTTGGCAAATCGCGCATTTATAAACTTCCGGCGAATAGCCTAAAACAGAAAAAAAATTCCATAAAAAATAATAATAAATTAAACAATAAACAGCAGATGACGAACAATCGTTTAATTTTTCAAAGGTTTCTTTCAGCAGGTCCCAAATGTGGCTATCTTTTTCTTGGCCATTTATAAAATTATTTAAAACATCGGCAATTTTGTTAATAATTTCTAATTTTTTTGAATCGTTTTTTATATTTTTGAATTTTTCTATTGAAATTGCGTCTGTAAGGGTTTTATAATTCTTGCCCTGTATAAATTCTATGTCTGACAAAGAAAAGACTTCAATTCCTCCCCTTAATTTTGAAATAATTTTTCTTATTGCCCGGGCTCTTATTTCTAATCTTCCAAGGTCTTTTGCAAAAATAGTAAAAATCCTGTCTGATTCAAACCTGTCGTCTTTTTTGATTACAAAACATTCAGTTTTATGGCGAAGCGTCATTTGTGGCAAATAATAATATTATTTAAAGGGAAATTCTCTTTTTTCCGCTTCTTCCAGAAACTTTATTTCTCTTCCCATTTTTGTTTTTTTTGTAAAATCCTGTTCTTGGGTTTTTTGTTTTTTCAACTCGTTTAAAGATCTGGAATATTCTCCTTTTGATATAGAAGAGCTGTATTTGCGGGGAAAATATTTAATTGCCAGCTTTCCCTTTTCTCTTTCTGAAAGCTGCCGGCCCTGGCCTATTTTAATATCGGTTTTTTTAAAAAACTCTTTAAGCTGTCTCTTTGGTATTTCCGGTTTTTTTTCAAATAAAGACATATTATATTTTTTTAATTGCTAATAATATTTTTTTGTTGTCGGCTATAATTTCTTTTTGCAGAACATTGTCCATATTTATTTTTTGGCTAAAATAAAAATCTTTTATTTTAATTTCTTTTTGAATTATTTTTTTGTTTTTTTCTAAAATTTCGCTTATATTTTTTTCACAAGCAAAGAAAACCAAAATTTCGTCTGCCGGATTTAACCCTGTTTTTTTTCTCATATCTTGTATGTGGCGGGTAATTTCCCTGATAAATCCTTCTTCTTTTAATTCTTCTGTAATTTTCGTGTCAAGCTCTAAATCTTTTTTTATTTTACTGTCAAAAATAATTTTTTTAATATTTGTTTCTTCTTTTATCAATTCTAAAAATTCTTCCTTATTTTTTATTTTTAAATTTTTATTCTTCACTTTAACCGAAGCTATGGGCTGGCGCACTTTTATATTTTTTTGCGACCTTTCAGCCAGAATTAAATTTACAAGAGACCTTGTTTCGTCCATTTCTTCTTCTAATTCTAAATCTGTTTGGCTGTCTTCTTTTAGTTCTGGCCAGCTACACAAATGTATTGACTCTGGCATATCTTCTGTTTTCAAATTAAAATACATTTCTTCTGCAAAAAATGGCATCACGGGAGCGATTAATTTTGTAAGGCTTAAAAGAACGAAATAAAGGGTGTTTATTGCCTCTTCTTTGTCTTTGTTATTTTTGTGAAATCTTTTTCTTGACCTTCTTATATACCAGAGAGACAAATCGTTGATAAAAAAATCTTCTATTGCTAAAACCGATTTTGCAATACTATATTTATCAAAATTAAATTCTGCTATTCCGATTAAGTGGTTGATTTTTGACAATATCCATTTGTCTAAAATATTGTTTTGATTTTTTTTTAATTTTTCGCTGATTTTTCTATCGTTTTTTGCATATGTGTTAAAAAAAGAATAAATATTGTAAAGCACCAATAATTTTCTCTTTGTTTCTTCTGCTGTATTATAGCCAAAATTCATATTTTCTGCAGGATTTTGCTTGGCATACATCCAGCGCATCGGGTCAGCTCCTATAATATCAATTGCTTCGTCAAACCAAATGGCGTTTCCTTTAGATTTGTGCATTTCTTCTCCTTTTTCGTCGCGAACCGAAGCATATCCGAATATCGTTTTCATTGGAGCTATTTTTTCTAAAACAGCCGACATCACCAGCAAAGAATAAAACCAATTTTTGAACTGGCCGGGAAATGATTCGCAAACCAGCTCGGCTGGAAACCATTTTTTCCACCGTTCTTTGTCTGAAAAATATCCGGTAGTTGAAAAAGACACTATGCCTGCATCTAACCAGGGATTTCCAACATCTTTTATCCTATGGGCATTTTGCCCGCATTTTTGACATTTTATTTTTATATTATCTATCCATGGCCTGTGCGGAGAATGACCGGTAAATTCTTCCCATCCCTCAATGGCTCTTTTTTCCAATTCTTCTTTTGAACCAATAACTTCAAAATTATTGCATTTTTCACATTCAAAAATCGGCAAAGCCAGGCCCCAGTATCTTTTTTTAGAAATCAGCCAGTCTTGCATATTTTTTAACCAATCCAATTCTCTGTCTTTGCCAAATCCCGGTATCCAATTAATTTTTTTAACTATGTCAATTAAGGGCTTGCGTATTTTTTCCATAGAAATATACCATTCGTCAACCACCCTCCAAACTAATTCCTGTTTGCATCTCCAGCACGTAGGGTATCTGTGCTCATAATCTTCTAATTTATAGAAAAATTTTCCTCCTTTATGGTTTTTTAGATATTCAAAAATAATTTCCGGATTTTCTTTTGCGTTTTTTCCTGAAAATTCGTTCATTTTGTCTAAATAAAAAGCGCCTTCATCAATTATGTCAATAACCGCCAAATTCTCTCTTTTTGCAATTTTAAAATCTTCCTCGCCGGCTCCCGGGGCGGTATGAACCATTCCCGTTCCTTCGGTTTCGGTTACTAAATCTTTATCTAAAACAACCTTATGAAATGTTTCCGGTTTTTCATTTTTAATATTTTTAACCCTTTCCAATCCGTCAAAAGGACCTTCATATTTTAATCCCTTTAAATCTTTCCCTTTTATTGTTTTTTTAAGCTTAAATTCTTTTTCTAATATTTTTTTAGCCAGGCTTTTTAATAAAACCAACTTTTCTCCGTTAGCCTCAAATACGCCGTAATCAAAGTCGGGATTTATAACCAGGGCCACATTGGCCGGAATTGTCCATGGAGTAGTTGTCCAAACCAAAAAACTGGTTTTTTCCCAGCTTTTGTCTAAGATGGGAAGTTTAAAATAAACAGCCCTATGAATAATTAATTTATACTCTTCTGTTAAAATTTCGTGCTGTGAAATTGCTGTTCCGCATCTCGGGCACCAGGGAACAGAATCCTTGCCCTTATATAACAATTCCTGTTCGTGGCACTTTTTTAAAAAATGCCAAATAGCGTAATTGTTTTCATCAGACATTGTATAATAAGAATTTTTCCAATCCATCCATTGGCCGAGGCGAATTGATTGTTGGGTTTGAATCTCTGAATACTTTTTCACTCTTTCTTTGCATTTATCAACAAATTTATCAATTCCATATTTTTCAATATCTTTTTTATTTTTAAAACCCAGTTCTTTTTCTACCTCTACCTCCACCCATAACCCCTGGCAATCAAAGCCGTTTTGATATCTTAGGTCAAAGCCCTTCATCGCTTTATATCTTTGTAATAAATCCTTATAACTTCTGCCCCAGGCATGATGAACCCCCATAGGATTGTTAGCTGTAATTGGTCCATCCAAAAAAGACCATCTGGCCTTCCCCTGATTTTTGTCCTTTAGTTTTTCAAAAATTTTGTTTTCCTGCCAAAATTTCAATATTTTTTTCTCATTTTCCGGAAAATTAAACATATATATTTATTATTTTTCTTCTTTTAAATATCGTTTCAAAAATTCTTCCCTTTTGATGGTTGCCATAGCAATATCTCTTTCATCTTCGCTAAAATACTGTCTTCTAAATTCTTCATTTATCTCTCCTTGGACTTCAAAGCCAAGTTTTTCAATTAATTTAGGATTTTTTGCAACTATCCAAGATGTTGCCTCAATATCCTCAATTTTTTCGTTATTTTTAACCACTTCAGCTAATTTTTGTAATCCATCAAGTACCAAGCTTCTTAATTTACCAATTCCTATATCCCTTGCATGAGCCAAATGAATATGCACATAATTATCATGACCTCCATAATACATTATTTCATTTAACGGCTTCATTCCTTCCTGGTTCATAACAACCTCTCTTGCCATTTGTTCAAAAGCTTGCGGATTATTTTTTCTAAAAGTGAGAATCGGCTCCAACGCCGATATTACGCCGTCAACAAATTGCTTCTCGTCATCTATTTGTGAACACGCTTCTATAGATTGTTTAATTTTTACGCCGTCAAAAGCATCTAAATCTAAAATCCCACCTAATCTTTTAATGACAACCTCTGCTCTTTCGCGACCGTCTTTGTGTTGCTCAAAAACCGTTGCAAATGATTTTTTCGCTCTTTCTATCTCTGAATCTTTTTTTTCTAAATTCTCCGGCGTTAGTTGCGATTCCGGCTCTTGCGACTCTTGGCGATTTATTTCGTTCATTTTTTAAAAATTATTTATAAATAGAATGGCCGCCGATGGCGTGGAATATGACGACTTTTCTGCTTTTAAATTCAAAAATTATTCTACAATCATAATCAACAGAAAATGACCACAAATTTTGAAATTTTCCGCTTAGTTTGTGGGTTTTCAAACGGTTATCAAAAAAATTCTTGCGAAAAATATTTTCCTTTATTTCCGCTTTTATCTTTAAATACTCATTTATTCTTTTATAATCTTTTACAAATCGCAGGGAGTAAATGATTTACATAATAAAATTACCTTAAATCCTTTAATGACTTAAGAATTTTTCCTTTGCCCTGTTCTATTTCTTTTTGACTTATTCTTATTCTCCTCAATAAATCCTCTTCTTCTAATCTTTCCCGAATGAGTTCTCTTAAAAATTCGCTTTTGCTTGAATATTTTCCTTTTCTCACCGCTTTGTTTAAATCAGAAACAAGTTCTTTTGATAGTGAAATATTAACAATTGAGCGCATAAAATTATCTTGTTAATTATAATGTAATTTGTGTAATAATTTGTATTACATTATTATTTTATCTTTTTTGAAACCATTGTCAAGTTAGTTAGCTGTGTAAAAATTACATTTTCTCTAATGGTTCAATTCCAAGCAGCCACATTCCGTTTTTCATAACGGCAACAAAAGCGTTTGTAAGCGCTAATTTATAAGGAGAAAATTCGTCTTTTTTATTAACAATTTTATTTTTCGCGTAATAACTGTTAAACGCGCCAGCTAATTCTGTAAGATATAATGTTATGCTGTTGGGCTGATATTCCCTGCTTGCTTTTTCTATCACCTCTGGAAAATGATACATCATTTTTTCAATTAAACTGATCTTTTCCGGTATTTTTTTAAAAGAAGGATTTATTTTTTCATTTTTTGCTTTTTTTAAAACCGACATTGCTCTTGCATAAGAATATTGAAGATGGGGCCCGGAGTCGCCCTCAAAAGAAACAGATTTTTCAAAATCATAAACAATATCAGAACCAATTGATTGTTTTAAAATCGAATATCTTATAGCTCCGATCGCCACGCTTTCTGCAATTTTGTTTTTCTCTATATCCGACAAGTCTCTGTTTTTAATCTTCTCTTTTATTAATTCTTTAATTCTTTCTATTAATGATTCTGCTGTTATAACCCTTCCCGTCCTTGACGACATTTTTCCTTCGGGCAGTCTCAGTATTCCGTGCCCGATATGTTTTGTTTTTTTCGCCAAACTGGGATTTATTTTTTCCATTGCGCAAAGCATTACTTTAAAATATTCATTTACTTCGTTTCCTGTCACAATAAAAGACTGGTCATATTTATATTTTTTATACTTTATTTCAGCCAGTCCCAAATCTTTTGCCTCGTAGGTTGGCAAACCTTCTGAATTAATAAAAACCCTTGTATGAAGCCCATATTTTTCACCCTTAAAAACAATTGCTCCCTTGTCTCCTTTTTCAAAAATTCCTTTCTTTAAACCTTTTTCTACAATCTTTTTTCCTAAATCAGAAACATGGCTCTCAAAAATAAAATAGTCAAATTTTGTGCCAAGTTTTTTATAAATCTCGTCAAAATGCTCTAAGCTCCACTTTTTTCCCTTGTCATAAATTTTATTAATCTCTTTATCAGATCGTTTAAAAATCTTTTTATTTAATTCAACAATTTCTTTTTTTGCATTTTCGTTTTCTTCGTGCATTTTAGAACCATAGGCATAGGCCATGCTTAAAAACTTCATTTTAGATTCAAGAGAGTCGCTGTTTTTTGGAAACATTGGATGACTCGGTAAATTTAAAATTCCCCACACTGCCTTTGCTACTGAAATTCCAACATCTGATTGATAGCAAGCCCTTTTTACTTTAGCTCCCTGAAATTCAAAAATACGAGACAACGACTCTCCAATGGCATTGTTCATTAAATGCCCAATATGGAATTCTTTTAAAATATTCGGGTCCGTATAATCTAAAATAATCCTTTTATTTCTCAACTCTTTTCCTTTGCCATAATTTTTGTTTATGTTTTTTAAATTATCAATAAAAACTTTATCTGCAACAAAAAAATTTATAAATCCCGACCCCGCAACTTCTATTTTAAAAAATAGACCATTGTTTCCAATTTTTTCTTTTATTAAATTTGCAATTTCAACCGGACTTTTGCCTATTTTTTTAGATAAAACCAGCGCAACATTGGTTGAATAGTCGCCATGGCTTTTTTCGCCAGGAATTTCAACTGAAAAATTCAAATCTCCCGCTTCAGCAGACAGGTCTTTTTGAAGGCCATTGATTGCTTTTTTAATTATTTCTTTTATTTCTTTTCTCATTTAAAATAAATTTTAGCCTGCCTAATTTCCTACGATCGTAGAAAATCGTGACAGCTAAAATTTTCAAATTATGGTGGTTCCTATAAACGGCTTATTGTTTAAAAAATTTTTCAGCCTTTCTAAATTTTTTCCGTTGATTATAACTACTTTTAATTTCAATTTCTCCGCCAGTTTTGATGCCCTTGGATCAAAGGGCATAGATAACCCCGGAGACCATTTATCTCCGACGATTTTTCTAAAATCTGGCCAACTTATTTCTTTTATTGATTTAGCATCTGAAAATTCTTTTGGATTTTTATCGTACACATAGTCGATGTTTGTAAGATTTATAATTGTTTTAATATTGTTAGTTTTAGCCGACAAAACAGAAACATAATCCGTTGACCAGCCAGACTTCCAACCCGCCCCGACCATAATTTTTTTTTCTGTTTTTATTTTTTTTGTGGGATTTACGATTATTTTAGAATAAGAAAACTCTTTAAATAATTCTTTTATTATCTCTGCGTTCAGGCGGGTGATATCTACCCCTATTTCATCTCTTTTTTTATCATCTGCCCCAAATTCCAAAAGCGCCTTTTGATACAATCTCGTTATTTTCCCTCCGCCAACAAAAATAAAAAACCTTCTTGCCCCTAAATATTTTTGCAAAGAACGCTTGAAATTTTTCAAGAACTTAATGTCAATCCCCTCGGGCGCAACCAACGACCCCCCTAAAGATATAATAATTGCCTCTTTGTTCATATTGTTTTAATTTTAGCTTATTTCCTCTGAAAATTAAAGAGTAAAAAAAGTATAATATATACAACATAGTATATATAAAATATTGTCAATAAGAAATTTTCGTGTTAATGTGATATCATAAAAACATGAAGATATTTTCGGAAAATAAAAAGGCGCATTATGATTATAGTATTCTAGAAAAATTTGAGGCAGGGCTGATTTTGCTTGGGCAGGAGGTGAAATCAATAAAAGCCGGCAGAATAAATTTGTCTGGCTCTTATGTTGTGTTTAACAAAATAGAACCCTATTTAGTTGGAGTAAGGGTGCCTCCATGGCAGCCGAATAATGCCGGAGCTGACTATAATGAAGAAAGGCAAAGAAAGTTGCTTTTAAACAAAAAAGAGATAAATTACCTTATAGGAAAATCTAAAGAAAGGGGATTTTCCCTTATACCCTTGAAAGTTTATGAGAAATCAGGTAGAATAAAGCTTGAATTCGGATTGGCTAAAGGAAAGAAAAAATACGATAAAAAAGAGAAAATAAAAAAGAGAGATGTTGAGCGGGAAATAAACAGGGAATTATCCGAATAATATGGGGATGCAAGTTTCGATGATTTGCTCTTAATAACAATGCAAGTTGAGTATTCTAAAATCTCATAAAACTTTTAGAAAAACATAATTGCTAATTTATTTAATAAGCAACCCGCGTTGGCATACGCTTAATGCGGCATCCTTGCTATCAACTCCTGATAGATAGATTAAGGGTGTTATATTTTCAGGATAGGCAATTTTATTCCTCGGAAAATTGCCGAAACTAAACGAGGATTAAGATATTAAAAATTTTGTCTGTTTCTTATTTAATATCTAAACAAAAAAATAGAATAAACTTGTAGAATTGTTTTTAAAAACTTTTCAGACGCGATTTCAACATCGCCATCTCCACAAAATTATTTTTAATATAATTTGAATAAAATTTTAATCAACAATTTCATAAGGGCAAAAGAGGTGAGAGTAATTGACGAACAGCAAAAACAGCTGGGTGTAATGAATATATTTCAGGCAATAGACTTGGCAAAGTCAAAGGGGCTAGACCTGATACAGGTGACAGAGAAAGTAGAGCCACCTGTTTGTAGGATAGGAAACTATGGAAAATATCTTTATTCTTTGCAAAAAAAAGAAAAAAAAATAAAACCTCGAGGAGGAGATTTAAAAGAATTAAGGTTAACATACAATATTTCTCCCCATGATATGGAGGTAAGGGCAAAACAGGCAGAAAAATTTTTGAAAGAAGGAGACAAAATAAAAATAAGTTTGGTGTTAAGGGGTAGGCAAAAAGCATTTGGATATCTTGCAAAAGATAAGGTTCAATTTTTTTTAAATGTTATAAACGGATTAATTCCGATTAAGACCGAAAGAGAATTAAAAAAAGAACCGAGGGGGTTCACAACAATAATATCTAAATTATAAATACTATGAAAACCAAAAAATCGTTATTAAAAAGATTTAAAATAACAAAAAAAGGAAAGATATTAAGAAGGTCGTCGGGCCAAAACCATTATAGGGCTAAAAAAACGGGTGAAAAAAAGAGAAAAGGCCGCAAATGGATTCCGTTGGCCAAGTCTGAAATTAAAAAAGTTAAAAGATATTTACAAATTTAATTATGGTAAGAGTAAAAAAAAGCAAACCGTCTCATAAACACAGAAGGCATTTATTAAAACATGCCAAAGGTTTTCGCTGGGGCAGAAAATCAAAATTTAAAGCAGCTAAAGACGCCCTAAGGCATGCATGGACCTATGCCTACAGAGACAGAAAGGTAAAAAAGAGAGAGTTTAGAAAGCTATGGCAGCTACAAATTAACACTGCCTGCCGTAAAATGGGCATAAATTACAGCCGGCTGATTTATGGATTAAAAGAAAAAAAGATTGAATTAGACAGAAAAATATTATCTGAGCTGGCAAAAAAACACCCCGAAATATTTGAAAAAATCGTAGAAGAAGTTAAAAAGTAAACAAAAATCGCTCCATTTAATTAGAGCGATTTTTGTTTTTCTTTATCTTTCGGCTAATAGATTAATTACTGTAATCTTTTTATTTCCTATCTTGATATTTTTCTCGGGAGAAAACCCAACCCTTACCTGAATTCTTTCTTTTTCCTCCTCGGGCCAATCCATTCCGTGCGCAGAACTCCACATAGGCTGACTAATTTTTAAATTTTTTGCAGAATGAGGAGAAAAACCAGAATCCCAAATATCCGGATTTTTAAACCGGAAAGTAACCGAATATTCTTCTTTTCCTTTCGGCCTTCTTAAACTATGGGGTTCAATAGTTACTTCTGCTTCGTGCACCGGTCTTTCACTTTCTGGCACTTCGCCACGATAATCAAATACCTTGGCACCCTTCGAATCACCTACATGAAATGGCAAATTAGATAAATCTTGAATAAGGTTTTGGATTTCCTCTGGCGTTAATTCCACATTAACCGTCTCTCCAATTCCGCCAACCATTCTTTCCACTCCTTCTACCACTTTTAAAATTTTAATCGGGTCCCCGCCGCCAACTCTTATTTCTTTTAATGGCTCTCCTGGTTCTTGCTCTTCCCCGTTTAAATGTTCTGAATTTAATGACATATAATTTATTTTAATTTTAATAATATCTCTTTATTATTTATTATATTCTTGCTCTGGCAAAATTACAATTAATTAACCGTCAATCATGTTCGGTGGCTTGAATAAATTTAATTTTTTCTTGCTTTAGTAATTTTATTTTTTTCTTTGCTCCCCTATTATATCCGCCTGTTTTCCCGTCGCTTCTTATAACTCTATGACAGGGAATTTTCGGGTCGCGGTTTTTGTTCAAAATATTTCCCACTGCCCGCCACGCCTTTTTGTTTCCCGATATTTTAGCCACTTGCCCGTAAGTCATTATTTTTCCCTTTGGAATTTTTTTTACAACTTCAAAAATTCTGTCTTTAAATGTTCTTTGTTTCATATTTTACAATAAAATCGTTGGCCTTTTTTAAAAGATTCTTCGCGTTTTTAAAAGTTATTTTTTTTACCGCCACTTCATAGGGTAGCCACATAAAATCAGAGTGTTCTTCTGATATTTTAACTTCTTTTGTATTGGTTTCTACTAAATAAAAAACGACTAATTTAAAAACCCATGGCGCTTTATTTTTTGCTTCACCCTTCAGCCCGTAGTTTTTTCTAAAAAAATATTTTTCAAATTCTTTAAATCCAGAAATTATCCTAATATCTTTGATGCCCGTTTCCTCTAAAACCTCTCTTTTTGCTGTCTGAAACTCTGTCTCTCCCTCTTCAATATGCCCCTTTGCAAACCCCCAATGCCCGCCCCGTCTGCTTTCTGTTTTATAATGCAAAAGAAGGTAATATCTTATGCCTGCTTCTTCTCTAAAAATTATTGCTCCTGCCGATTTTTCCCTTGGCATATCATCGAAAATTTTTAATTTTTAAAATCTTATTTATCTTTTATATTTTCTTTTCTTTTATTTTCTGCTCTTTGATTATTTTTACCTTTTCTGGATCAAATATCACATAACTATCATGGTTTTTAAACATATAATCTCCTTCACCGCCTTCAACGGTCGCTAACCCATCATAACCTAACGATTTGACATAATTGGTGAAAAGACCATCTTCTAAGTGCAGGGTTACTTTTTGAATATCACTTATTTTTTTTACCTCTCCGGAACTTATAAATTTGAATACGTCAAATAGTGTTTCTCTATATGCGTTTAATCCATTATTACTTGCTGTAGAATTTTTAATTTCAGCACCTATCTCTTTGGCTCTTTGCCATAGAACTAACCCGAATCCTTTCATTACTTTTTCTAAATTTTCATCTTTCCTCAAATCAAGTAATTTTAAATTTTCTACAAAAGTTTCATAAATAATCGGATTGCCGTCGGCTTCTAATCTTTTAGAACCCCTTGGATTTTTTGCTCTCATATAAGCATATTCAATAGCGTTTTTAGCCTGCGATGTTAAATAAATACCATCTCCAACTGTTGTTTCTTCGGCTTTCTCAAATTTTTTTATTCCCTTAGCAGAAGTTCCGTGATAAAGTGTTTTCTTTTTTACAAAAACACCGAGCCCATCATCAATTTCTTCTTCGTTTTGTCTGCCTTCTATTTTTTTATTCCTTGCCACTTGGTATTCTGGCTCTTTTTTTGCTTTCTCTAAAATTTCCTGACGATCTTCCCTCGGAGCCTCCTTTAATTGTTCTGCTAGATTATCCCTATAAACATCTGGTTCAAAATTTTCTCTCATATTATTTCTATATTATATTTTATAATTATATTTTATATTTTTAATAATTATATCATCTTACTGCCTTTTACAAAAATTTCCTAATAATTATCGTTGTAATAAATGTGCGACCGCACAGGTATTACAACGATACTTTTTTTATGAATCAAATTTAAATTTATTTATATTTTATAAATATTTTTTATTTTATTAACGATTGAATGACTATCTATTTCCTTTACCAATAAAATTTCTATCTGCTTTTTGTCCAACCTAAAAAAATTTCTTAAAAAATTTATTTCTTTTTTGCAGTCAAAAGGATGCAACCAAACGCTTTTCTGCAAAGAATAAAATCCCAATTCTTTCAATTTTCCTCTGAAAGCGTTTCTTTTAATTTTTTGGCTATCGGGTATATCAAAAATTACCACTCTCCACAATCTGTCCCATATTTTTGGTGTTTCGATTTTTAGTTCGTCTATTTTATATTTATTTGCCCTTTTCTTTCCTTTCTCCGTCAAGGTAACAACAATATCGTGACCATCTTTTTTTATTTCAATTAAACCGTTTCTTTTTAAATAGTTAAAAGCATCTTTAGCTTTTTTTTCTCCTTTACAATATTCAAATCTTTTATTCTTTAAAATAAACTTCGCTAAATTATAAAGAAAATAAGGAGACGTCGCTGTAATGCTAATTATTCCTACAAAAAGCAAAAAAATTAATATATCTTTTGAAACACTGGCTTTCATTTTTTATTTTTTATTTTTAAATTTTTAATACCCTTTAAATGCCTTACATCCATAGTCGCCCCTTATATTTATATCGTAGTAATGTTTGTGCGACCGCATAAACATTACTACGATACATTAATTTTATACACTGCATTTATTTTAAATGCATTTATTTTAAAAGTCGCGTATTTATATTTGGACTAAGTTAAATTCATTGCCGTCGGGATCTGAAAATACAGCTTTGTATTCTCCCCACGACCTTTTTGAAATTTCTTCAACAAATTTTACGCCCTTCTTTTTTAACTCTTTTACTGTTTTTTGAATATCCTTTGTTTCAAAGATTATGGGGGTCCTGCCGCCTGTTTTAACAGTATTCCAACCTTCACCCCATTCAGGACAAGGCGTTTCAATATAAAATTCTTCACCTAATTTCATAAGCATACACTTAAACTTTGAATATTTTTCTATTAATTTCATATTAAGCGTGCTTGAATACCATTTTTCAGCTTTTGTAATATCTGAAACAAAAATTTGGACCTGACCGAATTTAATATCAATGTCCATTTATTTAAAGTGTTTTAATAGTTCTTCAATTAGGAGGGTGTTTATAATGTCTTGTTTTTCGGCCCAGCCGCGGCGGGCTTGGGAAATTCCAAATTCCATAAGCCGCATCTGGTTTTTTTGATGGGAGTCTGTGTTAATTACCATTTTAACACCGACTTTTTTTGCCATTTTAATATAAACATCTTTTAAATCTAATCTTTCTGGCCAAGAATTTATTTCTAAAATTGTTTTTGTTTCTTTGGCTTTCTTTAATATTTTTTCCAGATCAATCTGATACTCGTCTCTTTTTTGTATCAGCCGGCCGGTGGGGTGGGAAATTATATCAACATTAGGATTTTCCATGGCTTTAATAATCCTGTCTGTCATTCTTTTTCTGTCAATTTTCATTGAAGAATGAACTCCTGCTATAACATAGTCTAATTTTTCTAAAACCTCGTCTTTAATATCTATAAAACCGTCCGGCATTATATTTGCCTCGCAGCCGTGCAAAACTCTAAAATTTTTGTTTTTAAATTTTTCGTTTATTTTTTTTATTGCCTCATTTTGTTTTAATAATTGTTTTTCGTCAAGCCCATTTTCTATTCTTAAAAATTTTGTATGGTCGGAAATACCGATATATTCGTATCCCAAACCTATTGCCGATTGCGCCATTTCTTCAATAGAATTTTCTCCTCCGTCCCAATTTGAATGGCAGTGCAGATCTCCTTTAATGTCTTTATACCCGATTATTTTTGGCAGTTTATTTTTAAGGGCAAGCTGGACTTCGCCGCTGTTTTCCCGCATTTCCGGCTCAATATATGAAAGACCGATTGCCTTATAAACTTCTTCTTCTGTTTTGCCGGCAATCATTTTGTTGCCTTTAAAAACTCCGTATTCGTTTAATTTTAAACCTCTTTCAATGGCTATTTTTCTTGTGGCAATATTGTGCTCTTTAGAGCCTGTAAAATATTGCAAAGCAGAACCAAAGCTTTCTTCTTTTACAACCCTTAAATCAACATCAAATCCCTGTTTTAAATGCACGGATGACTTTGTTGGGCCTTTTGCCCAAATTTTTTCAATGCCTTGCAAAGAAACAAAAAAATTATTAATTTTTTCCGGCTTGTTAGAGGCAATCAAAATATCAACATCTCCAATGGTTTCTTTCATCCTTCTTGTTGAGCCGGCAACATTGATTTTTTTTGTTTCTTTTAAGCTTTCTAATATAGAGATTATTTCTTTTACTGTGGGCATTATAAATCCAAGCAAAACTCTGCCTTTGTCTATTTTTAAAAATTCTATCCCTTGCAATATATTTTTTTCTGATATTTGACCAAAACCAAAAAGCCGCGCTATTTTGTGATTTTTTGCCGCTGCTTCCAGGTCTTTGATTGTTTTTATTCCCAATTTTTGATAAAGTATTTTTGCTTTTTTAACGCCCATTCCTTCAATTTTGGTCATTTCCGTAAAATCAATCGGCAAAGATTTTTTCAATTTTTCATATTCTTTTATTTTTCCTGTTTTTATATATTCTTCAATTTTCAAGGCTAAATTTTTTCCGATAGCTGTAATTTCTTCTAATCCTTGCAGCCCTTTATCAAGATAAATTTCTTCGGCTTCTTCTTCTAAAGATTCTAAAACCAAAGCCGCTCTTTTATAGGCAATTGGCCTGAAATCTTTTTTTCCCGATTGCGCAGGCAGGTTAATTTCAAGCAATGAAGCAATATTAAAAAATATTTTCGCAATTTCCTTATTTTTCATATTATGGTTCCACAAATGGCCTGGCGGGCACCATTCTTGGCGTGTCTTTATTTATTAAAGACAAATCTTTTTTTATAAAAATTAAAAGAACGGCAGAAACAATATCAAGAACGGTTACAATAATAAAAACCGCATTAAATCCAAATATGCCCACAAGAACTCCTCCCAAACCACCGGCTATTCCGGCCCCGGCTGACAAAAAAGTGCTTTCCATGCTCCACTCAAACGCCTCTCTGCCTTTGTCAATGTGCCTTGTAAAAATAGCCAACCACGAGGGAAAAGCCATAGACATTGCTACGGCGTGCAATATTTGCAAAAGATAAATATGCCAAGGCAAAAATGAAAATAAATATCCTATTGGCACCAAAGCGGCCAAAAATGTTCCTATAACCATAAACCAAAAATCATCTTTTTCTCCGTGATTTTTATCTAAATAGCGGCCAATAGGAACCTGCAATATTGATTTTGTAATCCAGTAGAAGAGAGAAGCAAAGCCGGCAATTTTAGCCGCCTCCAAGGGGCCCTTGGATGTAATATTTTCTACAATAAATATGGCAAAAATAGGCGACACGAGCCCCCAGCCCAGGTTTAATATAAAATCGCTTGTTATTAATATTTTTATAATTTTGTTTGCAAATTTTATCATAATTTTTTTATTTTTTTTAAAAAACTAATTTTTATTATTATACTACAAATATTATTTAAAAGCCCCTTTTTTATTTAAAGGGGCTTTTCTGACCGAAATTAACCAATTAGCTGATTTCGTATTTTATCTGTTTTATTTTATAAATTGTTTTAACAGGAGAAAAAACAACAACCTCGTCTCCAACCTTATGTCCTAAAAGAACCTTTCCAACAGGAGATTCGTTGCTGATTTTTCCCAAGGCAGGATTTGCTTCTAATGTGCCAACTAATATAAATTCGTCTTTTTTCCCGTCAACGCTTATTTTAATTTTTGCCCCAATTCCAACAACTTTTTGCTGTTCTTGGGCTGGTTTTTTAATCAACTCATAATGCTCTAAAATATTGTCTATTTCTGAAATTCTAGACCTTAAAAAACTTAAGTCTTCCTGAAAACTAATAAATTCCGGGTTTAAATCTTCTGATTCAAAAATTTTAGGAGCCTCTCCTGTATTTTTACGACGTTCAAGTTCGATTAATTCTTTATATTCTCTCTTGAGTTCTTTCAATTTTTCTTTTGTTATATAAAATATTTTTTCGTCCACAAAAATGTTATTTTAATTTCAGGCCTATTAAAATATAGTATTCTTACTGTTTCTAAATGTCAAATAC
>ERZ1292629.32-Hain-H43-01um-R1-32-length-126532-cov-11_pt1 | contig 74767 bp, 79 predicted proteins | sample MGYA00564399_ERZ1292629 | MGnify/ENA primary metagenome ERZ1292629 (study PRJEB36523, sample SAMEA6512636) | groundwater metagenome | collected 2019-01-08 | study: AquaDiva: Metagenomics assemblies of 32 groundwater samples
TATATTTCGCCGCCACGGCAAAAAACAGGAAGAGAACTGAAAAGCCTATGACGAGAACGATGAGTACTTTTATAATTCCCTGCTCTCCGTGTTTCATGCGTACATTATACAGAAATAAAGACAAAAAGTTCTAGAGAAATCTCCATGACCGGACAAAGCAAAACCGCCCTTGTGGGCGGTTTTGCTTCCGCTAGACGAATCCCGGTTTTTTGGAAAAAACCTGGACCGCTAGGCCGTTAACCGTATGAGGGTTAAGGGAATGCTACTGAACCAGTTCTCCAATCCGCTTCACCGGCCATGAATGTGGCTGCGTACGGAGCATTAGGCTGGACACTTTCCAGACTAACCGAGTAGAGACCGTCTGTAAATGCCGCACTAGTCGAACGACCTAGGATTTTGAAAGTTACAGGAACTGTAACTTCACTTCCATCAGCCAACGACCATGTCTCGGTCAAACCGGTGGTTGTTACACCGCTAGGAGTCGCCCAATCAGTCGTGGTTGAGTAAGAACTGAGAGTTGTCTGCTCAACACCACCTCGATATATCTTGAACGATGGACCATACGAGGTACCTGCAACCGAGTTGGTTGACGATGCGAATAGAGGTGAAGAAGAAGCGTTAGTGCCAAATTGAATAGCGGAACCAATTGCTTTAATCTTGACAGTAAACACTGCCGACATAGTAGAGGTAGAAACGTTTGTTGTTATACCGTTATTCTGTGGAGCACCAGCGGCTGCGATTGATTTCGAAACCAATGATATTTCTGCACCTACGTTCGTTACATACTGAGTATTTCCTGCCGCGGAACCAGTTTCGGTAATTGAACTACCGGCTGAATTTTCTGCTGTGACATCAGCTGTGTCTATATCAGCCGCTATTTGGGATACTGTACCGTTAGCGCTACGAATATCAGCTTTGATCGTGAGGGTCTTCGTAGTATCTTTTGGAATTAAGATATCAATATCACTGAACGTTGCAGAGTTTGAAGACACAGATGCACTGTCAATCTGTGTTGCACCGTCATAGAGATAGACATTTGAAGAAGATGCCAATGCGCCTCCCGTGCCTGCCTTTGTGACGTCAACAACGAGGTCTGTCAAAGTAACATTATCTTTGCCGGATTTGAAATCGGCGAGCAAGAGAGTGACTTTGTCTAACTCGTCATCAGCCGAACCTTCAGAAGCTATAATGTTAGCTTTCTTTGTAGTAGCTGAATTTGCAGAAACCGCAAGAGATGCGGAATCAATCAGAGAAGGGTCTACATTGACCGTTTTCGTGATAGTTGTGCCTGCTGCGTACTGATCAATACCGGCCTGGTCAACACCGCGGACACCGTTTGCAGCAAACCGAATAACGAATGTCTCGGTATCAATATCTGTAGAATCAATGCCTGATTTAAGATCCATTTTTATGGTGTAAGTCTTCTTTGTGTTGCGAGGAATAACCGAGTTGAATCCAGCCAGAGTGATGTAGTATATGCTACTATCCTTTACAACTGTGTTTGAGTTCAAGTCTGCTTGAGCAAGAACTGTATCACCTTCTGTGACATAAATAGTGTCAAAGATTTTGGTATAAACCGTCGTTGCTGTACCGAGGTCAATCTTGACTCTCTGAACAGAGATGTCTGAAGATTTAGCTTCAAGTGTAACAGCGAGAATTCCAATTTTCTTTTGACCTTCGTAGACAGTCGATTGGACACCAATATTTGTCTGAACGGCCGATATCGAACCTTCTATACCTGTGTTAACAACACCTGTAGAACCGGTTGCACCTGCTACTACTGTGCTAGTTGTGCCGCCAGTAGTTCCAGTAGTTGTCGTGACAGAACCGTTAAGTGCAGCTCTCGTGAGAGGGCCGACATAACCGGTCGTTATGATGCTTTTGGAAGCCTGGTACGCCTGAACAGCTGCTTTGGTAATTGAACCAAAGTAACCTGTTGCAGGGGATACTCCGACTGCATTCTGGAGGGCCGTAACATCGGCGCCCGTAGAACCTACGGTGAGGTCGCGAGTAAACGTAGTCATAGCCGGCGAAGCGACTGCGGCGCGGGCCGCGGCTGCTTTGTCAGCAGGGATAATGCCTGCGGCGATGAGCAGGTCAATGAGCTGGGTTGCAGTCATCGTCTGCGCGGACGCCGTATTTGCACCTACCGCTACGAAGACTGTGAGGGCCATGGTGAAACCCACGACCGCCGCCACAATTTTCGAAGTTTTTGAATTTAACATATTTTGTGTGTACTTCTATTAATGATGAAACGGAAGACTTGCTAATTTATAAATATTGCTTGCCGTTCCAACTTAGACTTAACTTTTATAATCTTTCATTCGCTCCGCGCTTCGACAGCGACGGAAGCAAACTCGACTATTCTCGGCTTTATTTTTCCGAGCGATTTATTTTCAGAACCTGAAAACAAATCGCTCGGTTCGACACAAAGGCGCGAGATAGTAACGGGGTAATTATAAGGCTTTAAGCAAGGATGCGCAAAACCTTATATGTGGATAACGAAAAAAGCTTAATTTAAGGCCTTTTTGCGCCTCATGAGAGGTACAATAACCACCCGGTTATATTAGGTCAAAACAGGTAAAAAAGCAATATCCGTAGAAATATAGGCATATGATTTATCTGTTTTGCTTGTCGGCCAGAGAATAAGTGCTCCAGCGCCTCTCTCCTTCTTTCTTTAGGACACCTGACGCAACCATGGCTAAAAGCTCTCTCTGAATGGTTTTCTCGCTACAGCCTCTTATGGCCTGGCTGAAGTCCTTTATATTCAAACCGCCTTTTTTGGATAAGAGTCTCGTTATAATGACCTTTCTGTCATCTTTGACACCAAAAGCCCTCGCTGGGACTTTTGGCAAATACTCTGTTTTCCCTTTTGTCCTAGACAAATCAATATCCGGCACGGACGCTTTTTGAAAATGTCCTTTAAAAGAATCACGCGTGGTTGCATAAAGGACATCATTGCGTTTTTTGGAAAAATCAGCCGTGGAAGCGATGGGGGTTTCGGCATCTGACCGGTGATTTGACTCCTGGACCGGGTCAAAAAAACCGGCAGTCAAGATGACGCTCCCCTCGTGGGCTTTCCTACTCTCGTCGTCTTCCATGACAGAAAGCAGATTTTCAAATTCTCTCTTCAAAACCTTATGGTTCATTTCTGAAACGAGGCCTCCGTGCATAGCTATTTCAGAGAGAGATATAATTTCAACGGAAACCGCTCTGTACTCTTTCAATAGCCTCCGGTGTTCCGAGAGAGAAACTTCCGTGAAGGCGATGCTGAGGGAGAGCAGTTCCAGGACACCTTCGCGGAGCCGCCATTTCAGAGGTTCGTCGTCTCTCACGTAATTGGTAATCATATAAATGGCCGCTATCAGTTTTTCTGTCTTTTTGTATATAAAAATAAAATGGGAATTTTTGTCAAACAGAGAAAGAAAGGTGCGGGAACTTCCGTCATGTGATTCCATTTTTTCATTTTCCGTATTACCCCCTGTCTTGTTTTCCATAAAATCGTTTAAATATGGGTCTAAAAGGTGTCTTTTAAAAAATGTCCTTGAAAGATTCTCTCTATGTCCTTTTGATGATACGTCCTTTAAAGGAAATTATCAACCCCTAGCATGTCCATTATAAACCCTATCTGTAAAGGACGTAAAGGTCTCTCTACCCTCCGACACAAAAGAAAAAAATGCGCAATGCGCAATTCAAGAAGGTCGTACCATTACAAAAATCATCACAAAATCTGTCTTCGGAATAGCCGCGACGTGACCATTTTACGCATGATACAATGGTTCCATGTCAAAGAAAAAAATCGGCCGCGACGACGCTGTTCCGCCAAAGAACGGCAAGAAAAAATCAGATGACGGATTTTTTCAAGAGCTCGCGGGCGAAACCGTCCAAGGGGTGTCGGCGGTCGTGTTTTTTGTTCTGGCCATATTCGCCTCTCTGGCCATTTGGGACAGGGCGGGCATCGCCGGTCATTATGTCTTTTTGGGTCTTTCATATCTCCTCGGCGTAGGTTACTATCTCCTGCCTCTCATATTTGTCGTTTTGGGCATTACCTTTCTACGAAATCTGCATAGAAATTTTGACGGCGCAAAGTTGTACGGTTCCGTTCCGTTCCTCGTCGGAACTCTGGGCATCATTGACATCGTTTCGCCGGCGGCCGGCGGCCAGATCGGCGCCTGGATCGCCTATCCGCTCGTGAGATTGTTCGAGCGGACGGCCAGTCTGGTCTTTCTAGTCGCGCTGGTCGTCATCTCCGTCCTTATAGCTTTCAACCGAGAAATGAACTTGAAATCTCTATTCCGATTCAGCAGAGAACAGGAAAGAAACGGAGAAAGAGACGAGGATGATAGGGAGGAGGATGAAGAAGACATAAATGTGAAACTTTCCGCGCCTTTTGAAGAAGAACAGAAAAAAAACACGGTAAGGGAGAATGACGAGAAATCAAAAAAAGAAATCGCTTCAGATTCGGATAAAAAACAGAAGCAGATTATGAAACCGGCTCCAGCCGCAGGCGATGACGACACAGAATTCATCAAATCCGGACTGCGGGACGATGACAGGATTTATATTCCCCCTCCACTCTCTTTTCTGGAACGCGACAGAGGCAGGCCTGTGGTCGGAGACGTCAAAGCGAACGCGAACATCATCAAGAGAACGCTCGCTAATTTCGGCATAGATGTGGAAATGGACGAGGTGTCCATCGGTCCTTCCGTCACTCGTTACGCTCTCAAACCGGCGGAGGGTGTGAAGCTCTCGCGTATCGTCGCTCTGCAAAACGACCTGGCTCTGGCTCTGGCCGCTCATCCTCTGCGCATAGAGGCTCCCATTCCGGGAAAATCCCTGGTCGGCATTGAAATACCGAATACCACGAAAACCACGGTCGGTCTCGGCACTCTCTTTTCTTCCGAAGAGTTCCAGGATTCCGACAAGCCGCTCCTGGTTTCTCTGGGCAAAGGCATATCGGGTAAATCTCATTTCGCCAATCTGGGAAAAATGCCCCACCTGCTCATAGCCGGCGCCACGGGCTCGGGCAAATCCGTGACGATTCATTCTCTCATCGTCTCCTTGCTCTACAGATGCTCGCCGAAAAAACTGAAACTGATAATGATAGACCCCAAGCGCGTCGAACTCACTCTCTACAATAAAATTCCTCATCTGCTCACGCCCGTCATTACGGACCCGAAAAAAGCCATCCTTTCTCTCAAATGGGCGGCAAAGGAAATGGAACGCCGCTACAATATATTGCAGGCAAGCGGCGTGCGCGACGTGGATTCATATCACAAGAACATCCACGGACAGAATCCGGAAAAAACCGACTCCATGCCTTTCATCGTCATAATCCTGGATGAATTGGCCGACATCATGTCCACTTATCCGCGCGAACTGGAAGCCGGCATCGTCCGTCTGGCCCAGATGAGCCGGGCCGTCGGCATCCACCTCATCCTCTCCACTCAGAGGCCGTCGGTCAATGTCATCACCGGCCTCATAAAAGCAAACATCCCCGCTCGCATGGCGCTCCAAGTCGCTTCTCAAGTGGATTCCCGCACCATTCTGGACACTATCGGCGCGGAAAAATTGCTGGGTGCGGGAGACATGCTCTATCTCTCGGGCGAAATGTCAAAACCGACCCGCATACAATGCGCTTTCATATCGGAAGCGGAAGTGAAAAAAGTTGTCAAGTTTCTGGCGGACAGCCACGAGGACGAGCTCGCTGACGATATCAATCTCGCGGACAATGTCGCAAAAAACGACAATGCCATATTTTCGGCGACGCTCGACGACAATGACGACCGGGGCAACGGGGATGACGACCTGTACGAAGAAGCAAAAAAAATTGTCCTGGAGGCTGGCAAAGCTTCAACATCCTATATACAGAGGAAGCTTCGTGTGGGATATTCCAGGGCCGCGAGGCTCATGGACCTGCTCGAGGAACGGGGCGTGATAGGTGCGGCGGACGGCTCTAAACCGCGTTCTGTCGTAGGCAGCGTCCAATCGGCGGAAAATGATGGAGAGAGTAATCCTCAGAACGGACAGGAAACTTTATAATTTCTTTAGAATTTCTTTATACCGGTTTTTTATACTTCCCAAGGCCATGACTGATCGAAAGAGAGTGAGAGGACTGGTTAAAATAGCTACAGCCGTCCTCGTCGTGGCCGTCATAGGAGGATACGGGACCTTCCGCGCCAGGACATTCGCTGAAGGTCCGGTCATAAATGTCTCGGAACCAAAAAACGGGTCATTCGTCGCGGATTCACTCGTCACGGTATCCGGCACGGCCAAAAACATCTCATTCCTCAATTTGAACGGCGCGCAGATTTTTACCGATGAAGCCGGAAAATTCACCGAGAAAATCCTGCTTTCATACGGGTATAATATAATCACTCTCGAGGCAAAGGATCGGTTCGGCAGAAAAGCGGAGACATCCTTACAAATAATGCATAAATAAAATGACAAAAAAAGAAAAGAAGACGGTAGCAGGAGGTGAAACAGCGGACGGGTCAAAAAAAGAAACAAAAGAAACTGCCGGAGGAAACGTGAGAGAGCGTCCGAACATAGAAGACACGCTCAATGCCATAAAAACAAAATTCGGCGAAGAGGCCATCATGAAACTGGGCGACAAGCCGCGGGTCCATATAAATGCCATCTCCACGGGTTCTCTCGGCTTGGATGCCGCGACCGGTATAGGCGGCGTGCCTCGCGGCAGAATCATAGAAATATTCGGCCCTGAATCGTCAGGCAAGACTACTCTGTCCCTGCACATCATTGCTGAAGCCCAGAAAAGCGGAGGCATATGCGCTTTCATAGACGCTGAACACGCCATGGACCCGGAGTATTCAAAAAAAATCGGGGTAAAAATTGATGATTTGCTCATCTCTCAACCCGATACTGGCGAACAAGCCCTGGAAATCGTCGAGTCTCTGGTGCGTTCGGGCAAGGTAGATGTCATTGTTATAGATTCCGTCGCCGCTCTCACGCCGAAAGACGAAATAGAAGGCGATATGGGCGCGAGCCACATGGGCAAACAGGCCCGGCTCATGTCGCAGGCCCTGCGCAAGCTCACAGCTATAACGGCAAAGTCAAAAACCGTCGTCATATTCATCAATCAGATCCGCATGCAGATAGGCGTGGTGTTCGGCAATCCCGAAACCACGCCGGGCGGCAAGGCCTTGAAATTTTACACGTCTATGCGCCTCGACATCCGCCGCATAGCCCAAATAAAAAAAGGCGAGGAGATAGTCGGCGGCCGGGTGCGGGTAAAGGTGGTGAAAAACAAGGTGGCGGCTCCGTTCAGACAGACGGAATTTGACCTCTTGTACAACGAGGGCATCAGCCGCGAGGGCGAAATCATCGCTCTCGGCGAGAGCCACGGCATCATTTCAAAATCAGGCGCTTCGTACTCATACTTTTCCGCCGGCGCAGACGGCAAATCAGAGGAAAAACTCATTCTCGGCCGCGGCTATGATGCCACCAGACAATTCCTCAGAGAAAACCCGAAAGTAATGAGCGAAATTCTGAAGCGAATCAGGGAAAAATTAAAAGAAATATAGAAAGTCCGGCGACAGGTATGGAGTATTTTCGAACAGTCCTCGGGTCGGATTTGTCAAGGACAGACCTGTGACAAATCCTCCCCTGCGGAGGTTCTCAAATACTCCATACCTGCCACCTCCGTCAGTAGCGATTTCAAACCAAACATCCCCGCCTCGAGGCGGGGATGTTTGGCACTTGGTTTATGATTCATTATGTTCAAAGACCATCCGACGTTACGGTACAAAAAAAAGATAAAGAAAATCTAAAGTCGGCTGTGGAATTGCTGTGGATTGCGCAAAAAGTGGACAACAATTCTCTTGTAGGCTAATATGAAGCCCTGTTAAGCCATCTTTAACCATCAATTTTCCCATGTCACTATTGGATTACAGCGAAATAACCGCACGGAAATATATCCTCGTGGACGGGGAACCGTACGAGGTTCTCGAAAATGACATATTCCGCATGCAACAGAGAAAGCCCCAGAACAAGACAAAAATCAGAAATCTCCTCTCCGGACGCATAGCCGATATGACTTTCCGTCAGTCGGACAAAGTGGAAGAAGCCGATATAGATTCAAAGAAAGTAAAATACCTCTATGCGGCTCGCGGCGAATACTGGTTTTCTGACGCGGACGACCAGTCCAAACGCTTTAAAATATCCGAGGAAATCTTCGGTGAAAAGGCCAAATTCATGAAGCCGAATTCCACGTATGACGCCATGGTTTTTAATGAAAAGATTTTTGGGGTAAAACTCGGCGCCACAGTAGACCTCAAAGTCATAGAGTCCCCTCCGGGTGTCCGAGGCGACACGGCCCGCGGCGGCGGGAAGCTGGTCAAAGTAGAGACCGGCGCCATGATTACCGTTCCGCTCTTTGTGAACGAGGGCGACACCGTGAGAATCAATACCGAAACCGGCGAATACAGAGAGCGGGTTTAAAGCCATACAAAAAGTAGCGGATGTAGTTCTCCGCAGCGAGGGGATGGTTGCGACCCCTAGGGTACCGTCCCCGAGCGAGGAGAACTATATCCGTTGCTTTTTTTATTTTTACTTCGCTACATAAGGAAGCAACGCCATGAAACGCGCGCGCTTGACCGCCGTGGCCAATTTACGCTGGTTGGCGGCAGAGACATCCGTGCGTTTTTTGCCCAGGATGCGCGCGTGGGGATTGAGAAATTTTTTCAGGATTTCCGTGTCCTTGTAATCTATATGCTCGATATTATGCTGTTTGAAGAAACATTGTTTTGCCATTTTTGATAATGATTTAATTTTAATTTATTTTTCCGATTTAGAACGGGATATCTTCGGGATTGATGTCTTCCGTCGGATATTCGATTGTTTCCACCGCGTCTTTGCCCTTGCTTCCGTTTTTCGTTTCTGTTTCGCCGGAGGCGATGGAAAAACCGCTACCGCCGGGTTTTTGGCCGAACTGCACGCGGTCAGCGACAACCTCGGTGCGATATTTCTTCTCGCCCGACGTCTTGTCGTCCCAGGACCTCGTCTGCATTCTGCCTTCCACCATCACCTGCTGGCCCTTTTTGAGGTATTGTGCCGACGTTTCCGCTTGTCTGCCGAAGACGACGATATTGTGAAAATCTGCCGCTTCCTGTTTGGCGCCGTTTTTGTCCTTCCAAACGCGATTTGTGGCGACCCCGAAAGACGCCACTTGAATGCCGCTGGGCAGGGCCCGCAATTCCGGGTCGCGAGTGAGATTGCCTATAATTAGAGCTTTGTTGAGATACATATGTTTGCTTTAAACCCGCTAGTAAGAAACCAAGTTGCCCATAATTGTATCCTAGATGACCAGTTTGTCTATTGACTTGTCCAGCTCTTCGATGGATGTTGCGGGTGTCTCTTTTGATTCTTTTATTCCCTCCGTTTTGGCTGTTTCACGCTTTTCCTCCGGCAAAATCTTTGTTCCATAGAGCGTGTTCTCCCGCACCGTCTTTATGATGAGATAACGCAAAATTTTCTCGTTGGCATCGAGAGCTTTTTTTACATCAGCCGCGAAATCAGGCGACATTTCGTATTTGACCCAGCCGAAATAAGCCGCATCGTATTTGTGGCGCGCCGGACCGATGATTTTTACCAGCGTGTAGGCTAAATTGCGAAGTTTCGGGAATTCTTCGCTCACGACCGTCGCCCCGTTTTTTCCGAGAACTGTTTTTATAGCGTCTACCTCTTCAGGTAATTTCTCTGGAGAAACAGCGGGAACGATGTGGAAACCCACTTCGTAGACGGTCGTCTTGCCCGTCTTAACCGTTTCTTTCGTCATTTCAATTAAAATTAATTGCTGACCAGCTTATAAAGCGGTCTGCGCCGCGCCGACCTCGCTTCAAGCTGTTTCGAGGCTTTCGAAACTTATCCAAAGCAAGTTTGTACATGATACTTGAAACCGTCATTTTTGCAAGAAAAATGTAAGCAAAAAGAAAAACGTGCCGGGCGAGAACTTCCGCAGGCGAGGATTTGTCAATGGTCCGTCCTTGACAAATCCGAATTTAAAGCTTGAAAAGCTTGAAAGCGTTGTTTATGAGTTGTTTTCTGCATTCAATTAAACCAATTTCTTTTATACCCGCGATTTTGTCCGCTATGTGAGTAACAAAAAGCGGTTCATTTCTCTTCCCTCTTTCCGGCACAGGTGCGACATACGGGCAATCAGTTTCGGACATAATGCGGTCCATAGGCGTGGCTTTTACAAGTTCCATATATTGCTTTGCGAAAGTAACGACGCCCGTATAGGAAAGATAAAAACCGAGACCCAGAAATTCGCAAGCCTCCTCTGCTGTTCCGGCGAAAAAGTGCGCGTCGCCGCGGAGTTTGTCGCCATATTTTTCCTTGTATGGTTTCAAGATATCCAAAACATCTCTGTAGGCATCGCCGCCTACGCCCGGTCGGACATGGAGCATCAGAGGCAGGTCCAGCTCTATGGCCAGTTCTATTTGAGCGATGAAAGCGTTTTCTTGTCTTTTGTGTTCCTCCGGACTCGGCGCGCGATAATAGTCCAGGCCGCATTCCCCTATTCCCACCACTTTTTTTCCGCCTTCTTTTATAAGCTTCCTGTAAAAATCTCTGTCAAACGTCTCGCCGCGGGAAGTGAATCCGCCGGTGTCATCGCCGAGCTCGTCTTTGTCATGAAAGGAAGCGTTGACGTGAATGGGATGGAGACCGATTATGGCGTAAACGCCTTCGGGAAATTCGCGCGTCATTTCCACCGCCTTGCGCGAAGTATCTTCTTGGGTTCCTATGTTTATCATCCATACGCCGGCATCTAGCGCCCGTTCTATCGTTTCTCTCCTGTCCGCGTCAAAAGCGGTAAAATTGGTATGAGCGTGGATATCTATAAATTGCGGTCGCATAAATATAATTCACTCTTTACGCAAGAAAAGGGACGTTTCCGGCATTTTGTTTTCTCTTGCGAGCCTTTTGATAATTTCAGATGTTTTTGGCAGTATCGGCTCAAGCAAGACTCCTATGGTATAAAGTCTGGCGCATAAGTCTCTGATGATTTCCACAGCCCGGGTTTTGTCGGTTTTCACCAGTTTGAACGGCGCTTTTTCCTGAATTAATCGGTTCGCATCGGCTACATGTCTCCAGATGATATTAGCGGCAGCTTGGATATCGAATGAATCAAGCGCTTTTTCGTAATCGGCAGGAATATTACCATCGTGTACTTCGGGTATTCTGACCGGTTTTCCCAGATGTGTCGCAGCCATTTTCATGACGCGAGAGACAAGATTGCCGAGACCGTTGGCGAGACTCGTGTTATACGCACTCTTGAATCGTTCCATGGTGAAAGAAGAATCTTCAAAGGGAGAAACCTCGCGCGAGACAAAATAACGCAGAGCGTCCGTGCCGTATTCGCTCACGATATCCACGGGGTCGACGACGTTGTCCAGGGATTTTGACATTTTTATCCCGCCTTCCCTAGTCACAAATCCGTTGACGACGACGGTATGGGTCGGCGGCAGGCCGGCGGCCATGAGCATGGCTTGCCACATGACCGATTGGAAACGAGTATTGTCTTTGCCGCAATACTGGGTCGGTGTGCCGTTTTTCCAGAATTTTTCAAAAGTTTTCACATTCTCCGGCCAGCCGAGAGTGGAAATGTAATTTATGAGGGCGTCAAACCAGACATACATGACATGGTCCGGGTCATTCGGCACAGGAATACCCCAGGCCATTTTTGTCTTGAGGCGCGATATGCTGAAATCTTCCAGCCCGTCCTTTATGAATTCTCTCATCTCATTCATGCGGAAATTGGGCACGATATTGTGACTGCGGGCATCGTAGAGCTCCAAAAGTTTTTCGCCGAAAGAAGAAAGTTTGAAAAAGTAATTTTCTTCTTCGATGATTTGCGGGACAGTATCGTGAATCGGACATTTTCCGTCCGCCAGTTCCGATTCAGTCTTGGCCTCCTCGCACCCGACACAGTACCTCGCTTTGTAATTTTTTTTGTATATATAGCCGTTCTCGTCCACCATCTCCCAAAACTTCCGGGCGGCCTTTTCATGATGCGGGTCAGTCGTGCGGATAAAATGTATGTCTTCTGTCATGCCGAGGAGTGGCAGAAGTTTTCTGAAGTTTTCTGCCGATTCGTCGACATATGCTTTGACTTCCTTGCCGGCTTTCGCGGCGGCATCAAAAAGTTTTTGGCCGTGTTCATCCGTTCCAGTATTAAAGAAAACTTCGCAGTCCTGGGATTTTTTCCACCGGGCGATAATATCGGCCCGGATAAACTCCAGGGCGTGGCCCATGTGGGGACTGGCATTCACATACGGCAAAGTGGTCGTTATGTAAAAAGGTTTTTTCATGAATTTTGGATTATAGCCGATTGCGCGAAAATACGTGATTTACGTCTGCGGCACTTTCTTCTTCTGAATATCGTCCAGGAATTCCACGAGCATGGACGACAAAGGCACGGAGAGAAGGATACCGAGAAAGCCGGCCAACTTGAAGCCGACGAGGAGAGATATGATGACGAGGATAGGCGGCACGCCGACTATTTTTTTCACAACTAGGGGATATATGAGATGGTTTTCAAACTGTTGGATGATGAGGTAGAGACCGGCGACGATGAAACCAGCCGAAGCGCCGCTGTCAACATAAGCGGCCGCCACGGCGGGAATAGCGGCAATAATCGGACCGAATAGGGGAATGGTTTCCAGCAGAGCGGCAAGCACGGCAAAGAGCAAAGCGTTCCTGACGCCGAGCACCATGAGGCCGAGATAGACCAGGATACCGACAAGTACGGCGAGGATGAGCTGTCCCTGCATCCAAAGGCCGATTTTCGCCTGGGTGCGTTTCCAGAGGTTCAGAACATATTCTTCTCTCTTTATGGGCACGACGATGCGCAAGAATTTTTCCACTCCGTCTTCTTGGACGGCCAGATAGAAAGAGATAACAATGATGAGAATCAGGGACAGGGCTCCGCCGAATATGGAACTGGCCGAATGAACGAAACCGGCGGAGACGCTCTGGACGGCGGAATCCAGGCCGGAAACAATTCCCCGCAGGGAGATATCGCCTTTGTCGTTTATGACCACCGCCCTGGAAGCATTTATGCCCTCCGCGACCGTCGTCGCCGCTATTTTTGAATTTTCCAGCTGGGTTTCACCGAGAGGATTCCAGAGGGAAATTGAGTCTATATACTGCGGCGCCGAACTCAAAAATTCCGACGTGTCGCGCAAGAGAGTCGGCACGAAAGTATAAAATGCGCCGACAAATACACCGGCCGAGAGAGCGTAAACCGCTATCACTGAAATCACCCTCGGCACGCCCTTCTTTAAAAACCATCTCGCAAAAGGCTCTATGCAAGAAGCAATGACGACGGCTGTTATGATGACCAGGACGATGTCTTTGAGGACAAACAGGAGGTAGGTGAGAAAAATCAGGAAAATGCCCCTGGCAATCGTTCCGGTAGTTATTTCCATGTTCGTATTTCTCGGAGATTCGGACATGAATCCATGATACTACGCTCCCAATTTTTGAGAAAGGAAAGAGGCGAGATTTTTAACCACTACCCTCTCCTGCTTGCCTGTGTCTCTGTCGCGCACGGTCACCGTATCATCCTTTTCTATGCTGTCGAAATCAATGGTCACGCAGAAAGGCGTGCCGATTTCGTCCTGACGACGATATCTCTTGCCTATGGAACCCGTATCGTCATATTCCACCGCGCCGAATTCTTTGCACAGAGTCTGGTAAATTTCTTTCGCTTTCAAAACAAGCGCTTCCCTGTTTTTCTGGAGCGGAAAGACGGCGATTTTGACAGGCGCTATACTCGGAAAAAGTTTTAAATAGATTCTCTTTTCCCCGCCGAGATTGTCTTCCGCATAAGCTTGGGAGAGAGCGGCGAGAATCAGGCGCTCCAGACCGAATGTTGGTTCTATGCAATGAGGAATAAATCTCTGTTTCGTCTCTTCGTCAAAATACGACAAGTCAATACCGCTCATTTCCGTGTGAGCCTTGAGGTCAAAATCCGTCCTGTATGCCAGACCGATGAGTTCCCGCCGGCCGAAAGGAAAATCGAATTCCGTATCAACGCTCTTCTTTGAATAGTGCGCCCTTTCGGCCGGCGGCACCTCCACTTTGTGAATTTTGGACTTTTCCAGACCGATGTCCGACAGAAATTTCATCTGCTCCGTGTACAGAGTGTCAAAAACCTCATTTATTTTTTTTTCATCCCTCGGGTCAACAAAGTATTCTATTTCCATCTGCTCAAACTCGCGCGAGCGGAACAGAAAATCGCGCGGGGAAATTTCGTTTCTGAACACTTTGCCTATCTGAGCCATGCCGAAAGGCAGAGCCGGATGAAAACTGTCCAGAATATTTTTGAAATTGACGAACATTCCCTGCGCCGTTTCCGGCCGCAGATATGAAGTTGCCGCCTCCCTGCCCGCGCCGACAGATGTGGAGAACATGGTGTTGAATTTGCTCCCATCGGCCAGAGGGTCCGTAAAACCGGTGACGTGGCCGGAGGCTTTCCACACATTCTGGTTCATCAAAATAGCGGCATCAAAACCGTACATATCTCTGCGACTCGTCACAAATCGTTTCCACCAGAGATTTTTTATATTGTTTTTCAAGGCGACACCCAGAGGCCCGAAATCCCATGTGCCGGCCAGACCACCGTATATTTCCGAGCCTTGAAATATGAATCCGCGCCTCTTGCACAAGGAAATGACGTTTTCCATGAGGAGATTTTTTTCATCCTTGTTTTTTGCTTCTTTCTTTTCGTGTTCTTTTTTCTCCATATTATGGCTGTACAATCTCATTTCCCGGCTTCCAAAGCAAGTCCGCGGTGGTGCGGGTGGAGAGCGGAGGAGCGTTGTTTTGCAGAGTAGCGCCCGTAAATGAGTCCACACCGGCGATGCTGGACCTGCTCAAAATCTCCGGCGCCTCCCCCACCTGATTGGCCGACGGCAAAAGAGAAACCTGGAAAGCGACCTGCTTCGCGCCAGAGCCTATGTCGGCGTTGCGTGGCACTTCACCGACCTGCCACGTGACTGTCCCGCCCGTGGGATTATAAGAGATACCTGCGTCTTCCGGGCTCATTTTGCCTGTCCATGCCACGTATGCCGGAAGTATCGCCGTAATCCGCGCTCCTGTCACGACATTCGAAGTGTTGGTAACCGTCCAGATTACGGTATAGGTCGTGGCCTGTTCAGCGCGCGGTGGAACAGGTCCCGCATTTTGGAAAGGCCCGCCGGAGTAGAGAGCGCGGGCCGAGAGGGCGAGATTGGATACCAGCTTTACCGACCTGGAAATGCCACTCGCGATTTCCGCAGGCGCGCCCGATTCATCTACGCGACTGCCCCCGGCAGACACGGCGACGGTGATCAGGGGATTTGGGAGCGACTGATTTGGCGAGACGGAAACGGAGCGGAAAGAAAAACCGACTCTGCCGTCCGCACCCGGAATGATATTGTCCAAGCCGGGCGTTCTGCCCGCTTCCCATACGACAGTATTGGTCAGAGACTCGTAATTTCCGCCGTCAGAAACGAAAACGGAATTTTTGTCCAGAACGGTCCCGGATAATTTCGCTTCTATGCGGGCATCAGTGATTTTGCTGGCGCCGTTGTTCGTCCATATAATTTCCGCGCGCACGACACGGCCGGCTTCGGTGGCCAGATCGGACCGGTCGCCGTCAAAAGTCAAATCCAGACCGAGAAACGGCTGTTTTATGGAAAAAGTGTGGTCACGCGAAATGATAGTGGTAGCAATTTCCCGCTCGTTGTTCTGGCTCTGGATGCCGACATTGGCGCGCAGATTTTTTTCTTCCCCGTCCTGACCTTGCAAAACCGTTTTCAAGCGAATGATTTTTTTTGCCCCAGGCGCCAGGTCTCCGAGCCGCCAGATACTGTCGCCGTAAGCGGCCGGGGGAACAGAAGAAATGACAGAGAGGCCGAACGGGTAATCCAGGGAAAGCATGAGGTTTTTCAGAGGGTTTTTGCTGTTGGATGTAACCGATATGGAGACGTCCATCGGCTGGCCGGCGAACGCCTGGTCAAAAGCCCCTATGGCAACGAACGCCGGCGAAGAAGAGATGGAAACGCGATAGGTCTTTTCTTTGAAGAAAATGGCGTTGGAATCCGCCGTGCGGTATTCGGCCGTCAATTTGACGCTTTTTTCCTCGCCTTCCCCGCCGAACAAAATCAGAGAAACAGTTTTCTGGGCGACCGATTGGGATTTGATATTGCCGAGAGAAAATCTGGTTTTACCCAGGTCCCTCTCCGGCGATAGGGGGTCTTTGGCTCCTCCCGGAAATTCCGCTACGAGGTCCACCAGTTCTATATCCGTGGCATTTTTGTTGAGAACACTCACTCCCAGATTGAGGGTTTCGCCGCCGGCCATTGATGTCGGTCCTTCTATCAAAATGTCTATGTTGTCTACAGAAACGAAAATCTTGCCGCCAAAGAGAGTGTATGTGCCGACCGCCAGAGCGAGAAAGAGAAAAAGGGCGGAAAAAATGAGTATTAATTTATAGGCTTTTTTTTGCTTGTGAGAGACGGTGGTGAAAGCCTCGGTCGCGGCGTTCCGTCCGTCCTGCCACGATTCGGGAACGGGCTCCGGGTCCCCATGGATATCATGGCGCACAGGCTCGGCAAAAATCTGCCTGCGGGAATATAAAACTCTCTTTAGTCGGTCAAGCGGGGATTTCCTGTCGTTTTCAAACATAGAATTATTATAGCAAAAAATCGGCAAACCTTTCGCTTCAAAAAATTACAGTTGTGTTTCTTTGAGCGCCTTATTTACCGCTTGAATTATTTCATTTTCACCCGTGTGAGAGAGTCTCCCGGCATCCAGATAGCCGAGAGCGTCCAGAACGCAGGCGAGTATCAAGGGTTCGGATATCTCTCTTTTCGTCATGGAAAGCAGACTTTTGAAGAGTTTTTCGTTTTTCTCTTCTCCCTGGACCAGCCTCTTTGTCAGATTGAGCACTCGCGCGCAAATGAGAAAGGAAGATTTCGGCAAATCCAGTTTTTCCGCCCCGGCGAGCCGCCAGATTTCTCTGCCCCTGACCAATGAAAATATGCCGAAAGAATAGTCTTCCAGATTGTAGCGGAGCTTTGAAACGAGCAGGCGCACGCTTTGCGCCCGGGCGCGCACCAAGCCGAAATCTTCCGTGTATATGAGATAGATTTTTGAAGCCTCCCCCGATGGCGCGCTACCCAATACAAACCCCCGGGTGGAATATACAGCGTACGACATGCTATTTCTTGAAACCTATCTTGAACCGGTATTCCTCTATCGCCAGTTCCGGCATACGGTGGAGATGTGTATACTCCATGGCAGTAACAAGAGTGATTTTTTTGATGTCATGAACAAACGCGTGGACGAGCTCCTTGCCTTTTTTGTCAGAATCCAAAAGCAATATGACCCTGTCCTCCACGGTGAGTCCCTCTGTTTTGCGGAGTTCCTGGATAGAGCGGATGAGGTCGCGGACAATGCCTTCCTCGCGGAGTTCTTTTGTAATATTCGTGTCTATTTCTATATCATTTTGGATTTCCGCATACGAAACTTTTTTGACATTCAATTCGTCCCGTATGAGTCCCAGAAATTCTGCGGCAAGTTTTGCTTTCCGCGTCTTTATTTTTGCGCTGGCGAGCGGCTGGCGGACTTTTATGTCGGCTCTCGAACGCTGTTCCAGGCCGATAGTCACAAGTCTGCGAGCTTCTCGCATATCTACGAGCAATTTCCCGTCTATTTTTTCCGCCACAGGCCAATCCGACAGATGCACGCTCTCCGGGTGAATTCCGCTTTTCACTTTACCGAATAAATCTTCGGCATAAAAAGGCGCAAAGGGAGCCAAAAGTTTGGAAACTGTCAGGAGGACGTGCCGAGTGGTGCGCAGAGCTAGAGTCTTGTCATCCATGTCGTCGGATTTGAAGCGGTCGCGCGAGCGGCGCAGATACCATGTGGAGAGGTCGTCCGTGAACTCACGGGTGGCCCGCGCCGGTTCCAGCAATTTATAAGCATCCAGTTTTAGAGTCGCCAGTCTGGTCAATTCCGCCAGCCGCGAGAGAATCCATCTGTCCAGGATATTTTCTGATTCCGGCGCGTCCGCTCCTGCACCGATTTTCCCGTTTTGATTTTTGTCCGCATAGAGCTCGTAAAAGCTGTAAACATTGGAGAGCATATTGAACAGGCGTTTTACGATTTCGTCCACGGTTTTTTCGTCAAAGTTTTTTGAATCGCCCGGATGATTGACCGAATACATCCAAAAACGCAGGGCATCTACGCCGTACTTGTCCATCATCTCCCACGGATTGACCACATTACCTGTTGATTTGGACATTTTTTTGCCTTCTTTGTCCAAAATATGGCCCAGACAAATGACATTTTTGAAAGCCCTGCCCTTGCTTAAAAGCGTTCCGATGGCATGCAGAGTGTAGAACCAGCCGCGCGTCTGGTCTACGGCCTCGGAAATGAAGTCGGCCGGAAAGCCTATTTTGTCCACATATTTTTTGTTTTCAAATGGATAGTGGTCCTCCGCAAAAGGCATGGCGCCGGAATCAAACCAGACATCCATCACTTCCTTGACACGGCGCATTTCTCCGCCGGAATCGCTTTTGATAACGATGCTGTCTATATACGGCTTGTGCAAATCTATGGAAAAATCGCGGTCATGAGGCAGGGGAGAAAAAGGCAGCTCGCGGATTTCGGCATTGTTGAAACGGCGAAAATCGTTTACGAAAATATGCGTGCCTGGTATTTCATATTTTTTGTTTTCCGGCATATACAGGCCGGCAACGACATGGAAAATCCAGGCCGGGCCTCCGTGAGTGACGATGAGGATGTTTTTGCTTCTGTATTTTTCTTCTATTTCGTAGAGAAAGCTCCCTACTCTCTTTTGAACATCCCGAAGAGATTCGCCGGAAGGCATGGTGCTGTCAAACCAATCGGGGCCGCTCGCATACATGGCTCTGTGATATTCGTTCCAGTCTCTGCCGTCAAAATCTCCCGGATTGATTTCCTTTATTCTGCCGTCAGCGACAATTTCCGATTCCGGAATGTTCAAAATCCGCGCAACCCGGCGCGCCGTCTCCATCGTCCGCGCAAAAGGCGAAGAAAAAATAATGTCTATTTTTCTGCTTCGCAGGGATTTGGCCGACTTCCCCACCTGTTTTTTGCCTTCTTCCGTGAGATGGTCGGATGATTCGCGTTTGAAACTGACAATCTCATTTTTATTGCACTCCGTGCCGCCGTGGCGCATGACGAAATATCTGTTGCCTGAATTTAACGCTCTCCTTCGCAGAGTTTCTATAGAATCAACAACGAGGGTTTCAGAGCCGTCTCTGCTCTGCCAGACGGGCAGAGGCGTGCCCCAATATCTCTCGCGGGAAATAGCCCAGTCTTTGACATCGGAGAGCCATTCGCCGAATCGGCCGTTCTGTATATGTTCCGGCTCCCAACTGATTTTTCTGTTTTCTTTTATGAGTTTGTCGCGGAGCGCGGACATGCGGATATACCAGGAATGGCGGGCAAAATAAATGAGCGGCGTTTTGCAGCGCCAGCAATGAGGGTATGTATGGCCGTATTTTTCCTTCTGAAAGAGAAGCCCCCTGTGAGCCAGGTCTTTTATAATCTCCACCGTCGTCGTCTCGTCTTTCACGAATCGTCCCGCCAAAAATCCGGCGTATTCCATGAAATTGCCGGAATCGTTGACCAAATGATGTTTTGGCAGGCCTATCTTTGCGCCCAGGTTAAAATCGTCTACGCCGTACATCGGCGCTATGTGCACTATGCCCGTACCGTCAGTGGTCGTCACAAAATCCGCCGGATAGACTTTGAACGCTTTTTTCAGTTTGACTCTTTCGCCTGGAGACAGGGCGTCGGCGAGAAAATTATAGAGCGGTTCGTATGACAGACCGACCAGATTCTTTCCGAGTGTTTTTGAAATTATTTTCCAATCTTTTTTGTTCGAAAAGACTTTTGAAACTAAATCCTCGGCCAAAATATATTTTTTACCGCCAAATTCAACCTCGGCATATGAAATTTTCTCTCCTACCGAGAGCGCCGCATTGCCGGGCAGGGTCCACGGCGTAGTTGTCCACGCCAATAGAGATGTGTTTGGTTTTTCCTTGACAGGAAGTTCCACTGTGACCGCCAAATCTTTCACGTCCTCATAGCCCTGGGCCAGTTCGTGGCTGGAGAGAGCCGTGCCGCAACGCGGACACCAGGGAACCACCCTGTAATCCCTATATAGGAGTCCTTTGTCGCTTATCTGTTTTACAATCCACCAAACCGATTCTATGTACGAATTCTGGTATGTCTTGTAGGGATTTTTCTGGTCCACCCAGTATCCCATGCGGTCAGTGAATTTTTCCCACTCATCTATGTATTTCCAGACATTTTCCCTGCATTCCTGGTTGAATTTTGCCACGCCATAAGTTTCAATTTCTCTTTTTGATTTGAAATTGTGGCTTTTTTCCACTTCAATTTCTACGGGAAGTCCGTGAGTATCCCAGCCCCCTTTGCGGCGAACATGAAAACCCCGCATCGTCTTGTATCGCAAAATGGCGTCCTTGAAAGCGCGGGCTTCCATGTGATGAATAGCGGGACGGGCGTTGGCCGTCGGCGGACCTTCATAGAAAATAAACTCGCCTTTCGGGCTTTTCTTTTCCAGAGTTTTTTTGAAAATATCCCGTTCTTTCCAGAACTCCAGTATTCTCTCCTCGTTTACGGCGAATTTGTGTTTTTTTGTCTCGGAATTTTCGGCCATATCGCTCTAGATTATCACATTTTTTCCGGAACTTTTATGCCGAGCAATCGGAGGCCGTTTTGGAGGACAATGCGAACAGCCGACGTCAAAGCGACTCTGTGAGGTGACTGGGCGTCATCTTTCTTCACGATCTGGACATCGGCGTACCAGGCATTGAAGAGGGAGGCAAGCGATATGAGGTAGGTGAGGGCGAAATGGGGAGATTTTTCCTCGGCCGCGCGCGAGATCACTTCGGGGAAACGACAAATAAACCGTTCCAGCTCGCCGACTTTTGCGTCTCCGGAGATTTTCGGCTTTACTTTTTCTTTTCGGGCCTTTTCCAGAACAGAACCAGCCCGCACGGCGGTGTAGAGGAGATAAGGACCGGAATCTCCGTCAAAAGAAATTGACTTTTCAAAATCATAAATGACGTCGTTTGATACCGCCTGCTTGAGAATAGAATATTTTATGGCGGCTATAGTTATGATTTCAGCTGTTTCTTTCTTCTGTTTTTCATCCATGTCCCGGCTGGACAGCTTTTCCATGGCCAGATTTTCTACGTCACGGATGAGTGATTCTCCTGTGATGACGTTGCCTGTTCTGGAGGACATTTTGCCGTCCGCAAAGCGGAGCATGCCGTGGGAAACATGCTCGGTCGCTCTGGCTATGTCCGGCTCTATCAATTCAAGCGCTCTGAGTACGACCTTGAAATAATCGGCCTGCTCGTTGGCCGTCACAACGATTGATGTATCCGGCCTGACTTTCTTCCACTTCTTTATATTGAGACCGAGCTCTTTTGTCTCATACGTGGGAATACCCTGAGAGTTTATGAAAACACGGGTATGGAGTTTCGGGCCGTATTTCTCGCCCCTGAAAACGACCGCCCCTTCACTCCGTTCAAACACACCTTTCTCCAAAAATTCTTCCACCAGGGCCACGCCGTCGTGGGCCACTTCGCTTTCAAAATAAAAATAATCAAATTTTGTGCCCAGTTTTTCATAGAGTTCGTCAAAATGCGCCAGGCTCCACTTTCGGCCGAGCTTGTAAAGTTTTCTTAATTTTCGTTCTTTGTTTTCAAATATCCTTTTGTTGAGCGACTCTATTTCTGCCCTGGCCTCCTGATTCCCTTCAAAGACTTTTGCCCCCTCCGCATACATTTTGCCCAAAAAAGCCGTGCGCTCGGAGAGAGGCGCGCGTTTTGACGGTATCATCGCCTGATTTTTCAAGAGGGCCCACATGGTTTTGGCCACATGCATGCCTATGTCGCCCTGATAGCACATGCGGCGCACTTTTGCCCCCTGGCTCGCTATAAGCCCGGCAATGGATTCCCCTATGGCGTTGGACATGAGATGGCCTATGTGAAACTCCTTGAAAGGATTTGGGTCGGTGTATTCAATGAGAACACGTCTCCCCCGCCATTCATTTGAATTGCCGTATGAATCTTTTCTCTTGAGCACAAGTCCTAGTTCGCGCGTAAAAAATTCCGCCGAAAGAAAAAAATTTATGAAACCCGGTCCGGCGATTTCTATTCTTTCTATAAATTCAATTTTCTGCGTGCGTAATGCGCCGGCAATTTTTTCCGCCAATTCTCGTGGGTTTGATTTTGTCTGTTTGGCAAAGACGAGAGCGATATTCGTTGCAAAATCACCATGACTGGAATCACCCGGATGTTCAAGTGTAATTTCGGAAGCAGGAACATGAGAAACACCGAGAGTTTTAAGAGTGCTCTGAATTGCTGTTTTTATATCTAGTTGTATATCCATATAAACGGCTTAAAATAAGGCTATATAATCATAACACCCTTTCAGTCTGAAAAAATGCTTGACAAACTTAATGGAGATGCCACAATGGTCGCTGTCATTGGGGCTGGTGAAGCCCTCGGTATATCGGCAGAGAGTTGAGACCAACGACTCAATTATTCTACTGATAGACCGTTGTTTGCGGTTGGCATAAATAAGAGAAGGAATCCTATGAGTTGGCATAGGTTGGCCCAGCAGAGCCAGAGTGGAATTGATGATGCGTTGTTTCCGGCAGAGGGGATAATAATTGTTACCTTATTTCCTCCGGCGGTGCAAGCGCTAGCTATGACCGGTATATAGTGAAGTGTGGTGAAGTTTAGAATTCATCACAATACCGAGGGTCTCAAGAGTCTGATCTGCAGAGGTTGGTTGTGTTTCCTCTTCGGAAGCCACAGAGTCTCGGCCGCCGGATTCAATCCAGGCGGCTTTTTTACTTTTATCTTTTTTATTTTTATATTACTTTTATTTTTATATTACTTTCTTGTTACTACTTCCCCGTACTGCCAAACCTTCTCTCCCCTCTGTCTGATTTTGCGAGTTTGCCGTCGCGGACTTCTTTGAAGTTTATCTCTTCGTAATCGTGAATGACCATCTGCGCCACTTTGTGCCCCGGCTCAAAAGTATAAGGCTTTCTGCCCAGATTGAACACTCCTACATGAACTTCTCCGCGATAGCCGGAATCTATGACATTGCCGTAGGTGATGATGCCGTGCTTGAAAGAAAGCCCGCTCCTCTCGTATATGATGCCGACGCAACCGGCGGGAATCTCCATTTTGAAACCGGTGTTTATGGAGGCGCGCTCCATGGAATTGACCGTCAGACGCTCGCTCACGTACAAGCCGAAACCGGCATCGCCGGCGATATCGTATTTCGGCATGGGCACTGCGTCTGACATACGGACAATTTTGAGAGTCTTTTTCACTGTCCAAATATAACAAAAACGGAGAAAAAAGCCCGACTATGGGGTCGGGCCTTTGCGTCGGCAGGGCCGGCAAAAACTTATCTGGTCGCGAGAAACCCGTCCAGCACCGTTTCAATTGACTTCCAGACTTCCTCTTTTGAAGGATGGCCGTCAACCACTTTCACCCGGCTTGGATGAAGTTCGGCAAAACGTTTGTAACCGTCTCTCACTCGCGCATGGAACTCCGGACCTCTCTCGTCAAAGTGATTTACATCCCTTTTGGCTTTGGCGCGTATGGCAACACGTCTCATGCCTTCCTCCGGACTTATATCCAGAAAGATATAGAGGTCAGGCAGATACGGATGTTTGGTAGAAGACCCCATGGACAAACGGCTGGAATCAAAATGGCTAAAGAGGTTTCTGCCCTCCATGCCGAATATCTGATAAGCAAAAGAACAACAGTCAAATCTGTCCGCAAAGACCAATTTGCCTGCTTTCATGGCTGGAGCGATTATCTTTCTTATATTATCCGCCCGGCCCGCGAAAGCCAGGTTCATCTGCTGGAACGGAGAAAGTTCCGCCGAGTCCGGCGATACGAGCATCAGGCGCCGCATTTCTTCGGCAAACTCCGTGCCGCCCGGCTCCCTGAAAAAAACCGCCTCCGGATACTTCTTCTTCAAATTGGAAATTTGAGTGGTCTTGCCCGACCCTTCGCAACCTGCGATTACTATAAATGTGCTTGTTTTCATATCTCCGGACAGATTATCAGACGGCGCCAAAAAGAAAAGTCTTTCGGGCACACATTATTTTTTCCGCAAGATTTTGTCTATTCGATTGGCCAGAACGAGCATATCTTTTTCTTTTTTTCCGCGTGTCGTTTCAGCCGCCGTGCCGAGGCGGATGCCTGATGGGTCTACGGGTGAACGCGTATCAAAGGGAATGGCGTTTTTGTTCACTATAATTCCCGCCTTTTCTAGTTTGTCGCTCGCCTCTTTGCCGCCCATACCTCCGCCATCCATCCAAACATCAACGAGAATCAAATGACTGTCCGTACCGCCAGAAATTATCCTCCAGCCGAGTTTTTGAAGTTCGGATGTCAGAGCGGCTGCGTTTTTCACTATCTGCCGGGCGTACTTTTTGAAGGCGGGGACGGCGGCTTCGCCCAAAGCCACAGCTACGGCCGCCGTCTGGTTCATGTGGGGCCCACCCTGAAGACCGGGAAAAACGGCCCTGTCTATTTTTTTGTCAAGCTCGCGCCGGTCTATCTTTGCGAAAATCAGAGCGCCCCTCGGCCCGCGCAAAGTTTTATGAGTTGTGGTTGTCACTATATCAGCGTATGGAAAAGGAGACGGATAAACTCCGCCGGCCACAAGTCCGGCCACATGGGACATATCCACCATGAGATAGGCGCCACAGGCATCCGCTATTTCACGGAATTTCGCCCAGTCTATGATGCGCGGATAGGCCGTGAATCCGGCTATGACCATTTTCGGCTTTTCGCGCAAAGCGATTTCGCGCAGATTTCCGTAATCAAGAACTTCACTGTTTTTTGAAACGCCATAAGGCACCTGCGTCCAGAACTTCCCGGTAGCCGAGACTTTGTGGCCATGAGTGAGATGCCCGCCCTGGTCCAGAGACATGCCCATCACTTTGTCGTTTTTTTCAAGCAGGGCCACATACACGGCCAGATTTGCCGGCGAACCGGATAATGGTTGAGTGTTTACATGCCATTCGTTTGGATTGAGATTAAAGAGCTTTAGCGCGCGCTGTGAGGCCAGATTTTCCACTTTATCCGTAATCGCGTTACCTCCGTAATACCTCTTGCCCGGATATCCTTCCGCATATTTATTCGTCAGTCGAGAACCCAGAGCATCCAAGACATCTCGAGAAACGTAATTTTCCGATGCAATCAGATTCACCACCTTTTTTTGTCGCGCCGCTTCCGCCTTTATCAGTTTTTCTACCTGTTTGTCTTTCATATATTTATTCTAGCATGTAGCCCCGCAGAAACATTGTTTTGGAATCCCCTTCGCAGGCCGACGGGCCGAGAAGAGCAATTCGCCAACAGGCGAATATGCGTGGATGACAAAGCAATGTTTCTGCGGGGCTACTTCTTCCTGCCAAAAAGTTCGTCCGCCCCTTCCACAACATAAATATTTTTTATGCCGGCGCGAATCATATTGTCCCAGCATGGTTTGCAACACCAGTAATGGCCGTAGAGATAGAGGTCGGCGCCTGCGACCGCTTCCGCGCCGGCCTTCATCACGGCATCGCGGACTGCACCGCTCTCGGCGTGGTCTCTGTGAGTTGAACAGCCCGGACAGAGCCAATATTTTGTTCCTGATTTTACTTTCAAAAACATTCTGATACACCATCCGCGCTGGTGAAACTCTATCAGTTTCGGATGTCTGAACCCCGCCTGATTCGCCCCTCTACCGATTATTACACCACTATTTACAATTACTGCCCCTGTCGCGTGTCTTTTGTCCGTGCTTTTCGTATTTCTGACGCGCACGGCTTCAGTCATAAAAATATCATCTGCCGGCACGACAAAAATTTCCCTGCCCGCTGGCAGATATGGCAAACCCCAAGGCGTTCTCATATCCATGCTGGCAATAGTAGCCGAGAGTCTCTATAATTTCAAACATGACTCATTTTGACTGCGTATATCAAAACGCCTTAAAACGGATTATGACGGAAGGAATAGAAGAATTCTCGGAGCGCACGGGCCACAGCACCCGCGCCGTGCCCGGCCTCACCTTTTCCTTTGATATAGAAAAAGACGGTTTTCCCCTGCTCACATTGCGCAAAGTGCCGATTAAAATGTGGGTGGCGGAACAGATTTGGTTTATATCCGGCTCGCGCAAGCCCGGAGATTTTCTGCGCGAATATACGAAAATCTGGGACGACTTTACAAATCCGAACGATGTCGTCACTGTGGCCTATGGTTATCGCTGGAGAAAACATTTCGGCCGTGACCAGCTCAGACTCCTCATAGAACTCCTCCAGAGAGAGCCTTCATCCAGGCACGGCGTCATCGTCACATGGGACCCTGCCCAGGACGGTCTCTCCCTATTCAAGAAAAAAAACGTGCCTTGTCCGTACACTTTCACCATAAATATCATTGGCGGCAAGCTCCACATGCACAATATAATCAGGTCAAATGATTTTATCCTGGGCGCTCCGTCTGATGTTTCCGGTTTCGCCTTGCTCCAATGCATATTGGCCCAAAAGCTCGGGGTAAAGCCCGGTGTATATACCCACTCAATTTCAAACGCCCATGTTTATGATATCCATTACGAGGCGGCAAATGAAATTATGGGGAGAACAAACGACCACAAGGACGTGGTTTTATGTCTGCCGGAAAACGCTTTTGACAGAGCGGAAGAATCTGACAGGACCCTGGCAGAGACGATTATAGGAAACCTCGCGGCGCAGTATAATCCGAGCGAAGCCATAAAAGGTCTGAAAATCGTGCTGTAAAACTTGCAAAATGAAACTTCCATGAAAACTTTCATCATAGCGGCTCTGACAGCGGATGGATTCATAGCGAAAGACCATAACCATGCGACGACGTGGACATCAAAAGCCGACAAAAACTTTTTCAAGGAAACGACAAAGAGGGCGGGTGTCGTAGTCATGGGTTCAAGAACTTTTGAGACTATAGGACGCGCCCTGCCGGAGAGGAGGAATATCGTACTTTCCCGGACAAAAAAATTCGGCGGCACGCATGGCATAGAGGTGTCTGCCGAGTCGCCGAGAGAGCTCGTTTTTAGACTGGGGAGAGAAGGCGTGCGAGAACTGGCGATATGCGGCGGCGCGGACGTTTATACTTCGTTTATGAAAGAAGGCTTGGTTGACACGCTCTATATCACGGTTGAACCGGTGCTCTTTGGCCGGGGGCTCCCGCTTTTGAGCGACAGTTTTGAAACAAAACTGGAACTGAGAGAGGCTCGCCCTATGGGCGACGGGGCTGTATTATTGGAATATGCGGTAATCAGGTCATAATGAAACCCGAACGAAACCAAACAAGAAATTCTTCATGATTCTCACAAAAACAAAAATTGCGGATAGGATAAAATCCGGCTCTCTTAAATTTTCACCAACCCTGGATTCTTTCCAGTTGCGCCCTCATGCCGTTGACCTGCGCCTCGGCTATACGTTTCTCGTTCCGAAATCATGGCATCTCACGCCGCGCGGGCGCGAAGCTCTGTCTTTGGACCATTTTGATAAAAAGCGGCCGGAATATTTTGACGTGATTGAGCTGGAACAAGGTCAGTATTTCGAGCTCCTGCCGGGAGAATATGTCATCGTTTCCACTCTGGAAAAAATAATCATGCCTCGCGACATCATGGCTGTGCTCTATCCCCGTTCGTCCGTAAACCGCCGGGGGCTATCCGTGGACCTCACAGGCATAGTTGATTGCGGATACGAGGGCCAGCTGGCCGTGCCCGTGAGAAACAATACCGGACATCAGACAATCAGGCTCTACCCGGGCGAGAGATTCTGCCAGATTGTTTTTGAAGAAACAGGAGAGGAAATAACCGACACCACAAACAGATACAGCAAGAGAGACATCGTCCACGGCGCCATTCGTTCAAATCCAGGACTTTTGGGTAAAGATGAAGAAGAAATAGAACTCATTCAGAAGGGCGATATCAGAGGGCTGAAAGCGAAGTTTAAAATTTAGAAAAAACAGCGGATACAGGTCTGAGCAACGGAGGGATGGGGTTGCCCTTAGGCAAGGGTCCCGTCCCGAGTAGCGCAAGACTTGTATCCGCTGTTTTTTCTATTCTTTTATTTTACTTCTATCCCCATATTTCGCGCCGTGCCTTCTATCATTTTCACGGCCGCATTTATATCGTTTGCGTTTAAATCCGCCATTTTCTTTTCCGCTATGGCTTTGACCTGGGCTTTTGTCACCGTGCCGATTTTGACCGAATTCGGCTTGCCTGACCCGGATTCTTTACCGAGGATTTTGAGAAGCATCTTTGAGGCCGGCTCGGTTTTGTAAATCAATTTGTAACTGCGGTCGTCATAGACCTGAATAATCGTGGGTATCAGTTCGCCGACGCGAGTTTTCGTCTCGTCGTTAAAACGTTTGACAAATTCGCCTATATTTATGCCTGCGCTGCCCAGGGCGGGGCCCAATGCCTGGCCAGGGACAGCCTTGCCGCCCGGAATCTGAAGTTTCAGCATTTTTGTAATTTTCTTTGCCATATGGTTTTAATCAACGATTGGATTATAAGAGGTTATATCAAAGTTTCTTAACTTGCAAGAAATCCAGCTCTACGGGAGTTTCCCGCCCGAACATGGATACCAGCACTTTGACTTTGCCGCGGTCAAAATCGACTTCCGACACTTTGCCTTCCAAGTCCTTGAATGGGCCGTCGGAAATTTTTACCGCATCGTCCGCGGCCAAATCAATGGTATGTTTGACTGTCGTCGAATCCATCCGTCCCATCAAAACATCAACTTCTTTTTGTAGGAGCGGCACGGGATGGACGCCGGAACCGACGAAACCGGTCACGCGGGGAGTGTTACGCACGACAAACCATGAATCATCAGTCACAATCATATCCACCAAAATATATCCCGGATAAATTTTTTCCTCTTCTTCCACGCGCTTGCCGCCTTTTACTTTTATTTTCTTTTCTGTCGGCACCAGAACGCCGAAAATCTTGTCTTGCATGGCGAGCGATTCTATGCGCTGGCGCAAATTTCGGGCGACGGCGTTTTCATATCCGGCGTATGTGTGTATGACGTACCAATGGCGCTCCCCGCCTGTCTGTTGTTTTGACATGGTTTTATTTTTTAAACAAATTCAAAGCCGTTATAAAATAATTTTTTCAATGCCGAGACCAAAGACGTAATCGGCCAAAGCCAGGATGAGAGCGGTCGCGAGCGAGATACCTATGACGAGCAGGGTATAATTGACGGCCTCGCGTCTGGTCGGCCAGTTTATATGCTTCATTTCCCCGCGTGTGTCTCTGATGTAATCTATTAATTTCATGTTTTTGTATGCCAGATTTTCTTTTATAATTTTCATAATAAAAACCGCCCCGAGGGGCTGATACTTATAGGATACCATCTCCCCTTCGCCAAAGTCAACCGAATGTAATAGTTCAACATTTTTATTTTAATTTTTAATAATTTTTAATTTTTTATGGAGAAGCAGAAACCAGATTATCAAATAAAGAGAGAACTGTCATTGGGCCCACGCCGCTTGGTACCGGTGTAATAGCCGAGACAATGTCGAAAACATTACTGAAATCCACATCGCCCGTTAGTTTTCGCTTCGGAATTTCTTCTTCTAATTTTTCACTATATTCACCATATACACTATTTATACCTACATCTATGACTACAGCTCCCTCTCCTATATATGAACGATTTATAAACTCCGGTCTGCCTACGGCTACTATGACGATATCCGATTGTCTTGTAATTTCGGCGGTATTTGGGGTTTTTGAATGGCAAACCGTGACATTCGCGCCTTTCATCCCCATAACTTTAGCTATCGGACCACCGACTAGGCGCGAACGTCCTACGACAGCCACTTTTTTACCCAAAACTGGAATCTTGTAAAAATCCAAGAGGAGCATGACACCGTGGGCAGTCGCCGGAACGAATCGAGGTTTGCCTTCTGCCAAAAGTTCTTGATTTTCGTCTGTCAGACCATCAACATCTCGTTTTGGGTCTATGAGATTTACAAGTTTTATAAAATCCAAATGTTCAGGCACGGGCGACTGAATGATGATACCGAAAACTTCTCGATTTGAATTTTCTCTTTTGACGACACCGGCGACTTCATCAAATGTCACGTCTGTTGACAATTTGATATGATAAACTTTGACGCCTATCGACAAACCAAATTTTTTCTTTTGTTCAATGTATACTGACGATTCTTTGTTATCGCCAATTTGAATTATTGAAAGAGCCGGAATGCAGGAAAGTCTGCCTACTCTCTCCACGAGAGCTTTTTTATAGAAATCACGAGCCACTTTTCCGTCTAGAATGAGTGTCATGAAATGACTTTAGCATATTCGGAGGTTATATCTACTGTTTTTACATACAAAGCCCATGTAGAGCCTTACAATCAGACCTTGATAAATAACAACAGACGATATTCTTATTCTTAAACCGCCCTTGCGATAGAAGTTATGACAAAAATGCCTATGGTATTGAATGTGTATGAAATGAGAGCGAAACGCAGGGGAGATATTTTGGAGAGTCCCATGAGAGTGAGACCGAGCTCGTCCGGCAGAGGCGAGGCGATAACCAGAGCGCCCAGAAAAGCCAGCGACCACCGCACGAACCTGTACTCAAATAAGTGCCTGATGCGCCGGGATTTTGATTTTGAAAACAGATACGACACGTCTTCCGATATGTGGCCTTTGATAAAATTGAATATGATGAAATCGCCTACGAGGGCACCGAGACCGCCGACCAGAGCCAGGACATATGGCGGATATATGTGAGCGAGCTTGGCTATAAAGACAATCGCCGGCACGGTGGTAAAAGCAGAGGTAAAAAAAAGCCCGACGGTAAAAGAATTGAGGATATAAAAGCCGTCCAAGGCAAATATAAAACGGTCAATGAGAGGACTCTCCGCGATAGCCCAGGCGGCCAGAATGCTCACTACCACGACTGCCATGTCCGAAAACAGCCTCCGCTTCTTCCTTTTTTCCATGAGGATATTGTAACAAAAAAGGTGCAGAAGGGGTGTTCGAGTGGAGACGCCACCTTTTTTTATATTCTACAAAGTAATCTCCTTTGCCGGATTGAACACACCGCCATCTACAACCAGAATTTTCGTGCGAGGAACCGTAGGAGCCGCCGACAGAGGCTCGCCCTTGTCATGGTCCATGTAGGAAACGGAAACCACCAGACCGCCGGAGACATCGTCAGCGCGCAGACCGGTAATTTTCACCCTGTCACCGACGGGAGAATAAGATTTGTCAGTGAGACTGCCGTCCTTGTCCTCAAACAGAACGACATAATGAAATGTCCCCGAACCGCCGGAATTGACGGACAAACTGGTGACGACGTATTTCGCGCCATCTACGGTTTTCTCCACCGCCACATCACCGAGAACAATTGTGCCTTTTACGCCCTCGGACGTGAATTGCGCCTTGCCGTTTTGGAGAGCCGTGCGACTACCGCTCTCGCTCGCCGAGACGGATACGCTAGCCAAACGGGCGAGCAGAGCCGCATCAGTCGTATCCTTGTCTGTAACGGCGAAATCATCGCGACTGACCTTGTTTTCTTCCGTAGACACGTCCGAATCGGCTGTAGGAACCGATACAGAGGAGTTCTTGCCGCTCCAGGCCATATAGCCTATGACGACGAGAACGGCGATAATTACAACGATAACGACTCCTTTTTTATTCATAAAATGTGAGATTAATTAAATTTTGGCTACACGAGGACTATATCATAATGCTTTTTTTTATCAATACTATTTGATAACAGTGATAATTTCTTCTTCTCCGGCGGAAGAAACAACATTAAATGACAATCTGCCTATGATTTGTCCGCGTGGCGTGCGCACATCTACCCGCCAACGTCCCGGAAATACATCTTCTCTGATAGAGTACGTTCGGAAACCGCCTTCTCTCCCGCCGTTTATGCGCAGAGGAATTGGATTAAAGGCTATCCACTTCTTTTCCGACTCATCATAGTACTGCCAAACATGAACAATGTCCGTTTCTAGTTTCGTCGGAGCAAAAATGAGAGACAAGGCATAGAGCGGTTCGCCGTAAATCGCATGGATAGTCGGCTCTGGGGAAAATATATTGAACCATTTTTGTTTCTCGCCGGAAACAGAATATACGCCGTCATTAATTTTTACGATGGAACGATAAATACCCGCGTCTTTTAGAGCCAGAGGGATAGGTGGAATCAGATTGGTGAAATAGAGAATGTTTATAATTCCAAATAATCCGAAAAGCGCCGACAAGATGATGGGAGCGCTTTGCCTGGTTCTATCCGGCGAAAACCAAGAGAGAATGTATACGAATAGACCGGTTATGATGAGACTCGCGATGCCGGAAAGCAGAAATATGGCGTCTCCCATAGAGCCCAAAATGACCGGCAGGAAAAATATGAGGTAAGAAAAGAGGGCGGTAAAAAAAACGGCCACTTGAAAACCGAGACGAATATAATTTCTCCGTAAAATTTCGTTGCCGGCGATATAAGCGATGATCATGAGCAAAAACGGCCAAGAACCAACGAGCGTCCCGCTCTTTGAGTAAAAGATAAATGAAGCGCTGAACAGGCCACCGAGACAGAATTGCATGGCGAATATGAGAATGAAACGAAATGTTTCCGAACGTTCGGATTCACTACGTCTGTGCTCATGGACATTGAGCAAGAGAATCGCGAGCGCCGATACGACGAGATAAGTAATCAAAATCGCGTTGCTCAAAAAAACATCAATCCTGCGAAGGGTGAGATTATCAAACACAAAACCGATGACGACCGTTATGGGCGAAATCCATCTCTCGTATTTTTTGAAAAAAAGTTTCAAATGAAAAAACATTCGTCTATTATATAATAGATATGCGCATGGACTTTACATAGGTAAACAAAAGCGCGAATCTGATTTTCGAAAGAGACCCCAGGCCTCTTTTTGTTGGGTGCCTAGAGAGAATCGGACTCTCGATACAAGTTCCACAAACTTGAGTTTTACCACTAAACTATAGGCACCATCCTCTGAAACAGCGGCGGAGGCCTGCGCCTCCGCCGCTGTTTCAGGTGCGCGGGAGAGGACTTGAACCTCCACGCCTTGCGGCACACGCACCTCAAGCGTGCTTGGCTACCAATTACAACACCCGCGCGTATTTGTCAAGAATTATTTAAAACTCAAGAACCCACTCATAATAGCCAAATATCAACCGATATTCAACTTCTTAATGGGCACAAAATGTTTGTGATATTGGTTACTGTTTTAACTAACCTCCTCTAAAATTCCACTTGCTTTTTACTTCACAACCCCTTCTTTTTCTTCCGAATTTTTCGGAACTCTCGGAGCGACGTCCGTCTTCTCCGGTTTCTCGGCCCGTATTTTTTTCATCTGTCGGCGGATTTCTTTTACGGCTTTTTCGCGCACGAAATACAGTTTTGAACGGCGGACTTTTGAACGGCGGACAATTTCAATTTCGTCTATGACCGGCGAATAGAGGGGAAAAATCCTCTCTACGCCCACACCGTCTATGACTTTTCGGACGGTGAAAGTGGCGCCCGCTTCATCGCCGTGCTTTCTGGCCAGAATCAGACCGTCAAACGCCTGGAGGCGAGTTTTTTCGCCTTCTTTGATTTTCTGCCAGACGCGGACGGTGTCGCCTGAACGTAGCCCGAGAGTTTTTCGGGATTTCATATCTATAGGCGAAACGATTATTTTGCTTTCCATAGGCCGTCAATTTAACACGGCGCTTGAAGAGATGCAAGAAATAGGCTATAAATACCTGGATTAAAAATACGCGCCCTTAGCTCAGTTGGTAGAGCGGCTCATTTACACTGAGAAGGTCGGGGGTTCAAGTCCCTCAGGGCGCACAGGCATCCCCTCGTAGTTCAATGGACCAGAACTGCGGACTTCTAAGCCGTCGATGTTGGTTCGATTCCAACCGAGGGGACAAGAACAAAAAAAACGCCAGACCGGTGAGACATCGCTTTAAACCTAGAGCGACGGGTCGGAAAAAACCGTCTGAGGCAGATTTTTGAAATTGAGTTCTCTATCATTGAGTTTTTGTATCGCTTGATTTATGTCCTCCCTGTCCAACGTCTCGGTCATGTTCGGAATGTTTACGGCTTTCCCGCCGCGCAGAGACAGTCTGTCATAGAAAAACAGGTTGACCAAAACAGCCGCGCACAGGAGAAGAACAAAACATAAAAGGATGAAATACCAGTCCAGCCAGGGATTGCTCCCCAGATTTTTGGCGATTTCACCGAATTTATGGAATTTTGCGGTTGTGATTTTCATTTGACGTATTGAGATATATCAATGACGACGTTCCAGACGGATTTCGGAGGGACTTCCGAGCCAATTCCGGTGTCGGTCGCTTTTGATAAATTCACGCGGTCTATGCTCGCTATATATGGCATCATCTCCAGGGCATTTATGAGAGAAACTGCTTCCTGCCATGAACTCAAGGCGCTCATTCTCACACGCAAGACGCGAAAGGCGGAATTTTTGACTGCCGTATCCAAATTGATGTCTGTCAATTCGGCTTTTATTCCCAAGTCCCGCGCCTGCTTCTCCAGAAATTCTATAAAGTCAGACACGTCGTCCGGCAGGATAAATCTGCCTTCAATCGTACCGACATCGCCCTCGGTTCCGCGCAGAACATTGCGGATGGAGGATAGGTATGAATCACGATTCATGGCGGATTCTATTTCATCCGATATGCGGACGATTTCGGACCTGTACGAATAACTCTCTGCAATAACAAAAATCCATGCGGCAAAGAGGACCGTTATGAGAAGCCATAGAATTATTATGAGTGTCTTTTTAAACCCGTGTGTTTTCATAATCAAAATTTAGAACGCAAGGAAACGATAAAAGAAATGTTCTCGCTTTTGGCCAGGCTGGAAACCGGCAGGTCGACCGCCGAAAATGACGGCATGACGGCCAGTTTTTTTGAAAAATTCGAGAGCGCCTCGCGGGACATTGCCCTGCCGGCGACAGTTATGGTCCAGCCATCGTTTTTTCTCTCCATAGATAGAGAAGAAACGGAGATACCGCTTTCTTTCTCTCTAATAATCTTTTCTATGATGGAAACAAGCGGCCGTTCACCGCTCCTCTGATTTATGATTGCCGCCATTTCATTCAATTTTTTGACCCGCGTCTCGATTTCCGAAAATCCGCCATCCGTCATTTTTTGGGATACGGCCTTCCGGCTCATGAGCGTCGCGTTCCTCTCCGCGCGGAGATTTATAAACACAGGCAGAGCGAGACCGGCCAAAACCAAAACGGAAAACAAAACGAGGCTGAGACCGAAAACGGAGAGCCTGCGGCGATATTCGCCCACGATTTTCCGCCTGTATTCTCCTTTCAGAAATGTGAACATGTTATATGAGCGTTCCTATGCACGGTCCGTAATCGAGCGAATCTCTCTGCGATAGAGATGGCACGCTTTCTTCGGGAGAGAGCACGTTTGTCCAGACCGACCCTACGGAAACCGGCATTTTGAAGCAGACGGAAACATATCTGGCAAAACCCGGTATGAGAGAATCGCTTCCCGCGAGCATGATACCGGAAACATCGGAAAAGTTTTTTATTTTCTTCTCCTGGGTCTTCCAGAAAATCAGCACTTTTTCCATTTCATCGCGGATAGTTGAAAAAACAGGAATTCCCGCGTCAAAAACATCTCCGCCGTTTTCCCTTTTCATTTTCTTCGCGACATCTATACTTGCGCCGAGTGTCTTTGCCATAATCTGATTTATATCTCTCGAGCCAACTTCTACAGAAGAGCTGAAAACGGCCGTCCCGTTCTCTGCCACATAAATGACGGAGTGTTTTTCCATTATCGCGAGGACGAGAAATACGCTGCCTGCGCCTGGCAAAAAGAGAGCGCGGGACAGGGCGCGGCATTCGGTTTCAAAAGAAACCGGCGGGAGCCCTCCGGACACCAATAATTCAGTGTAGGCGAAAACCGTCTTTTCCGAGACGACAGATACGGCGACAGTCGTCTCTCCGCGCATTCCGTCAACAGAAACGATATCGTATTCAAAAACTGCTTCGGCCGGAGGAATCGGCACATTTTCTTCCAGCATCGATTCAACGGCTTGGCGGATTTCACCTGCCTCGGCCGTCGGCACCGTAATCCGGAACACATAAGCGTCGCCCTCGTGGATTATACCGCGCACATAGGAATACTTTTGCGTTTTGGAAAAAGTGGAGAGAGCGGAGATGGCTTCCGTTTTTTGATTTGGGTTCATGTTTTGCATGCGCATATCGGGAAAAGGCATGATGCCGAAAGCTTTTGGGAACATTCTGCCCGATTTCCGTTTCAATTCAAAAAAAGAGAGTCTGCCGTCGGATATGGAAATGGAAACATTGGAGAGCATGAGCGATTCCGGCACGGGAAAGGCCCTGGCCGGAAGATTTTTTGCCGTTTTTGCCGAATGATTCATCATCAACAGTATACTACATTTGACCCTTTTTCCTTCCTTTTATCCATTCAAAAACGATGGGCAAAATTGAAATGAAAATTATGACGACGACAATGATATGGAGATACCGGCTTATGCCCGGAAAAACTGAACCGAGGAAATATCCGGACAAGGTGAGGAGGAGCGTCCAGAGCATTCCCCCCGCTATATTGTATATGACAAACGTCTTGTAGCGCATGCCGCCTACGCCGGCCACAATCGGCGCAAAAGTGCGGACAATGGGCACGAAACGGGCCAGAATTATGGTCTTTATGCCGTATTTTTCATAGAACAAGCGCGCTTTCTCGGCGTGTCTTTTATGAAAGAATACGGAATCTTCGCGGGAAAACAGGGCCGGACCGATGCGTTTGCCGAATGCGTAGCCCGCGCTGTCACCAAGTATGGCCGCTATGGCGACGCCCGTGACGAGCCACGTTATTTCAAAATATCCCTGCGATGCAAAGAGTCCGGCCGCAAAGAGGAGCGAATCCCCCGGCAGGAAAAAACCAAAGAAGAGACCCGATTCGGCGAAAACTACGGCAAAGATACCTATGAGGCCGAACGTGCTCACGAGAAATTGCGGTTCCAGGTATTGGAACAGGTATTGAAACATATTATTTTTTATTCTTCATCCTGTCTATATAGCTCTGGAGAATTATGGAAGCGGCGGCGGCGTCCGTCATGTTCGTTTTGCCTTGGAAATGGGAAGCCTGATGCGAAGATAGAATTTCGCTCTCATACGCCACTTCTATGCCGAGGTCCCTCGTGAGCTCGTCTTTAAAAGCTTTTATGCGGGACATTATGGGATTGTCGTTCATCTTGTAATTTTTTGACTCGCCTATAATTATTTTGCCCACGCCGTGTCCGGCCACCAGATTTTTTATCTCGCCGAACAGAAAATTGTCGTTCGGCAGGACCGCTTTCGGAAAAGCCATCAGACCTCTATCGTCGCTGATGGCGATGCCTACCCTCTTCTTTCCATAATCAATTCCTAAAAGTCGTATATTTTTCATGGCGGATAGGGTGAGATTCGAACTCACGGTCCCCGTGAAGGGACAGAAGTTTTCAAAACTTCCGCATTAGACCTCTCTGCCACCTATCCCTGTCTACAACTTACAATAAACCGGAGCGGAGAGCAAAGATAAAAAGACTCCCGGTTTTTGTCTGATGAGCTGAATAGGAGCGTGTTATAATTTCTCCATGAAAAGTTTCTCCTGGCAGGCGCCGGAATATTCGTACAAGGAAAAAAGTCTGGATTGGTATTGGACGGTCGGCATCATATCAACCGCCCTGGTCGTCACGGCCGTCATTTTCGGCAATGTGCTCTTTGGCGTGGTCATCGCCATAGGCTCTTTTACCCTCACCATGTTCGCCTCGCGCAGGCCCGACATAGTCACGATTGAAGTGAGCGACACAGGCATCGCTGTGGACAAAACTCTCTATCCATATCAGACCATTGAATCGTTTTTCATAGACGAAGACCGTCGCCACGACCCTCGGCTCGTCATCAAATCAAAAAAGGTGATTGTGCCGCTCATCGCCATGCCTCTGGCGAACCAAAATCCGGACGACTTGCGCTCTTTTCTCTCAACACATCTGAAAGAAGAAACTTTTGAGCAAGGCATTATGCAGACTCTGTTTGACCGGCTGGGATTTTAGACTCGGATTTTTGTCCGAGATTTTCGTCATGTGCCCCCACCAGGAATCGAACCTGGATTTCTTCCTTCGCAGGGAAGTGTCCTATCCATTGAACGACGGGAGCAATCTTTTATTTCCTTTGCTGTTTCCTCCAACTGCCTTATTTTACCTTTTTTATGAGTGCCGAGAGACGCGACTTCTTGCGGGCCGCCGTGTTCGGCTTTATAAAATCAGTTTTTGCAGCTTTGTCTATTTCAGAATAAGCCTGCGGGAGGAGTTTCGTCGCCTCGCCTTTGTTCCCAGCCATTGCCAATTTTTTTATTTGCTTCGCAATCTCGTTCATCGCGTCGCGGCGGCGGATGTTAAAAACGCGCTTATGCTTTGACGCGCGGAGAGCTTTTTTTGCGCTTGACGTAATTGCCATATGTAGGCGTCACGTTACCAAAAAATCCAAAAAAATGCAATGAAAAAGCAATTATTTGGAGAATCCGCTATACTTTGGGAGATGATTGCGCATATGAGAGGCACGGTTCTGGACAAAGCAGAGCGGTCGGCCGTGATTGCCGTCGGCGGTCTCGGCTACAAAGTTTTCGCCACGACGGTGACGATGGAGAAATTACGCGAAGGAAAAGAAGCCTCCCTCTGGACCCATCTCGCCGTACGCGAAGATTCGCAGACTCTCTACGGTTTCCTGGACCGAGACGAACTGCATTTTTTTGAGCTTTTGATTTCCATTTCCGGTATAGGACCGAAAACTGCTCTCGGTATTCTGAATGTTTCTTCTGTTTCAAATATCAGAAAAGCCGTTTCAACCGGCGACACTTCCCATCTGACAAAAGTCTCCGGCATAGGCAGAAAAATGGCCGACAAAATCGTCCTGGAACTGAAAGGCAAATTCGGCATGGAATCGGCGGATGCCGCGGATGGCGCGTCCCTGCGCGACGAAATTGACGCTCTGGAAGCTCTGGAGGCTCTCGGTTATGGCCACAGAGAGGCGCGCGAAGCGCTCAAAGCAGTTGAAAAATCAATTACGGACACGGGGGAACGCGTGAAAAAAGCTCTCAAACTACTAGGGAAATAAATGCTTGATACAATCCTGTACCGCTTCAAAAAAATCATCCCCTCCGGTTTCTTTATCCGGGTCCAGCCCGCCTATCATTGCATAATGGCTCTTTTGAGCGTCATAATCTATCGTTTTCCTTCCCGCAAGACAAAGGTGGTAGCCGTGACAGGAACCAAGGGCAAAACATCCGTAACCGAAATCTTGAGCGCGATTCTCGAAGAAGCCGGATATAAAATAGCGCTTTCAAATACCATTCGTTTTAAAATCGGAGGCCGGTCCCGGCCGAATCTCTGCAAGATGTCCATGCCCGGACGGTTTTTTGTCCAGAGATTTCTGCGGCAGGCCGTAAATGCGGGATGCGACTATGTCGTAATGGAAGTGACTTCGCAGGGCGCGCTCATGCGCAGGCACAGGTTTATAGATTTTGACGCGCTCATATTCACAAATATCGCTCCAGAACACATAGAAGCTCACGGCTCTTATGAAAAATATGTGGCGGTCAAGCTCGCAATCGCCGATGCTGTCTCGCGGTCGGGGAAAAAACCGACGATACTCGTCGCAAACGCCGACGACCGACAGTCCAGCTGTTTTTTGGCGAAAAATTTCACCGAAAAGCATACATACTCCCTGAATGACGCAAAGCCTTATAATATTTTCAAGGAAGGTTTTGTCATGACTGTGAGTGGGACTTCCATAAAATCCCCTCTCTCCGGCGAATTCAACATATCAAACACATTGGCGGCAATCATATTCGCGGAAACTCAAAATATCTCCATTGAAACTTCAAAAAAGGCCGTAGAAAAATTAAAAATAATTCCCGGCCGCGTTGAAAAGATAGACGAGGGGCAAAACTTTGCCATTATCGTTGACTATGCCCACACACCGGACTCGCTGGAAAAGTTTTACAACGTATTCAGAGACACGCGACGAATATGCGTCCTCGGAAACACGGGTGGCGGACGCGATACGTGGAAGAGGGACGAGATGGCAAAAATCGCCGAGAGAGAATGCGATGAAATAATCCTGACGAATGAAGACCCGTATGACGACGACCCGATGAAAATAATTACTGATATGGCTGAAGCCATTACAAAGAAAAGACTGCACATCATCATTGACCGTCGTGAAGCGATCAAAAAAGCGTTGTCTCTAGCCACATTCGGTGATTCCGTGCTCATCACAGGCAAAGGCACGGACCCATACATCATGGGGCCGGATAATTCAAGAACTCCGTGGAGCGACGCCGAGGTGGTGCGAGAAGAACTTCTCAAATTGAACAAAAAAGCGTAAGTTGGAGATATGCCCGAACTGCCGGAAGTGGAGACAACGGTAAATGGAATTAAAAAGCACTTGGTCGGCCTCACGATTGAGGACGTTTGGACTGACTACAATAGTCCTCTTCACACAAAGTCGGACAACATAAAGAATCCGGAATATTTCAAATTTTTCAAAAAGGAGGTCATCGGCGCCGGAATTGCGGATGCATCCAGGCGCGGCAAGAATATCCTCGTCCACTTGTCCGGCAATTGGACGATTCTCATCCACATGAAGATGACCGGCCATGTCATGTACGGCAGATATGAATTTGCGCCCGGTCCGCGCGGCGGGAGGTGGGTCGCGACCGAAATAGGTCCCTTGCGCGACGACCCTTTCAACAGATTCGTCCATTTCATCATCAATTTTTCAAACGGAGAGAGCATGGCGCTCGCCGACATGCGCAAATTCGCCAAAGTGACGCTGGTCAAAACGAACGAGCTTGGAAGTTCGCCCCACCTGTCCGCTCACGGGCCGGAACCGCTGGATAAAAGCTTCACCGTAAAAAGGTTCAAGGAAACCCTGTGCAAGAAACAGAACAGTCCTGTAAAAACCGCTCTCATAAATCACGAGGTAATTTCCGGAATTGGAAATATATATTCGGACGAAATTCTCTGGCGGGCCGGTATCCACCCCCTGGAGCGCGTGAAAAACATTCCGGACAAAAAATGGCCGGCCATTTGGAAAGCCATGAAGGAGACATTATTGGAGGGCATAGATTTCGGCGGCGATTCCATGTCTGATTACAGAAACATTCACGGCGAGAGGGGAAAATTTCAGGAAAGACACAATGCTTACCGCAGAACCGGCGAGAAATGCAAAAAACCGAGCTGCGGAGGTGTGATTGCGCGCATAAAAGTAGGTGGCAGAAGCGCGCATTTCTGCGACAGGCATCAGAAACCCCGTCATAGACGACAGCTTCGGAAACTTATTGGAAAATAATATATGATATAGCCTATGGATTTTTTAAAAGGATTTCACGGCGAATTCGGTTGGCTCATATGGGGCATTGTCGGCCTCGGCGTCATATGGTTTTTCAGAGGCGGCACGGAGAGCCCAACCGCGCACGGAGGAGCCTATATCAAACCTCTCGCTCCCGTGGACAGCGGCAGAGTTTACGGAACTTATTACGCAGGAGGCGACGCCGGGCAAAACGAAACTCTCGACCTGCCCCGGGCGCCGGGCAATTTTCTGCGAAAAACCGGTTTGTTTCTAGGCGACGCTTTTACACAGGTCAGAGAAGTGAAAGACGGGCGCATCACTTCCCTTCTCGGCAAAAAAATCTACTTTGGCGATACGGCTCAGGCAAAAGCCAAAAATCCGGATGAGGAACACATCGTCGTAGAAGCTGACCCATACTCAAAAAACGTTATCGGCATCTCCGGCCTCGTACTGCGGGGCGCGGGTCTGGACACCTCAATCCTCCTCCCGAAAGCGGCAGAACTGGCTCTGACGGGAACTCCGCCGGACAAAACCGACATTCTGTTGCCTCCCGGCGGTCGCGCCATTATAGTTTCCGGCCGTTCGCCCATAGGAACGTCTTTCAGAGTGAACAAGTGCTCCGGCTACCTGAGCCAATTCCAAAAATACGTTCCCGACCTGGACAGGAGCTGTCCGTATCCTACGGATGAATTGAAATTATACGGCCCGGCGGGAGAAGCGACCTGCGCCGAATTCGTGGAGAGAATTCCGCGCTGTAAAATTTTCCAGGGCGCGCCGTCAAAGGCCCTGTCAAATGCTTGCGTGAACTTCCTGGCGGAAAAATTGAACTATAACGCCTGCGTCGCCAATCATAAGAAAGACGCGGATTTCTATTCAAAAGAATGGAGACTGTTTCTGAACCAACAAAACGAGCTCTGGCGCAACGAAAACGAAATTATCCGTCTCATGGATGCCGAGAATACCGTCCTAGACGCCGTCACTTATTAGTATTAGTCATCAAACCAGCGATACAGGACGATACCTGCGGAAACGGAAACATTGAGAGATTCTTTTTCCCCACTCATAGAAATTTCGGCGATGACATCCGACTTTCTTAAGATGATTGGCAAAATGCCGGAAACCTCTGTACCAAAAACAATCAAGGATTTGGCTTTTGGCTTTATTTTTTTGTAATCCACGGAGTTTTTGCCTTGTTCAACGGAAATAATTTCAAAACCCAGTTTTTTCAATCCCTCCAAAGTTTTTGAAGGATTTTTAACATATTCCCAAGCCATGGTTTTTTCAGCCCCCAGAGAACATTTGACAAAATCCCCGCGTAAATTTCCAAATCTGTCCACGGGCGTCGGAGTATAGCCTGAAAGGATAATTTTTGAGACGCTTACGGCATCAGCCGTACGAAATATAGCTCCGACATTGTAAACAGAGCGGATGTTGTGCAGTAGAAGGAAAATCTTTCTTTTCATGGTCCGCCGAACAGGAGATTATTATAGATATTTTCTCCGATCATGATTATATGCAAAGTCTATACAATCGCCTGCTTTTCATCAAGGCGATGACTAGCGAGATGTAAATAATAAAAAACCCAACAAAATATTATCTTGTTGAGCTTTGTTGTTTTGGAAAGAAACGTTTTATCATCTTTTCTGAATACGGGTGATAGGAAGACCATGTTTTCGAAGTGGTTTGTTCAAGGTGTACCTTCCACCCTCTTCTCTGGTGAGTATTCGATATTCGCAATTATCGAGATTACCGAATGATTCAAATAACTCCTCCTCCCAACCCATGATTATCATAAGCAGAACTCGGAATTCAAATCCGTGAGAAAAAACTACAATATCATGTCCCATTTCTTTCTGTATCTCAAAGATTTTCTCTTTGAATGTCGTCAATCTACTTATTAGGCTTGTGGCACTTTCACCGGTAGGAAATGTATACCGTAAGACTCCGATTTTGTATCTATCAACTTCAATCCCTAGTCTGTTCTCGGTTCGGTTAACGGAATTTCGAGATCGCTTAGTATATCGTAGATGTCATCATTAACATCTTCAATAGACTCTGCGTGTCTGCAGATGATTATTCTTGGATGCTCCATAGTCTATCCTTTCTTGTTGGTTTTTTTGTGGTTTTAAAGTAAACTCAATTTAATGAGCAACTTAGATGATAGAAGAAGTGACAAAATATTAATGATTTTGCGCGATAAAGATGTTTTTCCAAATGCACCAGAAATAACTGATGTGGTTTGGAAAGATCGCCCTACTGGCAAAGTCGTTCTTTTCAACATAGAGAATAAAATTGCTTTGATAGGCAATAAGGTAAATAATTTTTTCTTATTACCTGGTGGAGGTATAGAGGGCGATGAATCTATTCTTGACGGCACAAAACGTGAGTGTAGAGAAGAAACAGGTTGCGAAATTGAAATACAGGATGCACTTGGTGTAACTGAAGATTTTCGTTCAAGAGATAGTAGACATTGTATTAGTTATGGGTATTCCGCAAAAGTTATTTCCTGTGGTACACCAACTCTCACTCTAAATGAGATAGATGTTGGTGCTTATGTTAAATGGCTCTCTTTGCCTGAAGCAATAGAATTGTTTATATCCCAAGAAGAAAAGGTTAAAGCAGGTGAAGTAAAATTCTACAACACCTGCTTTAACATCCTTCGAGATTCCATTTTTATTCGTCGAGCACAGAACATCATCAAAAAATAGTTAGATTGTTACACCTCTAATTTTATTGATGATGTAGCTTGTTGATATTTCTTCTTCATCATAGCGAGGAAGAAACCGAACTGTAGTATTGGGTGAAACACTCGCAATATTTTTCATTCTCTGTTCTATTTTTTCTGCGCTATTTGAATCTTCGCCAAATACTACACTATCGGGTCTTAGTAGTTGTAATGTTTCTCTACTACTTGGACTTGTATCTGATATATACACAAAATCCACAAACCTGATACTCGCAATCATTCTCGCTCTTTGTTTCTGATTTATTATTGGTCGTAATGAATCCTTATACTTTCTAGCATACGTATCTGAAAGTACAGCAACCACAAGTAGTTCCTCAAGTGAAGCTGCATATTCTAACAAATGTATGTGTCCCACATGAATGAGGTCAAAACAACCTCCAACCAAGGTAAACCTTTTACCTTTCGGTAAAACATTCTTAATTTCTGTAGCACTCTGAAAGATATTTTTCATTGTCATTCCTTTTGTAAAAGTACATTTTTGTTTACTGATTCTATGTGTATTATATACCCCACGACGACATACTACTGAAACTCTCAATAAAAGTTCGATTCTACTTTGGGTCTACCCAAAAAGACACTAAAAAGTGTTGATAATTATAGTGTAAAACTTTGTCCGCCCACCAGGAATCGAACCTGGGACCCTCTCCTTAAAAGGGAGCTGCTCTGCCGACTGAGCTATGGGCGGCTGAAACAAAGTGAATAATAACAAGAAGACGCATACAAGTAAATTTATATATCGAGCATCAGTTTTTCCAATTCTATTTCAAAATCAGCCTCGCCTCTGTGGGCTTTGTGGTACATGCGGGACAGTTTTGACAGGAGAGATTCTACTTCTTCCTTTTTCCAGTTTGAAAGATAGCGCTTGGCCTTATTGTAAACAAATGGGTTCAGTCCTGCCTCGCTTGCATTCCTGGTTTTGGAAGCCAGGGCGAGCGATTTGGCCTGCCACCAGAGGATACCGTGAATCTCTTCGGGCACGGCGTCTCCGTCCATAGCGTCGCGAAAAAGAATCCAGAGTTTTTTCTTGTCGCGCGAACCGAGGGCGTCCGCCAGAGGAAAAAAATTTGATTTTTCGGCTGGAGTTTCTTCGTCCAGGACATATTCCTGGACTTTCTCGGCTTCCTTTTCCAGCTTTTTCAAAATATCCCTTGTCAGTTTGCCTTCAAAAAAAATAAAAATGTTCGGCGAATCGGCTACAGCGTCTATTTTTTCCAGAACGATATCCCAGGTATTCTTGTTTTCAAGCACGCGGTCCATGAAAATAATCTGTTTGTTTTCAAAGAGCCCTTGAGATTGAGTGAGTTCCAGAAGCTTGTCTTCCGTCACGTCTTCGGCGGTCAAAATGCCCGCCGCCGCGCCCGGTTTTTTTCCTTTTAGAGCTTCAAATAGAGCGCGAGATTTCTCGCGAGCTTTTTCTGTGTCGGTTCCGTAAATGACGTACAGCATTTTATTTTCATTTCTTATCTAATCGTCTCCATCTCTCCCCAATTATCGCCCGCCTTGGCGTCCGCCACTATGGTGATGCCGCGGATGTCTTTTGGCAGAATGACGCCTTCCATTATTTTCTTTATATGCGGCTCGATTTTTTTGACGACATTCTCGCGCGCTTCGCAGACGATTTCATCGTGGACCTGCATGAGCATGTGGACATCTCTTTCAAGCTTTTCCCTCTTTATATATTCATCTATGCGAATCATGGCGAGCTTTGCAATGTCCGCTTCTGTGCCCTGAATCGGCGCGTTTATAGCCATCCTCTCCGCGGATGAGCGGACAAAAGGCAGTTTGGATTTGATACCCTCAAAATAGCGGCGTCTGCCGAAATAGGTTTCTGTATAGCCCCTCTGCGCCGTTTCCATCTTTACCCGTTCCAGATAATCCCTCAGTCCGGAAAATTTCTCAAAATATTCATTGTAAAATTTCTGGGCCGTGGCGCGGTCGGTGCCCAGATTGGCGCGCAGGGCGCTCACCCCCATGCCGTACATGACGCCGAAATTTATGACCTTGGCCTGTCTCCTCATGTCCCTCGTCACTCTGTCAGTCGGCACGCCGAAAACTTGTGAGGCAACGGCTGCATGGACATCCTCGCCTTTCTGAAATATGTCTATGAGTTTCCGGTCGCCCGACAGGAACGCCGCGATACGCAATTCTATCTGAGAATAATCAAAAGAAACTATTTTCCACCCCTTTTCCGCAATAAAAGCATTCCTAATCCGCCGGCCGAGTTCCGACTTGTTCGGAATATTCTGGATGCTCGGATTTTCCGTAGCCATCCTGCCAGTCGTGGAACCCGATTGTATGAAAGTGGGATGAATGCGCGAATTTTCGTCCAGAAGTTTCGGAATGGCGTCTATGTACGTGCCCAGCAGTTTCGCCAGCTCGCGGTATTTCAGAATTTCATCGATAATCGGATGCTCTCCGGCCAGTTTTTCAAGTTCCGACTCCTTTGTGGACAGCGCTCCGCCGGCCGTCTTCTTCTGGCCCTTGGTTTTGAGGCCCAGTTTTACATAGAGAATCTCCGAGAGCTGTTTCGGCGAAGCGATGTTGAACTCCGTATCGGCAAGCCGCCATACGCTTTTTTCCAGAGCTTCCAGTTCTTTCCTGTATTCAAGCCCGAGTTTTTCCAGATACGCCTTGTCTATCTTTATACCAAACTCTTTCATCTCGTCAACTATAGACATGAGCGGTTTTTCTATTTCCTCCCATATTTTTTCAAGCCCGCGTTTTTTTATTTCTGTTGCCAGAGCTTTGTAGGCATCGTCAAATGTTTTTGAGTCGGCAAAGGCCATGATGTCCTCAAGTTTTGGGTTTGTGATATTTGAGTTTATAAGCCAGAGCATGATGACCGCTTCTCTCTGCTTTTGTTCATTTACTGACCCACCCGCGACGAGGACTCTTCCTCCCGATGGCTCTATTCCGGCCTCTTTTGACACATTCTGGCCGAGGACATTTTTGAGCCGTACGGCCATGGTCCTGAATTCCAGCTCTGTGAAAAGTTTTGAGGCTTTTTCCGTATTTATAGCCTCTCTCCAAGTTTTCTCCGGAAGTTTCCAATCTATAGGGGCGTCTCGACGGATGGTGGCCAGCACTTTTGAAAATTCTGCCTCCTCTCTGCCTCCCTCCAGGAGCTCAATTATGCGATCCGTAATACCTGCTTTCTTGAATTGCTCCCTGCCTTTTTTCAGAGCTTCATAAATTCCGTCAATCCTGCCGAATTTTGTTATGAGGACGGTCGCCGTTTTTTCGCCTATACCTTTTATGCCTATAATGTTGTCGCTCGGGTCTCCGCGGAGACCTTTGTAGTCCGGCAGGAGCTCCGGCCCAAAGCCGAAACGTTCTTTTACGGCTTTTTCATCATAGATAATCGTGTCCTTTATACCCTTTTTCAGGGTATAGACGCGCACTTTTTCGCCCGAGACCAGCTGGAGCGTATCCATGTCTCCCGAAGCGATGATGACTTCCAAAGTTTTGTCTTTTTTCGTCTTCTCCACGATGGTGCCGAGAATATCGTCGGCTTCAAAACCTTCGCGGTCATATACGGGAATACCGAGAGCGCTGAAAATATCGCGGCTACGGATAATCTGCGCGATCAGTTCATCGTCTGTCTTGGCCCGGCCGGCTTTATATTCCTTGTACGCTTGGTGCCTATGGGTTGGCTTTGGCAGGTCATATGTAGCCACAATGTAGTCCGGTTTCAGTTTTTCTATAATGCCGAGGAGCATGACGGACAGACCGTACAGGGCCCCGGTTGCCTCGCCCTTTGATGTCGCAAAATCAGGCAGGGCGTGATATGCCCGGTGCAGTATGGCGTGAGAATCCAGGAGGATGAGGCGTTTCATCCCTTAATTAAACACTATTTCTCGAGTATTCTCATCTATGTGAGAAAAAAAGATTTTGACGGCGTTTTCTGGCAGAACGTGACCTATGTTTTCTGGCCATTCTATGAGAATCATGTTTCCGGGGTCTTCCAAGAGCCTGTCCCAGCCCAATTTCTCCATTTCTTCTCCTTTTTCCAGACGATACGCGTCCACATGTATGAATTTTTTAAAAGGAAATCTTTTTGAATCCAAACTATGGCTTTTCATAATGACAAAAGTCGGACTTGTCACTTCTCTCTCATGTACGCCGAATGCTCCGGCAAATGCTTTTGCAAATGTGGTCTTGCCAGAGCCCAGATTGCCAGAGAGTGCGACTACGAGGGCCCTGTCGGTATGCGAGACGACTTTTTTGGCAAAGCTATGAGCTATTTTTTTGGTTTCTTCCGGACTTTTTGAAATCATGGAGAAAGTATAACAAAGGAAAGTGAAGAATGTGTTTGTATGGAGGCTTTGGAGGCGTGACGACGCCGGAAACGAGGAAATTTTTCAGTAGAAAAATTTCCGTACTCCACACAAACATATTCTTCACTTTCCGTGATAAAATATCTCTATGGTTATATCTTTTGATGAAGAAAAACAAGGCAAGAAACTGGGCGAATTCATGCGCCGAGAAGAAGAAGACCTGGCCCAGATAGTGGCCGGTCGCGAGGGACTGGAATACGTCGACCTCGCTCCCGTGCCTATAAACATGGACGCCTTGCGCGTCGTGACAGAAGCGGAAGCGCGCGAGGCAAAAATCGCCCCATTCAGCCTCATAGGCAAGCGCGTAAAAATCGCTGTCATTTCCCCTCTCAATGAAAAAACAAAGAAAGCCGTTGATGCCATCGTTTCGAGGGGCTATGAAGCGGTCCTCGCCGTAGCCAGTCCCGTGAGCTTGGAAAAAGTCTGGTCCCGCTATGGCGACCTCTCGTATTCAACAGAAACAAAAGCCGGCGCCCTGGACATATCCAGCGAAGATATCAGGACTTTCATAAGCAAAATCAAAACCATAGAGGACGTAAAGAAAAACATAGAAGAAATTCTCAAACTGAAAAAGGGCTTTCGCATATCAAAAATTCTGGAAATTGTCATGGCCGGAGGCCTGGCCACAAAAGCCAGCGACGTTCACATAGAGCCCGAAGAGGATTATGTGCGCTTGCGCTACCGTCTGGACGGTATGCTCACCGACATCATGACTTTTGACCTGGAAACCTTTAATCTGCTCCTCTCCCGTGTAAAACTGCTCTCCGGACTCAAACTGAACATAAAATCGGAGGCCCAGGACGGCAGGTTTTCGGTAAAAATCGGCGATGAGGACATAGAAATCCGCACATCAATACTCCCCGGTGCCTATAACGAATCCGTGGTGATGCGCCTGCTCAATCCGAAATCAATTCAGGTGCCTCTGGAAGAACTCGGCATTTCGAAAAAACTTCTGGGACTGATCGCGAGAGAAATTTCCAAGCCGAACGGCATGGTCCTCACTACGGGTCCGACAGGGTCGGGAAAAACGACGACTCTCTACGCCTTTTTGCGAAAAATCCACACCTCCGGCGTCAAAATTATCACCATAGAAGACCCGATTGAATATCATCTGCCGGGCATCGTCCAGACACAGGTGAATAGCGAAAAAAATTACACTTTCAACCTCGGATTGCGCTCCGCCCTGCGCCAGGACCCTGACGTAATCATGATTGGTGAAATCCGCGACTCTGAAACGGCCCAGACTGCGGTCAATTCCGCCCTGACAGGCCACCTCGTTTTTTCAACTCTCCACACAAACAGTGCCGCAGGCGCCATCCCCCGCCTCATAGACCTCGGCGTAAACCCCAGAGTTATTTCCAGCGCTATAAACATCACTCTAGCTCAACGTCTCGTACGCAGACTCTGTCCCGCCTGCAAAAAGGAAGAAGTCCTGTCGGGCAGGGACAAGGAAAGAATAGAAAAAATCATTGCCTCAATCGTGGACAAAGAAGAGATTTCGGAAAACCGGAATGCGTACTGGAAACCCGTCGGATGCGCGGAATGCAACAAAACCGGCTACAGAGGCCGCATAGGCATATATGAAGGCATTCTCATCACGGAGGAAATAAACAAGGCCATAGAATATTCAACGAGCGAAAGGGAGATTGACAAGGTGGCGACAAGTCAGGGAATATTGACTATGCTCCAGGACGGCGTCCTGAAAATTTTGAAAGGCGTTACTTCGTTTGAGGAATTGGAGAGAGTTATAAGCATAGAAGATTAAATATGACATCAAATATAGACATAAGTCGCAAAATCAAGGAACTCGAAGGAGAAATGGACAGAATTGCCCTCCGACATCAGCAAAAACAGTCCGATATTTCGAGAATTAAAGACGGTATAAGAGATAGCGAAAGAGCGTTGGAAGCCGAAATACAGAAATTGAAACAAGAAACGGAGAGAGATTTGTCCAGGAAACGCAGAGACTTTCAAAAATTAGAAGAAGAACTCAAGGAAATTGAACGTGAAGACAAGGAACATAATCAAGTACTCGATGTGTTCAATCGTGAACTCACACAAGTGTTACATGAGCAACAAGATAAGAGCACAATACATAAAAAATCAGGACTTTTCTAACAGGTCTTTTTGTGTTATTTCTTTTTTGGGCTATTGCGCGGGAGAATATGAGGAGTAGTATGAAAAAAGAAAGCCGCTTTTCAGAAAAGCGATATTTCACGGAGTTCCAGGACATAAATCTCTAAGCAATACTTGCAGATGTGCATCTAAAGTTAAGCAGAGTTCAGAGGATGGCCCCAGTATGAACCGGAGTCCAAACCAGAACGTCCCGAGAATATCAACTAGTAAACCAAAGGTTTAATTGCTTAGAGATTTATATTCTGGAGCCGAATATTTCAATAATCTTCATACAAATCAATTTTGCCATCCTAGCACAAAGCACCATATATGTCAAGGATATTAAAACAATCCGAATCCGGCGCAAAAAATAAGGCTCAAAACAAGCCTGTTTTGGAAAACGATGAACTCTTTCTGGATACCACTCTGCGCCCGTCCAAATGGGACGAATATGTCGGCCAAAAGAGCATAAAAGAAAATCTCCGGGTGCTCCTGCGGGCGGCGGCGGAGAGGAAGCATCCGCCGGAACATATACTCTTTTATGGCCCTCCCGGCCTCGGCAAGACCACTCTCGCCCATCTCATCGCCAAGGAAACTGCTTCCCAATTGAAAGCCACTTCCGGTCCGGCTATAGAAAAAATCGGTGACCTGGCCTCTATTCTCACAAATTTAGCGCCCGGCGATATACTCTTTATAGATGAAATCCATCGTCTGAATAAATCCATAGAGGAAGTGCTCTATCCGGCCATGGAATCCGGTTCTCTGGACATCATCATAGGCAAAGGGCCGTCAGCGAGGACAATTCAGCTGGAACTTCCGCCGTTTACCCTGCTAGCCGCCACCACCCGCATCGCTCTCCTGTCAGCTCCATTGCGCTCTAGATTCTCCGGAGGCACATTCCGCCTGGAATTTTATTCCGACGAGGAAATTCAACAGATAATAAATCGCTCGGCAAAACTACTGAAGATAAAAGTGGATGAAAAATCGTCCAAGAAAATAGCTGAGAGGAGTCGTTTTACGCCCCGCACGGCAAATTTTCTCCTCAAACGCGTCCGCGACCTGGCTCAAGTGGAAAAAGTGCCTGTTTCCGTTGAAATCGTGGACCGCGCTCTCGCTATGCTCGGCATAGATGAACTCGGCCTCACTCAAAACGACCGCGACCTCCTCAAAACCATCATAGAAAAATTCAACGGCGGGCCTGTCGGTCTCAACACTCTCTCCGCATCCTTGTCCGAAGAAGAAGCAACCGTCGAAGAAGTCCACGAGCCCTACCTCCTCCAGCTCGGCCTTATAGAACGCACTCCACGCGGCAGAAAAGTCACGGAAAAAGCCTGGGGGCATCTGAAAATCACGAAAGATAAGAACAGGAAACTTTTGTAATACATCCGCCATGTCCGGTCACAACAAATGGTCGCAGATAAAGCACAAGAAAGCCAAAACGGACGCTCATAAGTCAAAACAATTTTCAAAATTATTACGGCTGATAACAGAAGAAGTGCGAAAGGCGAAAGGCAATGGAAACGCTCCGGGAGTCCGTACGGCAATTGAACGCGGGCGAGCGGTAAATATGCCGAATGACGCGATAGACAGAGCCATAAAAAAAGCAACCGAGAGTTCCGAAGGTTTGGAGATGGTCACATATGAAGCATACGGTCCAGGCGGCTGCGCCATGATTATAGAAGTCTTCACCGCAAACAAAAATAAAGCCGCGCAGGAGATAAAACACATACTCGTCCGCAATAATCATCCCCTCGCTTCCCCCGGCAGCGCTTCGTGGACCTTTAGGAGAGAAGGAATTCAGTGGATACCTACCACGACGGTCGCTCTAGGAGATGCCGACCTAGCTCTCCTAGAAAAATTGGTTGACGAATTGGAAGACAACGAGGAAGTGCAGGAAGTTTTCACCAACGTGGAGTAAAATTGAGTCATGAGAATTATCGCCATAGACCCGGGATACGGACGCCTCGGCATCGCCGTGCTGGAAAAAGAAAAACGAGGAAAGGAAACGCTCGTTTACTCGAATTGTTTTAAAACTGACAAAAAATTGGAACACTTTGAGAGGCTCGGGTTAATCGGAAATGAGATTGAAAGAGTGATTATGGAGCACAAACCGGAAGTATTGTGTCTTGAAACACTTTTCTTCAGTAAAAACCAAAAGACCGCTATCACCGTCGCGGAGGCCCGCGGCGTGATACTTTTCCAGGCTTCAAAACACAACCTGAAAGTCTATGAGTACGGTCCGGGACAGATAAAGGTGGCCGTCACGGGCTATGGCAAGAGTGATAAAGCCGCAATGCTCGGCATGGTAGGAAAACTCCTGAAAATAGACAGAAAAACCGCCTATGATGACGAATATGACGCCATTGCCGTCGGTCTCACATGCCTCGCTGTGGAGAAATTCGCACCCTGAAAATTTGCTTTACTTTTCCACAGGCGTGGTCGCTTGCAAAGATAATCCTATTTGCTACAAATAGAGCACCTGTAAACAAAAGTCGTATGCCACGAAACAAAACCATGAGGGAAGAAACTGGCGGGACCGGTGTTCGCGAGAAGGAAGAAGAAAAAGAAACAGAAGAAGAGGACCTTAGTCCCAAAAAAGTCGCCTCGGATGACGACGAGGTAATCGCTGGGAATGTGGAAGACCCGCTCCCGGCCGAGGAGACGGATGAAGACGACCCTCTCACCGATTTTATGTCGGAAGAAGAGAGTTGGTAATAAAAAACAAAGAAGCGAAAGGAAGTCTGCGGGCGAAGACTTTCGGAGGACGCGAAGGCGTCCGAGAACGAGACGGCTCGCCAGCAGGCGAGAACGTTGTGCTGAGCGAGCAGACTTCCTTTCGCTTTTTGCCGTTTTTTATCTAATCCGAATCTTCAAGAAATTATGCTGCCCGTATCTCAAATCCATATCGCATTCAATTTTTCCGTCAAAATTTTCTATCGCTCTGCCGGATTCCATATCCTTGACCGCACCATCCGAAACGAGACGCCTGAAGACCGTCCGCGAGCCGGAAATCCGATTGTCGACAAAGGCATCTATATAAGTCGTCCCCTTCCGAACAAAAATCTCCCGGGCGAGAGTCGGCATCACACCGGGTCTTCTGGACGAAAATACCGATATGAAAGATTCCCGGGCAGACTTTGCAACTTGCGAACCGTGGTACAGAGCGACAACCGCTTCTGCCAGACGTAATTTAGCGTCGCGGGGATTGCCTCCGCCGACCAGGAATTCTTTCTCTTTGGCTACATTTTTATCCGCCACGTCCGTGCACAGTTCAAAACCGGGAACAATCAGACTGTCGGGCCAGCTCATGATTTTACCAAACATATCCTGCGCCGTGTCGGCTAGTGTAATCATATTTCCTTCCGTTTTCCCCATCTTGACCCCCGATGAGTCGGTGAGCAGTTTCGTGGCAATGACAAATTTTTCTTTATTCCTCATCACTTTCATCAAATCCCGGCCGGCGAGCATGTTGAAAGTCTGGTCGTTGCCGCCGATTTCCGCATCCACGTTCATAGCCACGCTGTCATAACCCTGCATGAGTGGATAGAGAAACTCATGAATAAATGTCGGCTTGCCTTCTTCCGCCCTCTTTCGAAACATATCCCTCTTCAGCATCTGGTCAACGGTCATTTTTGAAGCGAGATTTAGAACATCCTCAAAATTCATTTTGGAGAGCCATGAGCTATTGTATTTTATCTCCGCTTTGTTTTTGCCGCTAAAAGAGAGAAATATGGAGGCCTGTTTTTTGTAAAGTTTCAGGTTTGAAAGCACTTCTCTCTTTGTCAGTTGCTTTCTCACCGCCAGTTTGTCCGATGGGTCGCCTATCATGGCCGTAAAATCACCAATGAGCAAGATTACTTTGTGTCCCATTTTCTGAAGTTTTGAGAGTTTCAGGAGGGGAATCGCATGGCCTATATGGAGAGTTGGCCCGGTCGGGTCAATACCCAGATAAATGGACAGTTTCTTGCCGCTTGCGAGTGCCGAAGCGAGACTTTCCTTTGATGGAAAGATATTTTCTACGCCCCGCGACAGGAACCGCTCAACTTCGTTCATAACTACACTTTATCACAGGCCTTTTCCCCTGTCTTGTAGCCATATAAATTTCCTGATATGTTAGAGGCTGCATGGAAAAAAGTTCTCTTCATCACCCGCGCCGACATTTGAAATCGTTCATCCGTCACACAAAAGCTCATACAAAGAAGGATATCGCTGCCATTCTTACTTCCCTCGTTTTTATTTTAACCGGCCTTGGCATTTTCTGGATATCTTCTTTCCGATTGCCCGACTTATCGTCCTTTGAGCAGAGAAAAGTGAGCGAATCCACAAAGATATACGACCGGACAGGAAAGGTCTTGCTTTACGACATGAATGCCGGCGTAAAGAGAACCATTGTCTCTTCGGAAAATATCTCTCCTTATATAAAAAAGGCTACAGTTGCCATAGAAGACGAGGACTTTTACGACCATCGCGGCATAAAAATCACTTCTATCGTCCGGGCTACGCTCGCCAATCTGGTTTCCGGCAAATTCAGCCAAGGCGGTTCAACCATCACCCAGCAAGTCGTAAAAAATACCTTGCTAACTCAGGAAAAAAAAATCTCCCGCAAACTCAAGGAATGGGTTCTGGCCTCCAAATTGGACAAGGCTCTGTCCAAAGACAAAATTTTAGAAATTTATCTCAATGAAAACCCCTATGGCGGCAACATGTATGGCATAGCCGAGGCCTCCAAACGATTCTTCGGCAAAGAACCCAGAGATGTGACGCTCGCCGAAGCTGCTTATCTGGCCGCCATTCCTCAGGCGACTTCATACTATTCGCCGTACGGTAGCCATATGAAAGAACTGGAAGCGCGCCAGAAATTGGTCCTGGAAAAAATGCTTAAAAACGGATTTATAGCCGATATTGAATATAAAAAAGCCATGACAGAGAGGGTTCTGCTCCAGCCGCAGGAAAAATTCGGCATCAGGGCTCCTCATTTTGTTTTTTTTGTCAGAGATTATGTTGAAAATATTTTAGGCATGGATTCCCTGAACGAAGGCGGATACAGAGTGATAACGACTCTGGATATGAATCTGCAGGAGCAGGCGGAAGAATTGGTAAGGAAAACGGCGTTGTCAAACGAAAAAAATTTTAATGCAAAAAATGCCGCTTTGGTGGCTCTAGACCCAAAAACGGGAGATATTCTGTCCATGGTCGGCTCGCGCGATTACTTTGACACCGATATAGACGGCCAGTTCAACGTCGCCACTGCGCCGAACCGCCAGCCGGGCTCTACCATGAAGCCTATCGTTTATGCGGAAGCTTTTATAAAGGGCTACACGCCGGAGACAGTTCTCTTTGACCTGCCGACTTCCTTCGGCACGGAATGCGACCTGGAAGGCAAGCCTCTCCGCGCGGGAACCGACCCGAAAGTTTGTTACATGCCTCAAAATTATGACGAGAAATTCCGTGGTCCCGTGAGCTTGAGGGGAGCTCTGGCGCAATCCATAAACATTCCTTCCATAAAGACCCTGTATCTGGCCGGCGTGAGAGAATCGCTGGCTCTGGCCAAAGACATGGGTATAACCAGTCTCACAAATGCCGACCAATACGGCCTCACTCTGGTCCTCGGCGGCGGAGAAATTTCTCTGCTGGAAATGACCAGTGCCTACGGCGTTTTTGCCTATGATGGCAACCACCTTTCCCACCGCCCCGTTCTCCGGATATTTGATTCAAAGGGGAATGAAATAAAAATTCCCGCATCCAGGCAAAATCAGGCGATGCCGGTGAATGTGGCCAGGACTATTTCGGATATTTTATCGGACAATACGGTCAGAACTCCCGCTTATGGTCCGAATTCGGTCCTTTATTTCCCGAGCAGGGACGTGGCCGTAAAAACCGGCACCACGAACGATTCAAAAGATGCCTGGACCATAGGTTATACCCCGAATCTCGTCGTCGGCGTCTGGGCGGGTAACAACGACGCATCGCCGATGGTCAAAAAGGTGGCCGGTCAAATTGTCGCTCCTATGTGGAGTTCGTTTATGAAGGCGGCTTTGGACACAATTCCCGACGAGAGATTCATACCGCCCACCCCGGCGGATTCGTCCGTTTTGAAACCCGTCATGAAAGGCATATGGCAAGGCGGACAGACGTACACCATAGACAAAATTTCCAAGAAAATTGCCACTGAATTCACCCCACCGGAAACGAGACAAGAAATTCCAATCCAATCGGTGCATTCAATTCTCTACTGGGTGGATAAAAACGACCCTCTGGGACCTCCCCCGGTTAATCCTTCAAATGACTATCAATTTGAGCGCTGGGAGACTCCTGTGCGTCTCTGGGCGGCAGAACAAGGGCTCCCGGACCAGACAGACTTTGTCATACCGACAGCAACAGACGACATTCATACGGGAAAAAACTCATTTGTTGTTTCCATACAAAACACCGACCTGGCGAAAAAATACAATTTGGACGATGAAGTATCGATTTCTGTCTCGTCCGCGGGAAAATATCCAATTGCCGGAGCATCCCTCCATATAAACGGTGTTTATATGACTACAATTGAGAAACCGCCGTTTTTCTTCCGCTTTTTTCCGCGCGAAATATCAAATATCCAGGAAACAAACAACATAAAAATAACAGCCCATGATTCCGTCTACAACAAAAGCGAAGTGGACGCCGCATTTTATGTGGCATTGGACAACTGACGATAAGAGGCGGAGAAAAATCCAGCCTTTCTATCGAACATCTGAAATCATCTTTTTTGGAAAATTTTTTCCGATATATTCGATAATCCGGTCTTTCTTCATAAAAACGATGGATTTGACCAGGGGATTGGTTTTGAGATAAAGTGTTCCTTTTCGCATTTCAAAGTCCACATTTTCCAGATTACAGATTTCTTTCAGGGCTTTTGTTATAACTTCCTTTTGAAAGGCGAAATCACCTTCCATATAGGCAAACTTTTGGAGGTATTCTGCAATATTAAACATGATACGAGTATACCCCGAACTTATTTATCTGTTCATTGGCATAACCAAATAAGAAAAAGACTTGTCGGACACTCCACGCATGACCAGAGGTTTGTTGGCGCCGCTGATGGAGATGGAAATGCTGTCGGAATCTATGGACTGAAAACAGTCGGCAATATATCTGTGATTAAAATTGATATCCACATCCTGGCCGGTAACGCTCGAATCCAGAGAATTGGTATATTCACCCACATCGCTGTTTTTAGTGGAAATAACGAATAATTTTTTTGAAGGAAGCGCTTTTATGTTTATCTGATTGAATTTATCGGAAAAAACCTGGGATGTCTTGAATGAATCAACGATATCCTGCTTTAAAACAATCACCTCTGTCACAAAAACTTTCGGCACAATCTGCTTGTAGTCCGGAAATGTGGCGTCTATGACGCGCGACATGAGATAAATATCTTTTGTTTCAAAGGCTATTTGGTTCCTGTCAAAGAGAATTTTTACATCATCGGAGATATTTTCCAGGGTATGAATGATATCGACGACATTTTTTGCCGGAATAATAACTGAAGGAAAATCAATCGATTCTTTTATTTTTATTTTCTTTTCGGCCAGCCTGAACGAATCAGTTGAAACAAATATGAGGTCTTCGCTGTCTTTCCATATATACACGCTGGCCAATTCCGGTTTTACCATAGACAGAGAAGCGCTGTAAACGACAGATTTGAGACCTTTTATGAGTGATTTTGGACTCATTTCAACCGTTTTGTGGGTATTTAGTTTTGGTATGGAAGGAAAATCGTCAGAAGAATAGGTTTTTATCAAGGTATTATTTGATGATGTTTTCACGAGAATATTTCCATCTTTTGATTCCAGAACTATGTTTTTTTCTTTCGGCAAACCAGAGAGTAGAGCTGTTAGAACTACACCATGGATGGCAACCTCACCCGGTGCCTCTATTTTAGCCGGAATTTTGATTTCTATGCCGCAATCCAAATTTGTAGAGCGTATAGTGAGAAAATTTTTATCGGCGCAGAGATTTACACACGATAAAACCGGCATGGACAGATTTTTTCCGGTGAGCCTGTTAGCTTTGTTGACCGCTTCTATTAATTTTTCTTTAATGCACTCTATTTTCATATGTTCGGTATATCTCTTATTACTGTATATAAGACTATTATTACTATTACAAGCTAGGATATGTGCATATCCGCCAGAGTGTTACGGGATAAGGTTTTTTTTGATTCATATTTTTTAAAACTGTTGATTATTCGTTTTAAAATAATAACAACTTTTTTATTTTTTGTTTTTTTGGAGAACCTATCAGATTTTTTCCCTCATCAATCCATCTCTTTTCCACAAGTTATCAGGAGATGAGTGAGCGGATGTGATTCAGTTCCTGGAGCAATGGCTGGTTTGACTTTATATCTTCTTTGACTTTTTCGCAAGAATGGATGACGGTCGTATGGTCGCGCCCACCGAGCTTTTCCCCGATTGAAGGATAGGAAATATTCAAATCTTCCCGCAGGAGATACATGATGACTTGGCGCGGCTTCACTACCTCTTTTTTTCTGGTTTTTTCGTATATACTATGCTCTTCTATGTTGTAGAAATCGGAAACAATTTTTACCACTTCCTTCACAGATATGGTTTTTTTTGGCTTGGCGCTGTTTTTGATGAGGTTTTTGAGGTCAATGATATTTATTTCACGGCCGCGGAACTGAGTCTGAATGGCGATTGAATTGACTATACCTTCCAATTCCCTGATATTGCCGTCCAGGGAAGATGCCAGGAACTCCACGAGTTCCGTCGGCAGACTCATATTCTGCCTGGCTAATTTGGTCTTGAGGATGGAAATCCTGGATTCATAATCCGGCGCCGCTACATCCACTATCATGCCGGCCGTAAAGCGCGATTTTATCCTGTCCTCTATGCCCTGGAGATTGTTTGGGTGTCTGTCTGACGAACAGATAAGTTGTTTATTGCTGTCGTGTATGGTGTTGAACAAATGAAAAAACTCTTCCTGGGATTTTTCCTTGCTTGAGAAGAATTGCACGTCATCCATGATAATAACGTCGTATTTACGGTATTTTTCTTTGAACTGGTTGGCTTTGCCGAGCTGGAGAGAGCTCATATAGTCAATGGTGAATTTTTCCGATGTTACATAGAGCACTTTTTTATTAGTGGAGCCTTTTATATGATTGCCTACGGCCTGGATGAGATGGGTTTTACCTCTGCCTGTGTCCCCGTAGATGAACAGGGGGTTGTAAGAACCGCCAGGATTCTTTATGACCGCATGCGCCGCCGCATGCGCTAGTTCATTGAAAGGCCCGACCACGAAAGTATCAAAAGTATATTTTGGATTGAGGTTGTCTTCTTTGTTTATGTAAAATTCCTGGAGCGGCAGTTCGTGAACGGGAAAAACCTTGGAATTTTCCACGATACTTTCCTTGTTTTCCGGAGTCTTTTGGGAGATAACGTATTCCAGAGACCTCACATTCTGGCCCATGTCTCTCAGATACTTCAGCAATGTCTTGTGAAATTTGTCCGAGAGCCATTCTTTGGCGAAAACAGAGGGCACGGCGAGAGTTATCACGCCGTCCTGCTGCTTGTGGATATAAGTGTCGCTGAACCACATATTGAAGGTTACTTTTGACACCGATAGCTCAAGTATTCCAAGCACGCTTTCCCAAAGTTTTTTATTATCCATAGTGTGGTTTATCCAGGCATGTCCAGTATATAGCCGCAGGACTAATTATAGTAGTTGTAAACAACATATAAATGTGTTAATAATATGTGAACAAAGTGTTAATAAAAAAGCTGGCTAAATTTTTTCATTTATGGCAATCGTATACAAGACAAAAAACAGGAAGAGAACCAGGGCGCACGGATTTCTGGCCCGCAATAATTCCCATACAGGCAGAAAAGTGCTCGTCCGCAGGCGACACAAGGGCAGAAAGCGCATAGTAAACGTCTAAATGCTTCCTAAATCAGAGAGGCTTTCTGTGAGAGATATTGGTCCTCTGTCACGAGGCCGGAGTGTTTTCGGCGCTCGCATGTCGCTGAGGTATATCATGGCGTCATCGGGGAAAATCTCAAAATTTTCCGTATCCGTTTCAAAAAAAACCGCTAGACGCGCGGTTGACCGCAACAGAATCAAACGGCGCGTCTATGCCGTTTTGCGTGAAGTGAAAAAAGAAATAAAAAAACCGGCGTTCATCATGGTCATGCCAAAGGAAGAATGTCGGACCATTCCCGTCGCTCAAATCAGAGACGAACTGACCTTAATTTTCAAAAAGGCGGGCCTGTCCGCTTGATAGTTTGCGGTTTTTCGCCGATACTTATCTCCATGCATTATCTCTACACAGTTTTCATCTACAACCCGCTCTACAACGGCCTGATTTTTTTGGCCGACCTCCTGCCTTTTTTTGACGCCGGCATCATCATCATCCTCTTTACAATCATCGTAAAAATCATTCTCTCTCCCCTGTCCAAAAAAGCGGCCCGAACACAAGCCATGATGAAACTGATAGAGCCTGATTTGAAATTCATAAAAGAGAGACACAAAAATGACAAACAGGCTCAGGCGGTAGAGACCATGAAACTCTACAAAGAAAAGAAAATCAATCCATTTTCCTCCATCCTCCTTCTCTTCATCCAGATTCCCATCCTCTGGGCTCTCTACAAAATTTTCTATTCCAGCGGTCTCTCTGCGGTCAATGCCGATATACTCTATTCATTTGTAAACGTTCCTCCCGCCGTCAGCACTTTTTTCTTGGGTATCGTTGATGTGAGTCAAAAAAACATCTGGCTCGCCGTCGCGGCGGCGATAACGCAATATTTTCAAATCAGTTTTTCCACACCGAATTTTCCAAAGAAAACGGAAAGGGGAGATTTCCAAGAAAATTTCGCCAGGAGCATGCACATACAGATGAAATATATTCTACCCATGATTATTCTCTTTGTTTCATACCAAGTTGCAGGCGCTCTGGCTCTCTACTGGGCCACGTCAAATCTATTTATGATTGGTCAGGAGCTATATATTCGGAAGCAATTAGCAAGGGAGCAGACAAAGAAATAAAACAGTATTATCGGAAAGCGAAAGAGGTGCTCATGTGGAGCACTGAAAATTTTCTGCTGAAAATTTTCCTCGGTTTCGGCGCCGTCGCGCCTCAAGCGTCTCCACATGAGCACCTCTTTCGCTTTTGAAAGTCTCACGCCCGTAGAGTTTCTCAAATACTGTTTTGTTTGTTTCTACGGCTTCAAATTATATACCCAAACCGTCATATCTTTCTTGTTCGTGAAAATAATAAAGTTCTCGTTTTGGTCAAACGAAAGTTTTATCATATCCATAGAGACACCAGCTTCCAGTTCAGGGTCAAACAAGTTTTCTGTCTCTCCGCTCGCCGTGTCTATTTTCCACAAGCTGTCGTCGAAAGAGATTTTACCCTTGTACCAGTCATCTGGATAGACGGCATTCGGCAAAAACCGCGGCACGGCGCAGAAAACGATATTTTTGTTCTTTGCGCTCCAGACGCACTTGTCAGCAATCGTCTGAATACCGAGGTTTTCTTTTGTGTTTTCCTTTGAATTGAAGGCTATGGTAACCAGTCTCTGACTCTGGGTTGCCGAAATCAGCACGCGGCTATTGTCTACATTCCCCAGAGCAACGATTCCCGGTAGGTCAACCGCTATTTTGGAATAAGAGCCGTTCGTGATGTTCAAAACATAGGCACTCCCTTCCGATATACCACTCGGGCGGGTGAATACGACCGCTCCGACCGGAGACGAGAGGGACGCTCGCCAATCAGAAAAAGAGGAATTAAAAACTGGTGTCTTGTTGGAGCCGTCAACGTTCGCCAGAATGCCGTTTGAGCCGGAACCAACCTCCGTCATATAAAAGATTTTGCTTCCGGAAACAGAAATTTCCCTGATACCGTCAGCCAGGAATATGCCTTCTATGGCCTGCTCCGGGCGGGTCGTCGTCGCCACCTTTGCGTAAAATGTGCGGATAGTTGAGGAATCGTCTTTGACATACCTCACGAGGAGTTTTGTCCCGTCGCTTGACCACGGAGTCTCATGAATTTTTGGAATAGTGGTGTTTGAAATCTTTTTTATGACCAAGGTGTCACCTGTTGTTTCGTTTATATGTCCGGTTGCTCTCTCTATGTATCTAATCAAAGTGGTACTCCCCACGTCAAATACCACCGCTCCGGCCGTAGGAACAGTTGAAACCTGTCGTAACCGAGGCAAAACCTCCTCGCTACCACGCGCACCGCCGAGGTCAACCGTCTGATTTTGCTTATCACTCGGAGTTGTAACCAAACCACCACCATTACTTTCCATTTCTGTTCCCGCAGGCTTCTTGCCGAAAGGAAATAAATCGGAATAAGCAGAGTCAGCCGTTTTTGTATCTGTGCTTGGAACCCCGCTTGTGCGGACAAAGAAGTACCACCCCAAAATCCCCATTACGATGAGGATGAAAATTATGAAGATTACAAAAGCTTTTTTAGACATAAATTATTTACAAGTTGGACAAATTATTTTGACTCTTCTAGCGGTTGCCGCTTTAATCTTTGTGATAGATGATTCATCTCCCCTGAGGTGTGAAATAGCTGTATCACCAATTCTTTTTATAGTAGTTACGGCATTTGTTTTTGAATTTAGCAAACTACCAGTAATTCCCTCAGCGTTTTGATAATTCTTTACTGTTTGTAGTTGAGAAGATTCGGCGTTAAAAACTAATTTTTTTGTGTCAATATCGACTATTTGTTTTGCAATTTCTGGGTCTTTATTTTTTTTATACAATACTTCCAATTTTGCTCTAGCAGAATCAAAATCTGTACGAGCCACCTTAAAATATGTGTCAATGTTACTATATGATCCACTGTCTTGACTGGATAAATAACTTTCAACGTATGCTACTGCATGATCAGCTGAAGCAACTGCTTTTATATAAGCTACTTGAGTAGTCTTCGTATCTTTTTCAAGTCGCAGTTGGGTGATGGTCGTTTTGTCTGTTGTATTTTTTATTTCTCTATCAAGATTGGATATTTTAGTATTTAATGAAGAGATGTTTTCTTGCGCCTTTTTTACAATATTTGAAAGCGCATCGGCACTAGCCCCGCAAGGTATATCCTTTCCATCAGTGTCCTTTGTCGGTGTACATTTTATAGGCGTCCCCAAATCCAGATTTATATTCACCAAATCCACGTTTATGGTTCGCAGGATTATGTAGGAAGCGAGGAGGAGGAGGAGGCCGAAAGCGGCACCCTGCCATTTTTCTTTGGCGTCGGATTTCCCGGTAACGGCTTCCGTGGTCGCATATTCAATACCCGCCCATATAATCATAACTATAGCCAGCATGGCACCTATGCCTATGGATATGCCGTATATGTTTTTTATGACACTGACGGGATTTTTGATTGGGCCTTCGTCGCAAGTTACCACTCCGTTTTTATTAACCTTACAAGCGTCAAAAGCTCCCGGAATTGTGGTGAGAGCGCAGTATTCTTTCGTGCAGTCTAGTTTCGAAGCAGGCGTGGCGGTCTGCGCATAGGTGAGATTTTCGAAAATAGAGAAAACAAAGAGTGAGAGGATGACAACACTGCTGATTTTTTTTGCGACGTCAAAAAATCTCATTGAATTATATTTATGCTCGCCGTCCCGCCCTGGAGGATTTTGGTTTGGTGCTGAATTGACAGGCCGACATCTGATTGTCCGTCCGTCTGTCCGGCTTTGCGGAGAGTTATTTTATTTTTGTCTTTGAAATTTGGTACGGAATCGCCGTTTATGGTCCAGTCCAGATTAAGTCCGGCAAAAGTATTGTTAGTGGAAATGTTAAAAGGTTCGGCGCGCAGAGTCACCTCCTCGGCAATCAAATTGAAAGTGCCATTTAAAGCCCTCTCATATTGTATTCCATACAGAGGACTCTCCTCGTAGAAAACTATTTCAGGAATTCCCGGGCTTATTGTAATAGTTTTTGTTGAAACGATACTCCCATCGTTGTTTGAAACCTCCACGTTTATATCATCTCCCCCGCGGATATAACTCGTCTGGGAACTCGTAAAAGAATCCTTGCCGTATCCGGATTGATTTGGGTCTATAGTGCCGTTTTTCTTCCATGTGTAGACGAGAGTTTTCGGGTCAAGCCTCTTGCCTGTTGCCGTAAAAAATTCCGGAATAGCTGTGACCCGAAATGACGCGCCATAAGATTCCAATGCTTTGCCTCGATAAAATGGCGGAGTATAGCCGTCAGATTTCCAAGCCAGAATTACACTTGCCGGCCTCCAAGACACTTCTTGGGATATTGTGCCTATGTCTATAGTTGTAACTGTAACGGAAATAGAAGTGAGAGACCCAGCTTTACCGGATGGCACGGTGACAGAAGTAGCTCCAGTCCCTTGTTTTATGACCTTACCGCCCGAAATCCACGAAAATTCCGCGCGATTGAGGTCCGTGCTGAAACTTTGGGCCGTAACGGTGACAGCAGTATCAGGTTTTGGGAATCGCGGAGAGACCTTGAGGGTCACTGGCTCGGAAATACCCGGAATGCCTTGGGCGTTGGCAAGAGAAAACAAGGAGAGAGAAAAAACAAAGAGCAAAAGAGAGCTTTTTATCAAGTGGGACATAGCGATATTGTACCACAAAGTAATGTTGTGACACCCAGCCTGGAATAGTTTATCTCACTGCTGCGAGTCGCAAGCGCCCTCACGCCGCCTCCGCAGCCACGCGTCGGCGGCTGCGGGATGTTCTCGCAATGAGATAAACTATTCCAGGCTGGGTTACTGTTGCAAACTCCTCTTTGCCGCTTTTATGGCCAGAATTTGTGAAGGATCAGAGGTTATAATCTGATCTTCCGTGTACGAAGCGATGATTTTTATGGCCACATGCTTCAGTCCGACAAAGAATATGCCCTCCCCCACGTCCGATTCCAGAAGGAGGTACTTTTCCTCATCCGTGAGATTGAAAACCTGCTGTAATTTGTCTATGGAAGAGGCCGATTGCTTGAGGAGCATCTGGATGGAAGAGTTCGTTATGATGGGCAAGCCATACGGGGACTTCAAGAAGTCATCCACATCCTGGGTAATGGTGGCGACGCCCAGATAATACTTGCGGCCGCGCTTTGCAAGCCCCAGCAAAAACGACGCCGTATCTTCCGATTTCATCATCCACCAGGCCTCGTCTATGACGAGCAGGCGCTTCTTCAGATTTTTGCGTATGGCGTTCCATATATAATGAGTGACTATGTACATGGCCACGGGCTTGAGGTCGTCTTCCATATCGCGCAGGGAAAAAACAATAAATTTTGCGCCGATGTCTACGTTTGTCGGCCTGTTTATGAAACCAGCCCATGTTCCTTTTGTGTATTTTGTGAGTCTCTGGACGAGTGATTCACCACCTTCCATACCGGCGAGGACAAGTTCAAAATCTGACAAGAGAGGCGCTTGAGCGTTTGTGAAATTGGAATCTGGCGTAATGTCTTTCAGAGCGTATGTTTCGGTAATGGCCCGGTCTATGATGGCGTCCTCCTCGGCGGTGAGACCTCCCATCATGATGCGGAAAAGACCCACGAGGTTTATGATGTTGCTACGCAAAACATCTGCCGGCGATTCGTCTTCGCGCGCCATGGGCAGGTCAAAAGGATTTATATGATGCTCGGAGTTTAGAGATATGTTGAAATACTTTCCTCCGGTGGCCTCGGCCAGAAATTCGTACTCTTTTTCCGGGTCTATGACGATGACGTCCGTGTCAAACATGAGAGTGCGGATAATTTCCAGCTTTGTGGCATAGGATTTTCCGGCGCCGGATTTGGCAAATATGATGGAGTTGTAGTTTTCCAGGGAAAATCTGTCAAAGAGAACGAGAGACGAATTGTGGCGATTTATGCCGTAGAGAATGCCCTTGTCGGATGTAAGGTCAAAGGAAATAAAGGGAAAAAGTGAAGATAGGGGCGAAGAATTGAGTTTTGAATGGACGGCTAATTCGTCTGAAGCCGTAGGCAGATTGCTCTTGTAGCCCTGTTCCTGCTGGAAGAGAGCTGGTTTTACATAAACGAGCTTTGATTCCAAAATAGATTTGATTTCCGACTCTGTTTTATCCAGCTCCGACTCCGTTTCGCCGTAAATTGAAATATATACACCCACATCAAAGAGTTTCTCTTGAGCCTGTTGCAGTTGGTCGCGCAGACTTTCCAAGTCCTGATAAGCGGTATCCAGCATAGGGTCCCGGACGAGGCCCTTTTGTTCGCGGATGGAAATTTGACTCTGGACCTCGGCCACTTTTTTCTGGAATTGGCGGAGAACTTTGGCTGTTTCCACGGGGTGAATAAAGATTGAAATGTTAAAAACCTTATCTAAATTTATAATTGGCGCGAACCAGCTCTCGGAGAGAAATCGGGGATATGAAATGACAAAAAAACTTCTGACCATCTTGTCGCCGAGAGACAGGCCGCGCGGTGAAACTTTCAAAGCCGATGGAGCGATGACGTCTTTCAGTTCCAAAACACCCGCTTCGTAAATTTCCTGAGGCAGAATAGGCGCGATATTGACCTGGTTCTGTTTCTTCTTGAAAAAATCAAAAAATGACATGGTTTTAAATTTGTTTGAGGCCGGTCAAGTCAGAGGGATGGGTTTTTCCGTGTCTCCGGGATTGAAAATTTTGTAAAAGAGTTCCACAATCTCCTCGGTACCCAGTTCCACCGTCCTGATGCCGCATCGGACCAAGCCCTGCGTCACCACTCCCACCCTCTGTTCTAATTGACTCCGATGTTCTTCAAACTCTTCCAGTTTTTTCTCGGCGCTCTCGGCCTCGGTTTTCTTTTTGCCGAAGGCGCCGGCCACTCCGCCTGTCGTAACCATGGCCGGAGAGTACGGTACGACCACAAAAAAAGTTTTGGTCATGATATTTGAATTTTCCGTGAAATTTTTTATGAATTCTATGTATTCACGCGTTTGAATCTTGAGCAAGTCGCTTAGTTGTTCCTTTTGCCTGCCTTCCAGGAGGGCTATATACGGCCTGATGTCCAATTTTCTGGACTGGATGAATATCTGTATGGAAAAATCCAGAGAATTGAGAAAATTCTGGAACTGCATGATGATGGACTGCTGTTCGTCCGCCGATTTGAGGGCAAAGTTGAGGGAAGAAGCCATGACAATGCCGCGCAGTGAATCGTCCCGGAGGACGACAATTCCCTGCCGGACCTCCTTTATGGGAACGAACTCCTGGGTTGTTTTCGCTTTTACGGCCATAACCTTTTAAATTTGGGAAGTTTGCTTACAGTTTTTACCTTAATAATGTAACACATTTAACGTATTTAGAACGTTTGCTTGCCCGCCTGGTTTTGCGCCGGATTCTGGCTCTGCTTGATATCCAGGCTCCATGTCAGGTCTTTTAATTTGCTGTCGGATAGTTTTGGCACATAAAACTCGGATGTGGACGTCGCCTGGCCGACGACATTTTTGGCCTGAATAGGCTTGTCCACTTTTTTCCATATATAGAGCTTGTTGCCGATGTAATAATTGAAAGCCGCCTCCACGACGCCGATAAACGGTTTATTGTTGATTTTGTAGAAAGCCAGAGCCAGGGCGAATCCCATGACGGGCAGGATGAATATGACGCTCACAAAGAGATTGCCCACGAAAGTGTAAATGATAAAAGAAAGCCCCGCCCCGCCGAGGAGGTATATGAACTGTTTGAGCGTCAGCGGTCCGAAAATCTTGTCTTCTACTTCTATGAATTGAGGAACTTGGAAGCGCATGGAGACATTATACAACAAATCTAAAGAGTCTCTTTGAGTTCTTTAATTATAGCCATATATCGTACTTTTTAGCTTATAGGTTCGCGGTATGGATCCGTATTATAATTTTTCGGCCTCTCTCTCGGTTTTTCCACAGTTTGCGGTGTCACATTTACTCTCTGACTAGGCAGACTTACTGTTTCGGTAAGTTTACCGGCGATAAAATCTTTGGCTACACTTTCTTTCGTCTCGGTTGGCAAACTTATAATTTCTCTCGGCCTGGCCGGTCCGGCAATCGTCTGGTCCGCAATGGATATAGGATGCACCGCCGGCGTCGGGGTTTCTATTTCGGAGAGGATGGAGTCTTTATTGAGGTTGGGATACTGAATAGAACCTTGTTCAGTTGATATTAAATTATTCTCTTCTTCTGTATTTTCATCACTCTCCTCTTGTTGAAGAATTTCTCTTATTTTGAGAAAGACATTTTCATTGATGGATTTCGCTATTGTTGAAGCCTGAAGAGTGCTCAAACTTAACTCTTTCTGGAAATTGTTTTGAAGTTCCTCTCTCGGAAGCAGGCCGAGTATGGTGACAATAACCAATTCTTCCAAAGCGCCAGTTTTATCCAAAGACAGTCTATTTTGATTTCCGATTTCCTGAAAAGCTCTCTCCAGAGCGTTACTCATAACCACGACTTTCAAATCCTTTGGAAGTCTGTCAAATGCCTCTGCTTTTTGGTCTCGTGTAAATTTCATTTTGTTTTAACTAGAATTGTGCACCTGGACCCCTATCATTATCAAGCCAGTTTTGTGCTTGCGTGCCACCACCGGCAGCTGGTGGTCTTCCAATTAACCTTCTTATTTCGGCTCTGTCGGCCCTACTCAAATTTTGGGCGATCTTCGACAGCTGACCAGGAGTCAATAGGGGAATAATTAGTGGATCTTTGAGGATTTCTGGTTTAAGTTCAGCAACTTCAGTGTCGGAGAGATTTATCAAAGCATTTTCAATATCGTTTGCACGGTTAGGGGTTCCTATTGGTAGTGCAATTGCTTGAGTTAAAGGCTTAATTCTAGCTGACCAGACCTTGGCCTTGTCTATATCCGACAATTCACTATTGTCTTTCAAGTGTTTGACTTCAGCACTCGTCATGAGACCAACCACATGCTCATTTGTGTTGAGTTTAGGATTAAGTTTCTCGAGTTGCTTGTTTGATAGATTATTAAGCGAAGTCTTGATTCTACTGTCAGCCCCCGTTGTGCCCATAACCCCTTTAATTCTGGTTATATCTGCTTGTGCCGTAGCGATAGTTGTTGGATTTCCGATTGCCTCAGCTTTCTTTAAATTATCTTGAGCTGCCAACAGATCTCTCATTTCTTTCATGATAATTGTCTGCTCCTTGTCAATTTTGATTTCCTCATCAAATTCTTTTCTACTTTCTTTTATATCTTTTCTGGTCTGAGCTTCAGTTTTGAAACCGAGTATAGATGTTTTTGCAACATCATAGCCGGTTGCTTCTTTTGCCATTTCAGCAAGTGAACCACGTCCTGTTGGAAGATTTCTCACATCGTATGTACCTTTTTTTAATACGTCATCCCTCACTTTCTTTATTCCTTCTTTTGTCCATATTCTCGGACCAGTAGTAAGACTGGTGAGTAGTGGAGAATTAGATCTGAATGTATCCCACATAGCTGCCCTACCTTTTCCTTTCTCTGCAAAAGCACCAGCCGCTATGGTTCTGCCAGCTATCGCCGCACCACCTGTTCCGATGCCTATTGCCGTGTTCACTGCCAATTTTCCGAGTCCATCAGCCAATCCGCCGAGCGCTTTACCCATCTCTCCGCTGTTTTCTTTTGCAATTTTGAGTGTCGCGTGAAGCAAAAATATGATTATGAAATATTGAAAATATAGGGAAATATCATTGGAAAAAATATAACTATCGGAAGTTTTTATGTTCAGAAGTTGAAGACTGTTTATAAATTGGAGAGATATATAGAGCATGAGCATAAATGCGACAGGGAAAATTGCCGCGCTCAAGAGTTCTTCTCTCCATCTATCGGCGTGTTTTTTGAGTTGAGGCAAAAGCCCGCCCATAAATCCTATGGGTGAAAACACCATGAGAAATAGCAAAGTTATACTACGCGCGAGAAACATGATGGCACAATAAGCGAATATATATGTTGCGATCAAAACTGTAGCGAGGCGGATAAACTGGCCAATGGTGCTGTTTTCGGGATTGTTGAAGAAGTTTTTGTTTGCCGTGTTCGCGTTAGCTGTCGCATTGCTTCCGCCTGACCATAGTTGGATTATACCCAATCGCTTGTTTATGAGGTCCGTTAGACTTGGGTTTTTGGTTGAATCTTCCGCTTTGTTAACTTTAAGAGTCTCAATGACTCCGTTGTAAATCCAGCCGCCGAAAATATTGCTGACATCAATCACAACTTTCGTGAAGAAAAGACTGAAGTTTATGAGAAGCGCCGCGATGATTACTTTTGTTAGAAGATCTTTTGTGTGAAATCCCACGGTACCTCTCACGATGGTGCCGAGACTTATATATATGAGAATAAATATGAAAAAGATATTTGCTATATCTCGCACAATGACCCAGCCGAGATTTATTGCCGGAGACAGGCTGAATATATAAGCCGTATGCAGACTAAATGCGACAGCGGTATCAAAAAGAAGGCCAACAAGAGAAAATATACCGGCCGCAAGAGGCAATATTATTATTTCCATCAATGTTCTCGTCCCAATATTGAAAAAATCAACCCAGCCTTCAATTGAGGTTGGTAAACCAAAGACAGCATGCGCATTTTCTGGCACTGCCAAAAAAACTGCTACAAATGTGAAGATGATGAGGACTGTTTTTTTGTTTAGTTTTTTAAAGAAGTGGCGCATTTTGATTTATTGTACTAAAAAGCTCGTGGATTCTGTTTTGAGCACATTCCCGTCGGCGTCAAAGACATTCATTTCAATTATGTATGAACCAGACACGCCTTCTTTCTTGTTGCCCGTGAGTTTGAACGTAAACCGCGAGTTCTGATTGACGGAGACTTTTATCCATTTTATATTCGCGTCCGTTTCTGATGTTATGTTCTCAAAAACGATATTGCCATCACGACCATGCCCCTTGCGAGGGGAGGTGAGAACATTTCGGAACGGCACGGCGGAGCCCTGGCGTTTGAGCGTCATGATGACATTCAGGTTTGAGGCGGGATAATTGCTTGTCAGGTCAATCGCGTACGACAGAGGGTTTGACGCGGTGACTGTAGGATTGGGAACAGCCACGGACCAGTCCAGACTCTGTTCATCGGGGGCTACAGTATCAGTCGTATCGTCTGGCGTTCCGTCATCAACTTCTATAGGTTCTGGTTCTGTGAAATATGGCGCTAATTCATCGCTCGTCTGCGCCAGACTCTCATCAATCGCGGCTGACAGGGCAGGGTCATTGTTGTTTGCTTTTATGGCCCGGCTGTAATCTATTGAGCCGAAGCCCGCGCTCTGTTTCACGTTTGGCGCTTTCCTGCCGCCGAGCAAGCCGACCGTGCCGTTGACGATTTGTTTTGTAAACTGATTTGCCAGAGCGTCCAGGATGGCGTTTATATTACTTGCCACAGCCAATTGATCGAGACCCTTACCTAAAGTTTTTACGAGATGAGCTTCGACAACAGCTCCGGGAGTATAGGAGCAGACCGGATTCCCGTCCGCATCCAAATCATCCTCGTCACATTGTTCCCAATTCCTGAATCCTCTTCCCCAGTCCAACTTTTTGGTGTTCAGATATTGCGCGTCGGCAATTCTCTTTGAAACTTCGTCCTGAGCTATGACCAAGGCGCCGTACTGATTATTTTGCGGGACGGTCGTCACTTCCAGCCATCTGTCCCAGCCGACACCGTTGTTGTTATTAGCGAAACCGCTCACGTTGTTTGCGGCCTGGGAGAGCGTACACGCCGCTCTCTGCCTGTAAGGAAAATATGTTTCCGCGAGCTGAACTTGGACTTGGAACGCAAACGGCTGACAGAGGAAAGGAGCTTCCTTTTCCAGAAATTCGCCGATTACATCATCAGCAGTGTTGGTGAGCAGGCCCCGCAAGTCCTGGACAAATCCTGGATTCCCCTGAAAGCCCGAATTTATCCACTCTATGGTGCTGGCCGTTATGTTGTAGAGCATGGCCTTGGCCAGTTGGGTGACTAGAGGTTCTATGATGCATTGATCGGCAAATTGTCCGGCACTGGTGATTTCGATGGGGGTGTTTTTGACTTTCACGGCAGTGAGAACACCGATAATTTTACTTATCCCCAGTATGCCACCTATATATGCCAGACATTCACCACCGGCCGCGGAAGCTTTTTTTGGATAGAAAAGCAGTCCGCTCGGTATTAAAAGTGAGACGACTAAAAGGCAAAGGACGGCTTTTGTGTAAAAACGAGAAGACATCATCTCGAAAACGATAATCGTCCATGTAATTATACACTATTCCACAAATATATAACCCGGTTCTGTTGATGAAAATATGACGTTTTGCTTTTTGAAATAGGCGCTCATGGCATTGGTTCCAAGTTCCAATGATTTTAGACCATCGTCATAGCGGAGAATCATTTTTGTGGCGCCTACCGGGTCGGTTGAGAGTATTGACATGCCTTTGACCCCTTCAATCATTGCCGAGAGTGAATTGAGGAGAGAAATATGAGCGTTTTTGAGAGCGGATGGAGTGGCGACAAAGGCTATGTTATCTCTGATTTTTTCATAACGGGCCATATTTAGAGCCAGTTTTTGGAGATCGTCATTTTTTTCTGTTTCATAAACTCTGTTTACGATGACGAGTTCATTTTCATAGCCCGATGGTGTGGGTTCATTGAATATGGTACCTAGGGTGTTGCCATATTTCTTTATTTCTGCGAGGGATGTGGTATTCAAAACCCTGATGTCGTTTTCCGTATAGATTCTCTCTCCCGCCGGGCCGCCGTAATCTCTGGCCAGGAGTCTGTTTACGAGCTCAAGTCCGGTATTTTCGTCTATCGGCGCCCCGGATTCCTTGAGCTTTATGTATTGAGTGAAAAATTCTCTGGCAAAGCGGTCTGTGGCGGTCAATTCCTTTTGCGGCGCGGTATTGGCGGATGCTTTTTGCTCCAGATTTTTTATGATGTCGTCGGTTGTGGTGCCTATGGCCAGGTTTTTGAGGGTGTTTTCCCAGTCGGGATTATCCAGTTGGCCGTTTTTCAGAGCGTTCTCCACGCTGGCGTCGGCTATGAGGCCTATTTTTGCGCCAATGTCGCCGGTTTTTGCCGTTTTGAATTTGAAGGCAGTCGCTCCACTGATAATTATTATAGCTACGACGAGAGAAATACCGATTTTGGTGCCGAGAAATTTGAGCATGACGAGATTATATCACGCGCGTGGTATTATGAGCTTCATGAAGAACATTTCAACCATCCTAATCCAGAGATATCTCTGCGGAATTGTTTTCATAATGGTCATATTTTTTGCCGGACTTTTCTCCATGAGAGAAATGGTTTTCGCCCAAGTTTCACCGAAGATTTCTTTTGGCGGCAAGATAGTCTCTCAAAATGTCTGCAATACAGGCATGCTGATTTATGTAAAGTCTGCCGTGGCGGTCAAACCTTTCATGTGGTTTTGGGGGAATTTGAGATACTCCTCCCATATTCCCCCGCACGTGGGCCAGAGTGTTTTGGGGCTGGCCGGTCCGACGCCCGCTCCATGCGTGCTCGGGTCTATTCCCATAGGCGCCGGATTACCCATTTTATTTCACGGGTCCAGCTACAAGTAGATTTATAAGTATAAATAGGTCAAATTTTGGAAATTTTGAGCCACGTTTGGAGGGGCACATCTTCGGCTCTGATATTTTCTTCCAGACCCAGTTTTTCAAAGAGGGTTTTCAGTTTTTCTTTCGGTTTTTCTTTCAGCGCGACTGGCATGACTTTCTCCAGATTTGAAATGAGTTTTTTGCGCTTTTGGGCAAAGCCGGTTTTGATGATTTCAAAGAAACGGTCTTCCGTGATTTTGTCAGGCATGCCGTTTTCATCCACGAAAGGATTCTGAATGTTTGAGAGTTTTATGACCGCCGAATCCACGTTTGGAACGGGAAAAAAATTGCCGCGGGAAACGTTCATGACGAGCGAAGGGGTTGCATGAGCTTTTACGGAGAGTGACAAGATGCTTTGCTTGCCGTCGCGGGCTATTATTCTGTCGGCAACTTCTTTTTGGACCATCATGACCATTAACTGTGGTTTATTTTCGGCAGATAAAAAATTTCTTATGACTGCGCCGGTTATATAATACGGAATGTTAGCAATTACCTTATACTTATGAGGCCCCTGGGC